>Ga0182012_10000885_pt1 | contig 33010 bp, 24 predicted proteins | sample 612S2SmetaG_FD_120486 | JGI IMG/M metagenome (GOLD analysis project Ga0182012, IMG submission 120486) | Permafrost microbial communities from Stordalen Mire, Sweden - 612S2S metaG | ecosystem: Environmental > Terrestrial > Soil > Wetlands > Permafrost | place: Sweden: Stordalen | collected...
CAGTGCCGAACTGGCGCACTGGGATAACGTGAGCCGACGGATGTACGTCCCGTTCCACGACGGCGTCATCAGCCAATTCGAGGGATACGGCGAGTTGGAGGAACTGGACTGGGACCGCTATCGCCGGCGGTTCGGCAACATCCAACGCCTCGACCGCATCCTCGAGGCAGAGAACGACGACGTGAATCGCTACAAGGCTTCCAAGCAGGCCGATGCGCTCATGCTGCTCTACCTGTTGTCGCTAACGGAGTTGCGTGAGCTACTCGACCGGCTCGGCTATCGCTTCATGCCCGAACAGGTCCCGAAAATGGTTGATTACTACCTGGCCCGCACGTCGCACGGGTCGACGCTCAGCGGCGTGGTGCATACCTGGGTACTGGCCCGGGCCAACCGCCATCGTGCAATGGAATTCTTCCAACAGGCGCTGAACTCCGACGTCTCCGACATCCAGGGTGGCACCACGTCCGAAGGCATTCACCTGGCGGCCATGGCCGGCAGCGTCGACCTCGTGCAGCGATGCTTCACGGGGCTGGAGACCCGTTCCAACCGCCTCATCATCTCCCCGCACTGGCCGGAAGAGCTTGGCGTACTGGCGTTCCCGATCCACTACCGTGGTCTGCACCTGCACCTACGGGTCAGCGGAAAGGGGGCGATCATCAGCGTGGATCCACGCGATGCTGCCGGAGTCGAAGTGGAATGCCGTGGTCGAGTCGTTCGCCTGATGCCCGGGACCACTGTCCGATTTCCCGGCTGACCGTTACGATCGCAACTCGTGCGACGCCGACCCGTGACCGTTCGCGCAGCTGACAACAGCAACTGGCTGACCCGCAATGTGTGGGTGTTATCGGCGGTGTCTTTCCTGCAGGACACCGCCAGCGAATTGCTGTACCCGCTGTTACCTATCTACCTCACCGCAGTTCTCGGTGCGCCGCCGGTCGTCGTAGGAGCCGTCGAAGGCGCGGCCGAGGGAGCGGCGTCGCTGACAAAACTGTCGGTTGGACCACTTGGGGACAGGTTTGCGCGGCGTCCTCTGATCACGGCGGGCTACGGTATGGCCGCGCTGGGCAAGGTGATAGTCGCCGTCGCCGGCGCGTGGCCCGGGGTGCTGACCGGACGCGTGGTCGATCGAGTCGGCAAGGGTATCCGGGGCGCGCCGCGCGATGCACTGCTCGTAGAAGGAATCGACGAAGCCAGCCGGGGCCGCGTGTTCGGGTTTCACCGCGCGATGGACACGCTCGGAGCGGTGGCCGGACCGTTGATCGGGCTGGCCGGATATGAGTTACTCGACCATGAAATTAGGCCGTTGCTCTACATCGCGATCGTTCCGGCCGTCCTGAGCGTGGCCCTGGTCGCGTTGGTGCGGGAGCGTCCCCGGCCAGTTGAGCGTGCGCACCGACCACCCGTGAGGACGGTCATGCGTCAACTGCCGGGCCGGTATTGGCGGGTGGTCATGCTGCTGACGGCTTTCGCTGTTGTCAACTTTCCCGATGCCCTGATCCTGTTGCGCCTCAATGAGATCGGCTTCTCGGTGACTGAAGTGATACTGGCCTACGTCGGATACAACGTGGTATATGCGGTGGCCAGTTACCCAGCAGGATCACTGGCTGACCGCATCCCGAAAAGCACAGTGTTCGGGATGGGCATGGTCTTTTTCGCGGTCGGCTACATCGGGCTCGGACTGGCAACCGACAAAATCGCGGCGTGGCTCATCCTCGGCCTGTACGGCCTGTTCACCGCATGCACTGACGGCGTCGGAAAGGCATGGATCTCCGGACTCGTTCCCGCCGAGCAGCAGTCGAGCGCGCAGGGCATATTTCAGGGCGCGACGGGCTTCGCGGTTTTGTCGGCCGGGCTGTGGTCCGGCCTGCTCTGGGGAGCAAAAGGCCAGCTGCCGCTGCTGATCTCAGGTATCGCCGGTGGTCTCTTCGCAGCAGTCCTGCTCGTTCGTTCTACTGCCGAGCGGATTCACAGCCGATGAGCTACGCAAACACCGCGCGACCGGTCCGCAATCTGGCGGTGGACTTCTACCGCGTGTCGGGTGTGATGCTCATTGTGCTGGGCCATTGGCTGGCCGGGTCGGTGACGTATCACGACGGATCTTTCGGTCGGCAGAACCCGCTGCTCGACCAGCCCTGGACACAGTGGCTGACCTGGCCATTCCAGGCCGTTCCGACGTTCTTCCTGGTGGCCGGCTACGCCGGCGCCGTGTCCTGGACGCATCGGTGCGACACCGACGGTATGTCGCGCCAGACCTGGCTTAGGCATCGACTGGCCCGAGTACTCGGACCAACAGCGGTCTACGCCGCACTGGTGTCGGTCGTTGTGGTAGCGCTGGAGGTCTGCCACGTTGCCGGTTCCGTGCTGGAATACGCCGGTTGGGCGGTGGCGATGCACCTGTGGTTCCTCGCCGTATACCTGCTGGTGGTGTCGCTGACACCGATTGCGATTGCGGCACAACGCCGTTGGGGACTTTTGGTGCCGGCGTTACTGGCGGCGGGGATCGTGGCGGTAGATGCCGTCTCGATCGGCGGCCATATGCGCTACCTCGGATTGTTGAACTACCTGCTGTGCTGGGGGGCCCTTTACCAGCTCGGAATCGCTTGGCATGGAGGGCTATTGGCTGGCCGCAGGCCCGTGCTACTCGCTGCCGGGTCGGCGACCGCGCTGGCGCTGCTGATCTGGCTGGGCCCGTATCCGGTCAGCATGATCGGCGTTCCCGGCCAGACCGTGGACAATACGTCCCCGCCATCGTTGGCGATACTGGCGTTCGGATGCGCGCAGGCAGGATTGGTGGTGACGGTCGCGCCGGTACTCAATCGCGTGTTGCGGGCCGGCCCGGTGCAGCGCGTGCTGTCGGTGGCCAATAGCAACGTGATGGCGCTTTACCTGTGGCACATGATTCCTGTGGTGATCGTGGCGATCGTCGGCTACCCCGCCGGGCTGTTGCCGCAGCCGACCGAGGGAACGGCCGACTGGTGGCTGGCCCGACTGGAGTGGGTGGTGGTCCTCAGCCTCGTAACGGCGGCTGAGATGGTGCTGCTGTGGTGGGGACGGCGCTTGTTCGCTGCCCCGCTGCCCATGCTCGACATTCCGCTCGCGCAGCGCTGGGCCGACCCCGTCATGCTCGCCGGTGCCGCGATGGCGGCCTATGGCCTGGCGTTTGTCGCCGCTGCAGGCTTCGCTCCGGACGGGCATTATCCGTGGGTCACCGCCGTGGTCTTCGCGGTCGGGGCTCTCCTGGTCGCGTTTCGGCCCACGGTCTCGTCCCACCAGCGTCCAGCGGCCGCCTTAGGTACTGAAGTCGGGTAGCGGGCGCTGGCAGATCGCGTGGGCCTCGTCGGCACTGAGCCCAAGCAGACACAGAAGGTTTTCGGTGACCTTGTCGGCGGCCGATGCGCCGTCGCGACCCGGGTCTGCGCGTAGCAGCTCGCCGAGTCCCAGCAATGCGCCTCCGGCCACAGCAAGTGCAAGTTCCGGGTCTTCGATGCGAAACCTCCCCGCGGCCGCGGCGGCCTTGATGTCGCGCAGTGCACGCGGGGCCAGGCCGCGTTCCGACGACAACAGGGCCGGCCCACTGGCCAACAGAATCTCGCTCTCCTGTGGGCGTTGACGAAAGAGGCGGCCAGTCAGCCGGAAGCTGGCCGCAAACGTTTCGGCAGGATCGGCAAGCGACGCGGTGAGCCGGTCCAACACCGCTCCATGGGCATCGAGCACATCAGCGACCGCGGCCTCGAACAACTGCTCCTTGCTGTCGAAGTGGTTGTAGAACGAGCCCATTCCGACGTCGGCCGCCTGGGTTATCTCCAGAACCGGCGCGTTGACCTTGCCTTCGGCGATAAACCGTTGCGCGGCGTTGACCAGAGCCGACCTGGTGCGCTGTTTGCGCCGCTGCAGGCGGTTGGGCGGCTCCGAGTGATCAGTCATAGCGCTCATCTCCCGCTTGGTGGCCCTTCACTCGATCTTGACACTCTAGCAGTATGCGTCACTTTTGATGAATTCGTCAGGACTATTGACTGGGCGTCACCGCGTATGTGACGATTTCGTCAGTTAATTGGAGATGGTGATGAGTCAGAAGATCAGCGACCACCCGGACGCACCCAAAGACCTGCACAGCCAGCAGGGAGCGCTGCCCGGCGAACACCCCGGCCGGTCCCGGAATCCGGTGATCAAAATCGTCGACATTGCCTGGCTGGAGTTCGAGAAGCCGGACCTCACCCGCGCCGAGGCGTTCGCGCGGGCCTTCGGCTTCCAGACGGCACAGCGCGGTGCCGACGAGATTCAGTTACGTGGCACAGACACGGGGACGCCGTGCGTGATGGTGCGTCGCGGACCACGGACGCGATTCGCAGGTGTGGCGTTTCGGGCCCGCGACGAGGTCGACGTGCTGCGGCTGGCCGACAGATCCGGCGCTCGCACGAGGCCGCTGCCGGAGAGCATCGGCGGCCTGTCCGCCGACCTGATCGACCCCAGCGGCATCCCGGTACGGGTGGTCGCCGGCATGCACGAGCTGCCCGAGTTACCCGGCCAACAGCCCCACGCTTTCAACTTCGGACACCGCCTGCAGCGAATCAAAACCACCCAGCGACCCCCGCGCGTGCCCGCACGGGTGCAGCGCCTGGGCCATCTGGTGGTGCAGTCGACCAAGTACCGCCAGGCGCTGAACTGGTATCTGGACAACCTGGGCATGATCGTCAGCGATTTTCTGTTCTTTCCCGGCCAGCGCCAACGAGGGCCGACCATGAGCTTTATCCGCTGCGATCAAGGATCCACACCGGCCGATCACCACACCTTGGCGATTGCGCTGGGGCCGGCAAACCGCTATGTCCACTCGGCGTATCAAGTCAGCGATCTCGACGCCCTGGCCGCCGGCGGCGAATACCTCAGGGAGCGCGGCTATTTTCGCTCCTGGGGTATCGGCAGGCACCTCCAGGGCAGTCAGATCTTCGACTACTGGCGTGATCCGGATGGATTCCTGGTTGAGCACTTCGCCGACGGCGACATGTTCGACAACGCCGTCGAGCCCGGCTGGGCGCCCTTCACCGCATCAGGGTTGGCCCAGTGGGGCCCGCCGGCGACCAGAGACTTCCTCGGAATTGACCCGAAATCGGCTCGCCACGAACTTGTTTCGGTGATCGGCGCGCTTCGGGCCAGCAACGAGTTCGATATCCGCCGCCTGATTGGCCTACTGAAAGTGCCGACCTCATGACCGTTTCCGTACTGCACACTGCCGACGCCTGGTGGGTCAAGACTCCCGGCGGCGCCGCACGGATCGATACCGCGGCGACCACCACCGCTGGGCTGCTGGCCGACTCGAACGCCATCGAGACTGCCTTCGAGACCGGCGCCGTCGGCGCCGGTACGGTCGCACTCGACAGCCTGGACTTGATCTCGCCGGTGACCCGGCCGTGCCGGGTGATCGCTCAGATGACCAACTTCGAGTCCCATGTCCGAGACGCGGGAATGGATCCGGCCTCGGTTCCGCTGACCTTCTTCCGAAAGGCCTCCGCCTCGATCAACGGCCCGTTCGACGACGTCGTCAAACCCCCGCACGTCAGACTGCTCGACTACGAGGTGGAGATCGGGCTGGTGATCGGCCGCGCGATCCCAGTCGGCACAAGCATTTCCGACGCTAACCTTGCCGAGTTCATCGCCGGACTGGTCGTCACCGACGATGTTTCGGCGCGCGACATCCAACTTCCACAGACGCAATTCTACGAGGCCAAGTCCTATCCAACATTCACCCCGGTCGGTCCGGAGCTGGTGCTACTGAATGCTGAGGAGCTCAAGCGTTTCGGCGACCTGCGGCTGCGGCTGAGCGTTAATGGCAACGAGCGGCAGAACGCGCTGGTCGAGGGCGACATGCTGTACCGGCCGCTGCAGGCGCTGCAGTCGCTCACTCAGTTTCAGGAGCTCGCCCCCGGTGACCTGATACTTACCGGCACCCCGGTAGGCACCGCCCTGAGCGCACCGCCGAAGCCGCTGCAGATCATCGGAAATCTGTTGCCGCCGGCCGTGAAGTGGAAACTGTTCTTCCAGCGCCAGGCCGGCAATCCGAGGTATTTGCAGCACGGCGACACAGTGGAGGCCTCGGTGTCCACCGACGACGGGGTCATCGACCTCGGAATCCAGCGCGCCACAGTCCGATACGCATGACAGACGGAGCCCCCCGGGTTGCAGGACACGTGCCCGTCGTCATCGTCGGAGCCGGACCGACCGGCGTCGCCGCCGCCACGCTCTTGGCACAGCACGGTGTGGAGTGCCTCGTCCTCGACCGCTGGCCCGGCGTGTACCCGCAGCCTCGGGCCGTGCATCTGGACGACGAGATCTACCGCGTTATCGCGCGCCTCGGCATCGCTGACGAGTTCGCCGCAATATCGCGGCCCACGCTCGGTCTGCGCCTGCTCGACAACCGATTCACGGTGCTTGCCGAGTTCACCCGCGACCCCACCCGAAGCGTGCACGGCTACCCCCAGGCCAACATGTTCGACCAACCGGAATTGGAGTCGCTGCTGCGCGCAAACCTCAAGCGCTATCCGGGCGCCCAAGTACGCGGCGACGCCGAGGTCACCGCGGTCACCGACCACGAAGGACGGGTGCGCGTCACCTTCACCGACCGTTCCACCGGCCTGGCTCATCTGGTCGACGCGGACTATCTGCTGGGCTGCGACGGCGCCAATAGTCTGGTCCGCGCCCAGATGGGTTCAGCCATGCGGGATTTGAACTTCGAGCAGCGCTGGCTGGTCGTCGACGTGGCCACCGACACCAACCTGCAGCAGTGGGAAGGCGTGCACCAGGTGTGCGATCCTGTTCGCGCCGGAACTTACATGCGCATCGGACGGTCCCGTTACCGGTGGGAGTTTCAGTTGCTGGCCGGCGAAAGCGCCGATGAATTCGGCACAGTGAGCGCTTTGCGGCCACTGATCACGCCCTGGATTGCCGACATCCCGGACAGCGAACTCACGGTGCTGCGGGTCACCGAATACACCTTCCGCGCTCAGATCGCCGACCGGTGGCGCCGGGGCAACATCTTCATTCTCGGCGACGCGGCCCACCTCACTCCCCCTTTCATCGGACAGGGCATGGGAGCGGGACTGCGGGATGCGATGAATCTTTCCTGGAAGATTGCCGGAGTCCTTAATGGCACCTTCAGTGGCACCCTCGTCACCGATGTTCTCGACAGCTACGAGCAGGAGCGCAAGCCGCACGCCCGGAGCATGATCCGGCTGGCCCTCAATGTCGGCCTGTCGATGACCGGCGGTGGGCAGTTCGGCAACCTGGCGCGCCGCCTCGTGCTGCCCCGACTGCGATGGGTGCCCGGCCTGCGCGACAAGGTCGTCGACTCCACAACACCCGCACTGCATCCGTCTGCGCTGGTGTCCAGATCTCGCCGAGGCCGCCGGCTCGCCGGCACGCTGTGCCCGAATCCATTGCTGCCCGGCGGTCAACGACTGGATGACGTGCTAGGCCCCCGTTTCGCCCTGATCACGACAGAACCTCTGGATGTCGCCGACGAAGCCTTACTCCGGGGACGTGGTGTCGAGGTGCTGGTTGCCGAACGCGGCAGCGAACTCGGAAGGTGGCTGCGCCGGGGCCGGGCCATGGCCGCGATCGTGCGTCCTGACCGGACAGTCATGCGCGCCGGACGCGACACGGCCGCCTTGTGCGCGTGGACGGCCACCATCATTCAGAGCGGGTGAAAGACGGTCCGAAGACGGTGTGGATTGCCACCTGGTCGGCGGGGTTGTCGCTGACGGCGGCTGCATGCTCGGGTGTGATCGCCCCGGCAGCGAGTGCCAACGCGGTTTCGGGAGTGGCCCTGAGGACGGCCGCGCCGTCGGGAGGCTCATCGAGGACCTGCACGTGGGGTCCGTCGCCGTCGACGGCGACCTGGATGTGGATGCCGTCGACGAGGACGACCAGGGTCACCGGGGTCGACGTGCGGCGGTCGGCAAGGAGTGCGTGCAGCGCCGGGACCAGCCACCGCGGGTCAAAGGAATCAGCACGCCGCCCGTAGCGCATGACCGGCGTGCTCCACCGGATGAGTGCGTCGATCGCCTCCTGAAGTTGCTGTCCCCACGGCGTGAGGGCATAGGCGATCGCGTTGCCGTCCTCGGCGAGGCGCCGCTCGATCACCCCGTGGCCTTCGAGGTCCTTCAATCGGTCGGCGAGGAGGTTGGTCGCGATCGAGGGCAGGCCGACGCGGAGCTGCCCGAAGCGGGCAGGCCCGATCAGCAACTCGCGGACGATGAGTAGGTTCCACCGGTCGCCGACCACGTCGAGGGCGCGGGCAAGTCCGCAGAACTGCCCGTACGACTTTCCCGCCATAGCTTTATATCCTAAACTATGGTGGTTCTATTAAAGCAGCGATGGCGAGAGGTGTCCGATGCCGGTGGGGTCCTCCGGGACGGGTGTGCGGCCCGCGTGGGTCGATGACGAACTGTTCCCGTTCGAAAGCCGTTTCGTCGAACTCGGCGAAAATGTAGTCCACTATGTCGACGAGGGAACAGGCCCGGTGCTGTTGCTGCTGCACGGCAACCCGACGTGGTCGTTCGTCTACCGGCAGGTGATCACACACCTGCGCGGCTCGTTCCGATGCATCGCATTGGACTACCCCGGGTTTGGCCTGTCCGCTGCTGCAACCGGCTACGGGTTCCATCCCGGCGACCACGCGCGCGTAGTCGCCGAGTTCGTAGAGAGGCTCGACCTGCACGACGTGACCTTGGTCGCGCAGGACTGGGGTGGCCCCATCGGGCTCACAGCCGCGCTCGGCGCACCCGAGCGGTTCACCGGCCTGGTGCTGGGCAATACGTGGGCGTGGCCGGTCAATGGCGATCTGCACTTCGAGTTCTTCTCCCGCTTCATGGGCGGCCCGCTCGGGCGCCTCTTGATTCGGCGGTTCAATCTCTTCGTCAACGTCATGATCCCGGCCGGCCACCGCCGGCGGAAACTGACCGCGGCAGAGATGGACCAGTACCGCCGGCCGCTCCCGACACCTCAGCGCCGCAACCCGACCGCGGTCTTCCCGAAAGACATCACCGCCGCGCACACGTTTCTCACCGACCTCGAACGCGGCCTGCGCACCACCCTCGCCGACCTGCCCACCCTGCTGGTGTGGGCCGACGCCGACATCGCATTCCGCACCCAGGAACTCCACCGCTGGGAAACGCTCATGCAGCACCACCACACCGTCGTGTTGCCCGGCGCAGGGCACTACCTCCAGTCAGACGCGCCGACCGACTTCGCCGCGGCCATCACCGACTGGTGGGCGAACCGATAACTCGCGGACGGCTCAGCTGCATGCCGTCACGAAGTCGATAAGTTCCTCGATCGGGCTGATCAGCGTAGGTTCCAGATCGGTCCAGTTGCGCACACGCGATCGGATGCGCCGCCAGGCGCTGGCGATGTCGGCCTGGTTCGCGTGCGGCAAGCCGAGCGCTTGGCATGCGCCGTGCTTCCACTCCATGTGCCGCGGCACGTTAGGCCAGGTCGCCAGTCCCACCCGCTGCGGCTTCACCGCCTGCCAAATGTCGACATAGGGGTGACCGACGACCAATGTGTCAGGTCCACCCGGTCCCCGGCGCACCGCGTCGGCGATCCGCGCTTCCTTCGAACCGGCGACAAGGTGGTCAACGAGAACCCCGAGTCGGCGCCCCGGACCGGGCCGGAAATCTGCCACGATGCCCACGAGGTCGTCGACACCGCCCAGGTGCTCGACGACGACACCTTCGATACGCAGGTCCTCGCCCCAGACCTGTGCGATGAGTTCCGCATCATGGCGGCCCTCGACGTAGATTCGGCTGGCGCGGGCTACCCGGGCGCGAGCACCCTGCACCGCAACCGATCCAGATGCTGTTCGGTCCCCGCCGGCAGGCGCAGCGCGCCGCGGCGCGGTGAGGATCACCGGACGACCCTCGAGCAGGTATCCCGGGCCCAGGGGAAAACCCCGGGTACGACCGTGCCGGTCTTCCAGGTCGACGCGCCCGTATTCGACGCGGACCACTGCGCCGACGTAGCCGGTTTCTACGTCCTCGACGACCATGCCCAGCTCAACCGGGTGCTCAGTCGAGCGAGGTCTGCGCGGACCCGCGGCAAGCACGTCGGTTCCATAGCGATCCACCACAACCCAATTTTAGGAAGCCTGCCGGACAAACAGCGTTGCGGCGCGCCACAGTGGCGAACGGTTTTCGCAGCGGTGAAGCGCTAACGATGCCGATTGCTGCTACGTTGCTGAACGAGGCGGTTAGCGAGGTAGACGGATGTTCCTGGCCGATACGATGTCAAAGTTTGTTGCTTTCATGCGAGCGGGCTACCCCACCGGCATGCCGGCCACCGGTTACCTGCCGTCGGTAGCCCTGTTGCGCCGCCGGTTAACCGACGATGAGATCACCACCATCACAGGCGGACTCATGAAGCACCGGCAGTGGCCGATCAGCACCGTCGACGTCGGGGTGGCGATAACCAGGATCACCGACGGAATGCCGTCGCCGGACGACATCGAGCGTGTCGAGCGTCGACTTATCGGCCCGTAGCAGGGATCCGCGCCCTACACTGACTTGGTGACGCGGGAGGGTTCCGATGGGCTTACACAGGATCTTTCACAGGACCTCTGCGAAGACGATGCGCGCATCCTTGACATCGAATCGACGGAGATCTTCGGCCACACTCTTAAACTGATCATCTTGCAACCGGCCGAAGAGTCGTTGAACATCGACGCACTGCGATCCGCGGTGGCGCAGCGCCTACCCACTCAGCCACGCGCCATGCAACGCGTCGACACGTCAGGGCCCCACCCGCGATGGCTGGCGGCAACCGATTTCGATATCACTGATCATGTCCGACGACGGGCGAACGCGGAATGTGTTTCACGCGAGGATATGTGGCGGGTCGTCAGCGGGCTGATGTCGGAGCATCTCGATCGGTCCCGGCCACTGTGGACGTTCGACGTCATAGGTCCGCTCGCAGACGGCCGCGAAGCGATCGCAGCCCGCATCCACCACGCTATGTGCGACGGCATCGCCGCAGTGCGTTTGCTCGACGCGGTGTTGTGGGATGCCCACCCCGATCCGCCGGCCCACTCGGGAGCACAGCCAGGGGTTCGGGCCGCACCGCGGCGGGGGCGGCTGACTACGGCATTGCGGATGCCCGGGGCGGTGGCACGTGAGCTAGGACATCGCGGCTCGGGCTCTCCCTTCGACCTCCCGATCACAGGCGCACGCGAGTTGGCTTTCAGCGTCGCGCCTTTGGCCGAGCTGAAAGCGATCGGGCGTTCGCGCCCCAGCCACGCCACCGTCAACGACGTCCTATTGACTGTCGTCGCAGGCGGCTTGCGCGAGTGGCTGGGTAGCCGCGGCGTGACCACCCGACGACTTCGCGCCCAGATTCCGGTGAGCCTGCACCATCGGGACGAGAAGGCCGGCGCCCTGGGCAACCGGGATTCGTTCTTGAACGTCGATCTGCCGCTGGGCGTGGACGATCCCCTGGCTGGACTCGACACCATCAGTGCGGAAACCCGGACGCGTAAGTCTCACGACGATGCCCAAGAGCTTTACGATCTGTTCCACGCTTTGGGCCGTGTGCAGCGTTTCGGCAGCGCGGCAAGACGTTTCGCCGGAACCGCCAGGGAGTTCAGCGTGGCGATTTCGAATGTGCCGGGACCGTCGGCTGCTATTGGAGTCGCCGGGCGCCGGGTGCTGAACCTGTTCTCGTCGTCTGAGCCCGCGCTGCACCATGCATTGCGCATTTCAGCGATCTCGTGCGCGGGCGACATCGGCATCGGACTATGTGTGGACCCCCAAGCCGTGCCCGATGTCGCGCGACTGGCCGCCGCGATCGAGAACTCGTATGCGGAATTGCACAGCGCCGCAATCGGAGTTTGAAATAGTGAACAGTCTAGAGCGACCGTTTGGGCGAAGAGCCGCAGGCCGCCAGGTAAGCCGGGTAATTCCAGGTCTTCAAGAACTGTTGGCCCGCTTGCAATCCGCTTTGGTAGAGGGCTTCTCGTTGCTGCTCGGTGATGTCGAAATCGATCGGGCTCACGTCGCCGGCGGGCACGAAGATCGTGCGCCGCACGGTGCACGGATCATCGATATAGGCATTGTCCTGATTGCTCACCAGGGTTTCAATGGCGGCGAGTCCCAACGACACCGGTCCATGCACCGGGTGGGTGGGTGGGATGCCCGGACGCGCCGACAGCCGGATCCCGAACGTCGGCCACTGCGGCTGGGCATCGGGCCGGTCGAACAGCTCGACCGGGAAATTCGACAGCAACCCACCGTCGACCCAGGTGACGCCACCCACCCGCACCGGCTCGAAGACGTACGGAATTGCCGACGATGCGTGCACCGCACGCGCTACGGAGAAGCCGTCCGGGTCGATGCCGTATGAGTCGAGGTCCCAAGGGATACGGACCAGCCGGCGTCGGGACAGGTCACTGGCGGTCACCACCAGCGACCAGGCGAACTGTTCGGGCTCTTCATCGGTGCGCAAGTCACCGAACGTGTGCACGCCGAGCTCGCCCAGCAGACCGGTGAGTAGCTGCTCGAGATAGGCGCCCCGGTAAACACCGTCGGACACCAGTAGCGAAAGACCCCCGCCGATCAGCGGTACGTGTCCAATCAGATTGCGGTCCAGCAACTTTCGATAGTCGATGGCGCGCATGATTTCCCCAAGCCGGGTCAGCGGTTCTCCGGCCACCTGCAGGGCGGCGACCAGCGAGGCGACGATCGCGCCCGCACTGGAGCCCGCGACACGGGGAAACCGGTAGCCGGCCGCGGTCAGCGCGTCCACTGCTCCGACCAGGCCGATCCCCCGGACGCCACCGCCCTCGCACACCAGGTCAACGCTTGCGGTGCTCATTGAGACGCTCATGATATTCGACGGCCGTCGACGCTGAAGAAGTGCAGGTGTCCGGGCTCGGGATGCAGACGGACCCGAGTGCCCTTTTGGGGTGGGTTGTGGCCGTCGGCGCGCGCAACGACATGTTGATCGATTACCCTGCCGGAGTCCGTGATTCGGCCATACAGGTAAGCATCCGCCCCGAGTTCTTCGACCACGTCGACCTCCATTTCGACACCCAGGCTGCCCAGCTCGAAATGCTCAGGGCGGACCCCGACAACGACCTCACTTGCGGCACTGGCGATCTCATGTGGCAGCTGAATCCGCCAATCCCCCAGCAAAACCGCGGAATCCGCAATCGGAAGGGTAAACAGGTTCATCGCCGGAGACCCGATGAATCCCGCGACAAACACGTTGCCAGGATTGCGGTAAAGCTCGCGGGGCGCCGCGAACTGTTGCAGCACGCCGTCGCACAGCACCGCGACTCGATCGCCCATCGTCATGGCCTCGACCTGGTCGTGGGTGACGTAGACCGTGGTGGTGTCGAGTCGGCGCTGCAAAGCGGCGATCTGGTTGCGGGTTTGCACCCGCAGCTTGGCGTCGAGATTGGACAGCGGTTCATCCATGAGGAACACCTGTGGGCGGCGCACGATCGCGCGCCCCATCGCCACCCGCTGGCGTTGCCCACCGGATAGATCTTTGGGTTTCCGATCCAGGTACGGTTGCAAGTCAAGCATTTTGGCCGCTTCCAGCACCCGGTCACGGATCTCGGTCTTGGGGGTCTTCGCGATCTTCAGCGCAAACCCCATGTTCTGTGCGACCGACATGTGCGGATAAAGGGCGTAGTTTTGGAATACCATCGCCACGTCGCGATCCTTGGGATCGAGGTTGGTGACGTCTCGGTCGCCGATCCGGATAGATCCGGAATCCACCGTTTCCAGTCCGGCCAGCATCCGCAGCGACGTCGTCTTGCCACATCCGGATGGCCCGACCAGAACGATGAACTCGCCATCGCCGACGAGCAGGTCGAGGTGATCCAGGGCGGGTCGGTCTGTGCCCGGGAACTGGCGTGTCGCTTGCTCGAAGCTCACCGAAGCCACTCCTCACCCACCGAGTCCGGTCACGGCGATGCCGCGGACGAAGGAGCGCTGCGCGATCCCGTAGATGATGACCAGCGGCAGCATGATGAGCATCGAAGCCGCCATGATCAGCGGCCAGCGGGCGACGTATTCGCCCCGCAGCCGGACCAGGCCCAGAGTCAGCGTGGCCAGGCTGTTGCGTTGGATCATCAACAGGGGCCACAAGAAGTCATTCCACACGTTGACCCAAGTCAACACTGCAAGGACCATCACCGCGGGCCGGGCGTGCGGCAGCAGGATCCGCCAGTAGATCTGCCACGGTGAGCAACCGTCGAGAATCGCGGCTTCTTCGAGATCGCCGGGGAGAGTGCTGAAGAACTGCCGCATGAGATAGGTGCCGAATGCACTGCCGAACAGTCCCGGCACAATCATCGCCCAGGGCGTGTCGACCCACCCCACGATCCGCATCAGAATGAATTGCGGGATCACCGTTACGGTCAGTGGCACCATCAACGTGCCCAGGTACAACACGAACAGCGTGTCGCGGCCGCGAAATTCCAGTCGTGCAAAGGCGTATCCGGCCAGCGAGCAGAAGAAGACCTGTCCGGCTGTGACGGATCCCGCATACAGCACGGTGTTGAAGAACATCCGCCAGAACGGTATCAGCGAGAACACGTCGCTGTAGTTGGACCACCTCGGGTGGGCGGGAAACAGCCTCGGCTCGCTTATTTCGCCGTCCTTTTTCAGCGAGCCGGATATCGCCCAGGCAATCGGGAACAGCCAGCACCACGCGATGGCGATCAACGCCGTGTAGACCAGAACCGCACGAAAGACACTGCGCTTGAACACGTGCTCAACTGAGACCACGGGAAGCCTCCCAGGACCGTTCACGCGTGATCCGCAGCTGCAGCACAGTCAACACCAGCAAGATGGCGAACATCACCCATGCCAGTGCCGACGCATAGCCGAATTCCAGGAAAGAGAACGCGTGCTGGAACAGCATGATCCCCAGCACGTAGGTTGCGGTTTCCGGCCCGCCATTCGCGCCGTTGAGCACATAGACCAGGTCAAATGCCTGGAACGCATGGATGACAGAGATGACTGTCACGAACGACAGCGCCCCGCGGATCAGCGGCACCGTGATGGAGACGAACTGTCGTATGTGTCCTGCGCCGTCCACTTTGGCCGCCTCGTAGACGGTCTCCGGGACTCCCTGCATCGCGGCCAGCAAGATGACCGTGGCGAACGGCACGCTCCGCCAGACGCTGACCATGCATAGCGAGATCATGGCCCATCTGGGTTCGACCAGCCACGGAATCGGGCCGACGCCGATCCAGCCGAGCATGATGTTGAGCAGCCCGTTGTCAGTGTTGAAGACGAACTGCCAGACAACCGCCATGACCACCGACGAGATAGCCAGCGGCAGAAAGACGATGGTCCGAAAAATGCCGATGCCCTTGATTTTCCGGTTCAGCACGCCAGCCACGACGAGGCTGATGAGAACGGTCGGCAGCACGGTCCCGATGGTGAAAATCAACGTATTGCGGATAGCGATGAGAAACAGCGGATCAGACGTGAAGAGCTGTTCGAAGTTCTTCAGGCCTAAGAACTTCGGCGGGTTGAACACGTCCCACTGCTGAAAACTCATGTACAGCGAGAAGCCGAGGGGAAACACCATGAAGACCGTGACCGCGGCCAGGTTGGGCGCAATGAACAGGCGACCGGACCGGGCGCGTCGCCGCGAAGGGCCTTTTCCTTTCGAGCCCCGGGCTCGCCTAGCGCTAACCGGGCTGGCTGCGGCGGGTGTGTCGACCGATGTCATGGTGCGCGTAGCACCTCGTCGACCTCATGCGATAGCCCGGTCAGCGATGTCGCCGGCCGGGATCCGCGCAACACGGGTCCGAACTCACGGTCCATCAGGGCCACAACTTTTTCCCACGCCGGTGTGACGGGCAGACCCTCTGAATGCGCCGGCCCCGTGGTGAGCACGGCGAGGTTGCGAATCCTCTGGTGGGCCTTGGCGAAGCCGTCCGAGTTGAGCGCAGATCGCAGCACCGGCACGAACAGGCAGGATTCACCAATTATCGCCTGCCCGATAGGGCCGGTCGCGAACTTGACGAATTCCCAAGCCTGCTCTTTGCGTTGACTGCTGGCCGAGATGGCCAGTCCGGTGGACCCGATATTGGACAGGGCAGCGTGCCCCTTCGGCAGTGATGGGCCTACCGGCATACAGGTGACATCGAAATCCAGGCCTTGGGCGCGGATGAACGTCTGGTATCGCCAGTGCCCTCCGAGCGCGATCGCTGCCTTGCCCACCGCGAACAGATCGGCCGTGGACATCGACTGCACCTCGGACGCGTTGGGCGCCACCCTGTACTTGTTCGACAAGTCGGCGTAGAACTGCACCGCCTCGATGAACGCGTCGTCGTCGAAATTGAGGTGGGTCGGGTTCTTCAGCGGCGTGGACCACGGCACGCCGTTGTTCATGGCAAACAGCCCGGCCGAGTAGTACGACCACCACGTGTTGACGAATCCCCACTGCATGGCCCGCCCGGATCCACTCCGATGCGTCAGAGCGGTGGCGGCGTCCTGGAACTGGGCGAAAGTCCACGGCTGTTCCCATGTCGTGGGCGGCGGCGGCACGCCCGCCTCGGCGAACAGCTGTTTGTTATAGAACAAGTAGTTTCCGGCCCATTGCTCCGGGAGGGCGTACTGCCCGCCGTTATAGGTGAAGGTGTCATACAACGACCCGATGCTCTCCGACTTGAGCTCCGCGGCGAACGCCTTGTCCTGAGCCAACAAGGTGTTGAGGTCCAGCAACACCCCCCGGGCGGCAAGTTCGGCATAGGTCAACTCCCAACCCATGAGCACATCCGGACATCTGCCGCCGGCGCAAAACGTCGATAACTGCTGCATCACACCCGGCCCGGACAACACCGGACGAACTTTGATGTCGGGATGGCGACGCCGGAATTCGTCGACGACGTGCATCCGGGCCTTGGCTTCGTCGGGGTTGGCCGCAAAGAAGAAGGTCAACGCATCGTCATCGTCGTCGGAAGCACAGCCGGCGGCCCACGGCGCCAGCGACGCCGCGGTCAGCGCAGCTGCGCTGCGCAGCAGACTCCTCCGGCCGAACGGCTTGCCGAGCATGGTGCTGCTGATGGCCGCCCGATTCACTGGCGTCATCTGAGGCTCTGCACCAACTCGATGCCGGCCGACCGCATCTGCGCCAATGCCTGTGCCGCCGAATCCGCGGCCACAGCCGCTGTCAGGTCAACCAGCACCCTGGTGGCAAAGCCCGCCCATGCCGCGTCCTCGGCGGTCTGCCGGACGCAGTAGTCGGTGGCAATGCCGACGACGTCGACCGCGTCGACTCCCCGATGGTCCAACCACTCAACTAGCGAGGTGCCGTGCTCGTCGAAGCCCTCGAAGCCGCTGTATGCCGCGCTGTAGGAACCCTTACGGAAGACCGCCTCGATCGCGCCGATCTCGAGGCCTGGATGAAAATCCGCACCCAGACTCCAGGCGATGCAATGCGGTGGCCAGGACGACGAATAATCGGGGTGGTCGGAAAAATGGTCACCCGGGTCGATGTGGAAGTCTTTGGTCGCCACGACGTGCTGGTAGCCGGGGCCGGTGGCCAGATAGTCGTTAATCGCCTGCGCCAAGGCAGCGCCGCCGCTCACAGCCAGCGAGCCACCCTCGCAGAAGTCGTTTTGCACGTCGACGATGATCAACGCTCGCACGCGCTCCACCCTATCGTCGCCGGCGCCCCTGTCGCGGTCCTTCTCGCGTCGAAGCCACCGCCGGTAACCAGGGCGTTAATCCGGTCGGTTTGTTCGCCGGTCCGCCGGGTACACACCCGGCATGGTAATCCGCAGAATCGCACGGCCCCTGTTGTCGGTTGCGTTCATCGGCCAAGGAATCGACTCGCTGCTCAACCCCAAGTCAGCCGCGCAAGCCGCGGCGCCGGCGGTGGCCACTCTTCATGCTTTGCCGGATCCCGTCGGCAGCAGCATTCCGAGCGACCCCGAGACATTCGCGCAGCTCAATGCCGCCGTTCAGATCGGGGGCGGCTTGCTGCTCGCCACCGGCAAACTGCCCCGAATCGCCTCGGCCGCCCTGGCGTTCACGGTGCTGCCGGCCAACCTCGGAGCGCACATGTTCTGGAGCGAAGTCGACCCGGAGCTCAAATCCCGGAAGCGCCAGGAGTTCCTGACCGATCTGAGCTTATTAGGGGGGCTGTTGATCGCGTCTGCCGATACCTCAGGCAAGCCATCGCTGGGGTGGCGGGGCCGGCGGGCCGCCGAGCGGCTGTCTGAGCGGGTGTCCTCGGCGCTGCCGGGATCTGACGACAGCGTGCTCGATGCCGACTTCGGTGAACTCGGCGAGAAGATCGTGCACGGCCTCCAGGTCGGCGCTGGACGTGGCCGCGAACTGGCCGGCACCGCGGCCGAAAAAAGCGCACCTTACGCCGAAGCAGCGCTCGAACGCGGCCGCGAACTGGCCAGCACGGCGGCCGAAAGAAGCGTCCCGCTGGCTAAGGCCGCGCGCAAACGCGGCGAAAAACTGGCCGGCACCGCCAGGGTGCGTGGGGCAGAGCTCGCCGACACCGCGGTTACCCGCGGCAGCCACCTGGCCGACGTCGCCCGCGAACGCGTCGGCGAAGGAGTCGGCGGCGCTCGCAAAACCAAGCACAAGCGCGGCTGGCGATAGCGTTTACCAGCGCCTAACAGCGCTTGGGCGCCGCCGAACCGGTCAGCAGTGTGTCGACGATGGCCTCGACGCTCTGTCCGATGTCGACTGTGACACCAGGCTCGTCCACGCCAAGAGGTTCCAAGGTCTGGAATTGGGACCGCAGCAGTGCGGCCGGCATGAAATGGCCGGATCTGGCGACCAACCGACGCCCGATAATCTCCGGCGAACCGTCGAGGTGCCAGAACTCCACACACGGGCAGTGCGCCCGCAGCTGGTCACGGTATTTGCGTTTGAGCGCTGAACACGCCACCACGCCACCGTCGCGATGCCCGGCCAGCCACGCACCGACTCTGTCCAGCCACGGATAGCGGTCGTCGTCGTCGAGAGATTTACCAGCGGCCATCTTGGCGACGTTGGCCGGCGTGTGCAGGGTGTCAGCGTCGACGAACGGCACCCCCAGCCGCTGTGCGAGAGCCGCGCCTACCGTCGACTTGCCTGATCCCGACACGCCCATCACCACGACAGCTGGCGGCACCCTGCTCACAGATCACCCAGTCGCCAGTGAGAAGCCGTCCCATGCCATCCTGCGGTGCGGATGCGGATCGAACTCGATGCGGCACTTGCGGTCGAACACCATGACGGCCCGATCGGCGGTGGTGTAGGCGGGCCAGTCGTCGCCCGGCACCCCGGTGCGGCTGAACGACCGCCAACGCCGTTGCACCTGGTTGCTGACCCGTAGCGCAGCGCGCTGGTCGGCCGCAGCGGTGAGCAGCGCGCCGAACTTGGTGCGATAGAAATCGAACACGGCAAGCAACTCGGTGGCGTGCGTTGCTCCCAAACCCGACCAGTGCAGTGTCCGCGGGGCGTAGTCGTATCGGTACAGGTGCGTGGGCGCGTGGCTACCGTGGGCCTCGGCGATCTGCCAGGCCGCCGAGCCGAAGGCGAAGTCCCCACCGAGCTGAATGCACGCCGACGATGCCGGGTAGCCAGGATAGGCGGCGGTAATGCGTTCGCGAGCGGCCGGATCCATGTGGGCCAACAGCTCTTCGATCATCGCCTTGTTCGTTGGCAGCAGCTTGAGGAAGCGGGTGAACAACCGGCCCTCGTCGGCGTTGGTACCGACGATCAGCGGCACCCGATGTGCCCGTCCGGACCTCATCGCCTCGACGGGATCGATGGGCAGGCAGTCGTCGCCAATGACCGGACCAATCGGGAAGGCGCCCAACCTATTCTGCGTACCCTGGTCGATCAGACGTTGCTGTGTCTGGACTAATTGAGCCGCGGAAGCCTGCATCAGCGCAGTGGGGGCTTCCCCAGTGCTCGCGCCGAGCAGGTCGGCGAACCGTTGCGCGAATTCGGCGGCAACCTCTTTCGACCGCACAAAGCCCGACGCCGGGCTTTCCGAGATAGCCCGGGCGAACAGGCCTTCGGCGGCCGGCACCGCCAATAACGTGGCGGTTATGCAGGCGCCAGCGCTTTCGCCGAAGATGGTGACATTGCCGGGGTCACCGCCGAACTCGGCGATGTTGTCCCGCACCCACTGCAAAGCCAGCACCAGATCGCGCAGATACACGTTGCTGTCGAAAGTGATCCCTGGCCGGGACTTTGACGAGAGTGACGACAGGTCCAAGCATCCCAGCGCACCCAGGCGGTAGTTCACCGATACGTACACACAGCCGCGGCGGGCCAGTGCAGCACCGTCATACAGCGGGGTTGCCGAGCTGCCCAGGACGAACCCACCGCCGTGCACGAAGACCATGACCGGCAACGGTTCGGCAGCAGCCTCTTCGGGTGTGACGACGTTGAGGGTGAGGCAGTCTTCGCTCATGGGTTGGTATTTGGCCCCATATTTGGAGAAGCCGAGCATGGTGTACCGACGCTGCTGGGGCGCACAGTTGGTGAAGCCATGGCAGTGCCGCACACCTGACCAGGGCTGGGCCGGCTGCGGCGCCCGGAACCGCAGCCGCCCCACCGGCGGCCGGGCATACGGGATGGACCGCCACCGGTTCACACCGTCGCGGGTGAAGCCTTCGACGATTCCGGTCGCGATGTGTGCGCGGACAGTCCGCTGATGCATAACCCGAAGATAATCGACTCTGCGGGCGTTGGGCGCGCGCACCGCCCGAATCCGATGTGACGGCTAGCCTGGCGGAATGCGGATCGCCGCGCTGATTGCAGCGTCTTTCCTGGTTCCCGGGCTGGTTGCCGGGTGCTCACACGCCGGCAGTAGCCAGTCGGGGCAGACGTCCCCGTCGGTCAGCAAACCGTCGGCGCCGTCTACCGCGCCGCGTGCCGGGGCCGCGATCGTCGACGTCATCGCGTGGATCGAGGCCGCTCACCCCGCCGATCCGGCTCGGTATCACAACGTCACGCGCGACGGCGTGACCACCCAATTGGGTAACGACATTGCCTTTACCGCTCCGGCGGCCACGGGAAGCCCACTCGTGTGCATGACGGATTCCAAACACACCGGCAGCGCGTTGGCGTGTTTGGTCGATCTGGCCAATCCCCCACCCCGGCCCGAGACGGCCTACGGCGAATGGAAGGGCGGCTGGGTCGACTTCGACGGAACAGGCCTGCAGATTGGAGAGGCCCACGGCGATCCGGGTCCGTTCGTCAACGGAAACGGATCCGAGTTGGTGAACGGGGACTCGTTGTCATACGACGACTACCGTTGTCGCGCCGACCAAGTCGGCCTGTTCTGCGTGAACTACGCCCGCCAGTCGGCAGTACGGTTCAGCAACGCCGGAATCGAGCAGTTCGGCTGCCTGCGGTCGGTGCCGCCGCCCGATGGCGTCGGGATAGCGTTCAGCTGCTGAAGGCGCGGCCGGAGCCGTCACCAGCTGACCGGCAGCTCCTTCATTCCGTAAATGTCTGCTTCCTTGAATCTCAGCGCGTCAGGCGGTACCGCCAGTTTCAGCTCGGGTAGACGCCGCGCCAGCCTGGCAAAAGCGACTTGCATTTCAACTCGGGCCAGATTCTGTCCGATGCATTGGTGCACGCCGTAGCCGAAACCGAGATGACCGCGGGTGTTTCGGTCGACGTCGAGGATTTCTGGGCTGTCGACGAATCCGGTGTCCCAGTTTCCGGCGGGCAGATTCATCAAGACCATGTCCCCGGCGCGGATGGATTGACCACCGAGGGTGAAGTCCTCGGTAGCGACACGATCCACCTGGCTGTGCACGATGCTGAGATAACGCATGAGCTCTTCGACGATGTTGGCGATGACGGCCTGATCATCAGTCTGGCTGAGCCGTTCGAAGACGTCGGGATGCTGCAGCAGCGCAACGGTTCCCAGCGAGATCATGTTGGCGCTGGTTTCGTGGCCGGCCAGCATCATGATCACAGCTGTCGTGGCCGCAGTCTCGCGGGTCAGCTGGCCGGTCATGACGTAGCCGGTGACCAGGCGGCTGATCAAATCATCGCCGGGATCATGCTGTCTGCGGTCTACCAACTCTTGGATATAGCCATACATTGCTCCGAAGGAGTGCGCTTTCTGCTCGTCGGTCGCGCTCGTCTGCAGCCCAACGGTGGAGTGGTGCTGGAAAAGTCCCAGGTCTTCGGACGGCACGCCCAGCAGTAGCGCGATTACCAATGATGGCACCGGCAAGCCGAAGTCACTGACGAGGTCGGCCGGCGGACCGTTACGGATCATTACGTCGAGGTGGTGGTCGACCAGTTCCTTAATCTGAGGTCGCATCGCTTCGCAACGCCGGAAGGTGAAGTCGCGGGCGATCATGCGCCGCAAGCGATTGTGCTCGGGGTCGTCGATCCGCGCGAAAATCACCGGTGTGGTGCTGTCGGGGTTCGTCGGCTTCATGGCGGCGGGGATGGTGTCCGCGGACAGGCGCTCGTCGAGCAGCGCCGTTCTGATGTCCAGGTAGCGGCTCACCACCCACGTCGGCTGGCCGTGGTACATCGCCTGCCGCAGTCCCGGCTCCTCCCGCCATTGCGTGAATTCAGCGGGAGGACGAAGCGGACAGTGCGCAGCGCGCGGGACAGGCATGACCGGAAGATCTGTGTCGGAGCAGAAATCCGAACTTATTGGAATCACCGGCGTTCCATTCGGCGCAAGCGTCAGGCGCTAGCCGGGCAGGCCGTTCTTGATAGCGGTGTCCTGTTTGCGGGCGAGGTCGAGCACGACATCGTTCGGCGTGGGATTGCCCAGGGAGCAGTCGAACTCCAAATCGACAAGCGCCTTACCCTCGGTGAACACAGCCTCGGATACCTCCATCTGTTTGGCTGGATCAGCCGCCACGCCCACGACGATGAACCCGTTGGAACCGACGTCGATTGGCTGCGCGGTACCGGTGATCTTTTTCCCCAGTTCGTCTTTCATCGCCGGGATCGTCTGGGCCGCCGAAGCCGGATCGGGGTTGACCGCGATCGTGTCCACGATGGTGCGCGCCCCGTCAGGGTTCTTGAAAACTTGGCCCACGCCGTTTACTCCGCTGGGGTTCAGACTCGGCGGCCCGTCAACAAAGGCACCGGGTCCGACATCACCGATCTTGATCAGCAACGCACTGTAGTCCGACGGGCTCGCGCTCGCGCTCGACGATGCCGCTGCGCTCGACGATGTAGCTGAACTCGAAGATGCGGCTGAACTCGATGACGCCGTCGACGTTGAAGAAGAGCCCTTGTCGCTGCCGCAGCCCACCACCGCGGCGCCGACCAACACGGCGACGGCCGCCAGGCCGGCCGCGGATCCCCGCACCATATCCATGAATCCTCCTTTTGATGACAGCTATATGTATACGGTGCGGCTGCCGCCTGCGGAGCCGGAGGGTCAGTTCAGTCTTTAGGCGCCAGTTCGAGCACATTAATGTCGCCGGTAGCGCCGTCGACCTCAACGAGCGCTCCCGACGGCAACAGCCTGGTTGCCCCCTGGGCGTCCACCACACACGGAAACCCGAACTCGCGAGCGACCACGGCCGCATGTGACATCGGGCCGCCCAACTCGGTCACCACGGCCGCGGCGTAGCAGAAGGCCGCGGTGTATCCGACGTCGGTGACCTCCGCGACCAGAATCTCGCCGGGTTGCAGATCGTCGATGGTCTCGGGCCGCACGATCCGCACTCGCCCGCGTACCCGTCCGCCGCAGACGCCGACTCCACGCAGGATGTCCCCGCTGGCGAGGGCCGGCGACGACATGGTGGACGGCTGCCACGTCCCGCTGAACACGGTCGGCGGAACGACGGTGGCCAGCCGGCGATGTTCGGCTCGGCGACGGGCCAATAGCTTCGCAAGGTCAGCCGGCAGAGCGTCGAGTTCATCGACGAGCAGATAGAACGCGTCGTCAGCGCTGCCGAAGACGCCGGCGTCGACCATCCGGCGTCCGTACTCACGCAGCAGACCGCGCAGCACCCAGTTCGCCCGCACCATCTTATCGCGACGCACTTCCCGGTCCCGCAGTTGGCGCACGGCCAACAGCGCAACTGCCTTGGCTCGCAAAGGAATCGCCGGATGCGCTGGTTCTGCGGCGTGCGCAGCGCTCAGCGTCTTGGTTACCATCCGGACCAGCAACTCAGGGTCGTCGGCATAGCTGGTCGAAAGCATCTCGAGCTCCGCCGGACCGCGGTGCCCGATCAGCGCCAGCTCGGCCAGCACCGCGGCATGAAACTCCGGCACCTCGACGGCCAGCTTGCCAAGGCGCTCCCCCGGCTCAGCCAGCAGACGAACCACGTTCGGGTCGCGCTGCGCGGCAACGACCAATCGATGCACCGCCTCCACCGATCGCGCACTCACCAACTCCGGACCCGCCGCCGGGGCGGTGTCCCTTCCGCACAAGCCGCGCAACAACACGTTGAACGCAGCGCACAGCATGAACGACCCCGAGGCCAGCACCCAACCGTGCACAACATGGTCGCGTGCCAACAAGATCAGGCTGAGCAGCCGGCGATCGTCAAGTTGGGTGACATTGCTTTCGGCGCTTTTGTCGGAGCCAACGGCCAGACGTTCCAGGCGATCGACATCGGCGACGAAGTCGTGAGTGTCGCGAGGCGAGCCGGCGCTCAAGCCCACCAGGTTGACGCCGAATACGCCGACGTTGCGGATGGTGCGCAGTTGCCGTCGGGCGCGGCTGGTTTCCAAGGGTGGACGCTGCTCACCGAAGATCGGCAGGGACGCCATGCTTGGACCGAAGAATCCGCTATTGCTGACAATCGTCGCGGGCTTGGCGAACGGCACCGTTTCGGCCATGAAGTGCGCCGAAGTAATCGCCCCATACAGCCGGTGGCCGAACACCGCGACGGTTCGCATGGCGATTTCCCGCTGGATGATCCCGCCGGGTCGCAGCCGCTCCGCGATGGCCACGCCGCCGGCGCGCAGCCCGCGCACAGTCGCCGAGGCCGATGACGGCGAAAACGGGCCCGGCAGCGCCTCGGACAAATTGGTAGCCAGGAAGGTAGGGAATCGCGGGTCGATCGGGGTGTCGAATTCACCGTTATCTGCCTCTGGGCCAGCCAATTTGGGGACCACCCCGTCGCGGGCCGGTGCATCGACGGCAGGCAAGTCCTGAATGCTGGCAAGCCGCCACGGCAGCGATAACACCCGTCGCCCTATCGCGACCCGGCCACGCACCGCCAGTGCAAAATCCTCGACACATTCGTCGGAGCTCCACGCCGGCAGGAATCCCCACTGGTCGCGCAGCCGCGAGGTATCCATCAGCGGGGCGCTCTGCAGCAGTTCCAGCTCGGCGAACGAAGTCAGGCCGCGTCGCCGCAGCGCTGCAAACGGACCGCCCAGGGAAACGATCGGGCGCCCGAGAACAGCAGCGATCTGACGGAATGTCGGCGCGCCGGCAGCGGCAAGATTGACTGGGCCACTGTCGATTCCGGTGTCCAGGATGGCGAGGATGAACAGCCTGAGCGCGTCGTCGACATGGACTACCTGCATACGGCGATCCGCAGACCCATCGGGAAAGGCAGGCAGCGCGAGCAGCCGGCGCACCCAGTTATCGACGCCTCGGCCCAGGATGAGCGCCGAGCGGATCGCGACCCACCGTGCGCCGGAGGCCGCCAGCATCTCTTCGACGCGGGCCTTGTGTACGCCTTCGGCTGATACCGGAGTTATCGCGTGTGCCGATGAAGCGAAAACGATGCGCCCGGCTCCGGTCTCGGCCATCGCGTCAACGACGTTCCAGGTGCCCCCGATGTTGACCTGATCGCTGATCCGGTGCTCGGGGCCAGGGCTCTTCGCCCAGGCGCAATGTGCAACGACGTCAGCACCGGCGACGGCACGTTTGACCGCTGCTGCGTCCCGGATGTCTCCTTCGATGAAATCAGCTGCGCTCGTCCAGCTTTCGGGTCGATGGCGGGCGATCCCTACGACATCGTGGCCCTGACTGAGTAATCGGGCGGCGAGCCCGCGGCCGAGCACACCACTGGCCCCGGTGACCGCGATTCTCACTGAATGCCCATGCCTAATCGTCGTCGTTCATGAACGCCGCGTTGACCAGATCGTCGAGATCCATATCCGCGATGTCTTTTTCCGCGGTCGCTGCCGGAGCAGCTGCCTGGCCGTCAGCCCCGGCTTCACCGGCTTCATTCGCCAACGCGAGCAACAGCTCCAACACTCCGGCCTGGCGAAGGCGCTTGACCGGAATGGACGCCACGACGCGCTGGATTTCGGCTTCCCCTGCCGACGCGGCCGGGGCATGCTGCTCCGAGCCGCCGACGAGTTCTCGGTGCATATAACCGGCCAGCGCGGCCGAATTCGGGTAATCGAAGATGAGCGTAGGCGAAAGCGGGAGTCCGGTCGCCGATTTGAGTCGGTTGCGCATTTCGACGGCGGTCAGCGAATCAAAGCCCAGCTCCTGGAAAGCCCTGTCCGGGTCGATGGCCTCGGGGCTGGTGCCGCCCAGCACGGTGGCGATGTGGGCACGAACCAAATCCAGCAGAACTGCGAGTTGCTCGTCCTCGGGCAGCCCTTCAAGACGCTGCAGCAGAGCGGATTTCGACTTCGCCGCCGCCAGCGAGTCGTCGACCTGGCGCCGGGTCGGCGCGTGGATCAAATCAAGGAACATCGGCGGCAATGTGCCCGAGTCGAACTTCACCCGCAGCGCCGCCAAGTCGATATGGGCCGGCAGCAAGAACGGCTCGTCGACAATCAATGCGGTGTCCATCAATTCGAGCGCCTCGCCCGAGGACATTGCGACAATCCCGTCCCGGCCAAGCCGGGCACGGTCGGCGGCACCCAGCCCACCGGTCATCGCGCTGGCCTGATCCCACAGACCCCACGCCAGCGACACCGCCGGCAATCCGTGCACCCGCCGATGCACCGCCAACCCATCAAGGAACGAGTTTGCCGCGGCATAGTTACCCTGACCCGACGCACCGGCCAAACCAGCCATCGACGAAAACATCACAAACGCGGACAGGTCCAGATCGCGGGTCAACTCGTGCAGATTCCACGCCGCATCGACCTTGGCCCGTAACACCGATTCAAGCCGCTCCGGGGTCAGAGACGAAATCACCGCATCTTCGAGCACACCAGCGGCATGAATCACGCCCGACAACGGCCGCTGCACCGGGACATCGGCGATCACCTTGGCCAGCGCCACCCGGTCTGCCGCATCACAGGCCACCACCTGCACCTGGGCCCCCACTGCACCCAGCTCAGTCACCAACTCGGCGGCCCCCGGCGCATCCGGACCGTGCCGGCTCACCAGTATCAAGTTCCGCACCCCGTGACGGGTCACCACATGACGCGCCAGCGCCGAACCCGCCATGCCGGTACCACCGGTGATCAACACCGTGCCGGCCGCCCACGCATCCGGCATCATCATCACGACCTTGCCCACGTGGCGGGCCTGACTCAAATGCCGCAGGGCCGCAGACGCCCGTCGCACATCAAACGTCGTCACCGGCAACGGCCGAAGTACCTCATCACCGAAAAGTGCGGCCAACTCAGCGAGAATCCGCTGAATACGATCCGGTCCCGCCTCGAAGAGGTCGAAGGCGAGGTAGCGCACGCCGCGATGTTCCCGGGCTACCACGCCGGAGTCCCGGATGTCGGTCTTGCCCATCTCCAAGAACACCCCACCGGGAGCCACCAGGCGCAATGAAGCGTCCACGAATTCCCCGGCAAGGGAGTCCAACACCAGATCCATACCACGACCACCGGTGACCGCCCGGAATTTGTCCTCAAATTCCAGGCTGCGGGAATCAGAGATGTGGTCGTCATCAAAGCCCATGTCCCGCAAGGTGTCCCACTTGCCTCGGCTGGCGGTAGCGAACACCTCCAACCCCAGATTCCGGGCCAACTGCACCGCAGCCATACCCACCCCACCGGCGGCGGCGTGCACCAACACCCGCTGCCCCGGCTTTACATCAGCCAAATCCACCAGCGCGTAGTAGGCGGTGGCGAAAACCACCGACACAGTGGCAGCGGCGGTGTGCGACCATCCCGCCGGTACCTTGACCAGCAGTCGCTGATCGGTGGTGGCGATCGTTCCGGTTCCGTCCGGGAACAGGCCCATCACCCGGTCGCCGACTGCGAAACAGCGATCTGCAGAGTCGTTTTCCGCGCTGTTTTCTGGGCCGTTTTGCACGACAACGCCAGAGGCCTCGATACCCATGACCGCATCCTCGTCGGGGTACAGACCCAGCGCGATCATGACGTCGCGGAAGTTGGCCGCGATAGCCGACAATGCGACCCGAACCTGGCCGGGCTGCAACGGCGCATCAGCGTCGAGAATTCGCTCCAACCGCAGATTCTCGAAGGTGCCGCGACTGCTCATGCCCAACCGCCAGGGCGCGTCACCGGGAGGCACCAACACGCTGCTCAGGGCGAGACTGCCGTGCACCCGCGCCTGGTAAACCGTTGCACCGCGCAGCAACACCTGCGGCTCGCCGGGCGCCAAAACCGCGGCGACCGCGTCGCCATCGAGTGGCCCATCGGCGTCGACAAGAACGATCCGGCCGGGATGCTCGGTCTGCGCAGACCGCACCAGCCCCCACACCGCCGCACCTGCCAGATCCGTGACGTCCTCCCCAGGCAGCGCCATCGCGCCTCGGGTCGCCACCACCAACGTTCCCGCCCCGTCGCCGGCCAACCACGTCTGCAGCACTGCCAGCACCGCACGCGTGGCGGCATATACCTCCGCCACGACATCGCCGTTCACTGGCGTCGACTCGAAAACCACTGCGGCAACGTCGGGCTCACCGTCTCCCCAGGCAGACACCGATACCGGTTGCACCGTGGCTGACGGCTGTGCCGACCAGATCACCTCGAAGAGCCGGTCAGGACCCGAACTCGACACCGCGGCCAGCAATTGTTGGTCGCTCACCGGCCGGGCCACCATCGAAGCCACCGACAGCACCGGCAGACCCAGCCCATCGGCCAGCTCGATCGACACCGCCGACTGGCTGACCGGAACGATCCGCGCCCGTATCGCCGACGCACCCGCGGCGTGCAGGGACACGTTCTGCCAGGAGAACGGCACCAGCACCGAACCTTGCGGAAGCTCAGCACTATCGGATGCCAGCATCACCGCGTGCAGCGCCGCATCCAGCATCACCGGATGGACCCCGAACCCGGCCACCGAGACCCCGGCATCTGCGGGGAGAGCCACCTCGGCGAACACTTCGTCGCCGCGGCGCCACATCGAGGTCAAGCCGCGGAACGCGGGCCCGTACCCGTAGCCACGCTCGGCCAGCCGCTCATATCCGTCGCCGACGTCGACAGGGACCGCACCGACCGGCGGCCACACCGTCAGATCCGCAGTCGGCTGCACCGACCCCGGTCTCAGTACGCCGTCGGCATGCAGCTGCCAGCCGGAGCCCGTTTCGCCGCGCGAGAAGACCGATACTGCGCGGGCGCCCGACTCGTCCGGGCCACCGACCACCACCTGCACTGCGACCGATCCCCCAGCAGAACCGGCAGGCAACACCAGCGGCGCGGCCAAGTTCAACTCGTCGACAATTCCGCAGCCCACCTCGTCGCCTGCGCGGATCGCCAACTCGACAAACCCGGCGCCGGGGAACAGCACCACGCCGCCGACGGCGTGATCGCTCAACCAGCCCTGCACGCTCGGCGATAACCGACCCGTCAGCACTACCCCGCCAGATGCCGGCAGCTCCATCACCGCGCCCAGCAGCGCGTGCTCGCCGGCCGCCAAACCCAGACCGGCGGCGTCAACCGCGACGTCACCGCTGGAGAGCCAAAACCGCCGCCGCTCAAAGGCATACGTCGGCAACTCCACAAAATTGGCTTCGCCCAGGACACCTCGCCAATTCACGTCCATACCCGCGACGAACCCCTGCGCGACCGCGCCCGTCAAGGTCGCCGGCTCTGGGCGGTCCCTGCGCAGTGCAGACATCGTGATCACCGGTGCTGTGTCAGGGACCCCAGTCAGCGATTCTTCGATCGACGACGTCAGACTACTGGGACCCACTTCGAGGAACCGGGTTCCGCCGGCATCGTGCACGAAGCGGACGCTGTCGGCGAACCGCACCGCTTCGCGGATGTGCCGCTTCCAGTAGGCCGCCGACGCGAAGTCGTCTCCGGCCAGCTGCCCGGTCAGGTTCGACACAAGAGGAATGGCGGGCTGCCCGACGGCGAGCCCCGCAGCGACCGTTCCGAATTCGTCGATCATCGGATCCATCAACGGGGAATGGAACGCGTGGGATACGGACAGTTGGTGGACTCGGCGGCCGTCGGCGCGGAACTGGTCCGCGATCGCGGTCGCCGCATCCTCGGAGCCCGAAATCACCACTGAGGCGGGCCCGTTGACCGCAGCGATGCCGACCGTCGCGCCCAGCAGCGGCCGTACCTCGTCTTCGGTGGCCTGTAGCGCGAACATCGCCCCGCCCGCCGGCAGCCCCTGCATGGACCGGCCACGGGCAGCCACCAGGACTGCGGCGTTCTCCAGCGATAGAACGCCGGCGACGTGTGCGGCGGACAACTCACCGACCGAGTGGCCCATCACGAAATCGGGATGCAGACCCCAGGATTCGAGCAACCGGAACAACGCAACCTCCACTGCGAACAGTGCGGGCTGCGCGAATTCGGTGGTATTCAAGAGACTCTCGTCGTGGCCCCACATCACCTCCCGCAGTGGCCGCAGCAGATGGCGGTCCAGTTCGCCGACGACGGTGTTGAATGCCTCGGCGAACACCGGATATCCGGCGTGCAATCCCATTCCCATGCCGAGGAATTGGGAACCCTGGCCGGGGAAGACGAAGACGGTTTTGCCCCAGGGAGTCGCGGCCCCCCGAATCACCGATATGACTTCATCGCCGGCCAACTCGTCAAGGCCGGTCAGCAGCCCGTCGCGATCTCCACTGACAACGACGGCCCGGTGCTCAAAGTGAGAACGGCCCGCCAACGACCACGCCACATCAGAGACTTCAAGCTCACCGTGGGCCCTCACATGGACGGCCAGCCGAGCAGCCTGCGACTTCAAGGCCGACGCCGACTTCGCCGACACCACCGACGGCAGCACCGGCACCGTGCGGGGGTCCACAATCCGCTGCGACTCGGCGGGGGCAGCTTCCACAATCACATGCGCGTTGGTGCCACTGATCCCAAACGAGGAAACCCCGGCCCTTCTGACCCGGCCGTTTGCCGGCCAGGGCCGCGCCTCGGTCAACAGGGAGATCGATCCCGCAGACCAATCCACGTGCGGGCTGGGTGCATCGACGTGCAACGTCGCCGGGAGCATCTCGTGGCGCATCGCCAACACCATTTTGATCACGCCTGCGACACCCGCTGCGGCCTGCGTGTGACCCATGTTCGACTTGATCGAACCCAACCACAGCGGCTCATCGCGGCCCTGACCGTAGGTCGCCAACAGCGCCTGGGCTTCAATCGGATCGCCCAGGGTGGTGCCCGTCCCGTGGCCCTCGACTGCGTCCACGTCGACCACCGATAACCCGGCGCTGGCCAACGCCGAACGCACCACCCGCTGCTGCGATGGACCGTTCGGCGCGGTCAAACCATTTGACGCGCCGTCCTGATTGATCGCCGAACCCCGGAGCAGCGCCAACACCGGATGTCCCGACTGCCGCGCATCCGACAATCGCTCCAGCACCAACATCCCGCCGCCCTCGGAGAATCCGGTGCCATCAGCGGCCGCGGCGTAGGCCTTGCACCGGCCATCCGCGGACAAACCGCGCATCCGGCTGAACCCCACGAAGATGTCGGGTGTGGCGTTGACGGTGACACCGCCGGCCAGCGCCAGGTCGCACTCACCGGAGCGCAGCGACTGCGCCGCCATGTGCAACGCCACCAACGATGACGAACACGCCGTATCCACCGACACCGCCGGGCCTTCCAGCCCGAGCACATACGACACCCGCCCCGACGCCACACTCGACGATTGGCCGGTAAGCCGGAAGCCTTCCACCGCTTCGGCGGCGGAGCCGCCCCCGGACATGCCGTAGCCCTGCGTGATTATTCCGGCGAAAACCCCGGTGGCACTGCCCCGCAAACTGCCGGGCTCAATTCCCGCCCTTTCCAGTGCTTCCCAGGACAGTTCGAGGAACACGCGTTGCTGGGGGTCCATCGCCAGCGCCTCAGTCGGCGATACCCCGAAGAAAGCGGGGTCAAAATCTGCGACGCCGTCCACGAAGCCACCGGTGCGGGTGTAACAGGTCCCCACGGCGTCGGGATCCGGGTTGTACAGCCCGGATAGGTTCCAGCCGCGATCGCCTGGGAATTCGGAGAGCACCTCGCGGCGTTGCGTCAGCATGTCCCAGAGATCGTCGGGGGAATTCACCCCGCCCGGGTAGCGACACGACATGGCGACGATCACGATCGGATCGTCGTCGGTGGCGCGAACCGCCGGGGTGTGCTTGATCTCTTGTGGGAGTCCGGCGAGTTCGGCGCGGATGTAGTGGGCCAGGCCGCTTGGTGTCGGGTAGTCGAAGATGAGTGTGGGCGAAAGTGCCAGTCCGGTAGCCGTTTTGAGCCGGTTCCGCATTTCGACCGCGGTCAGCGAGTCAAAGCCCAAGTCCTGAAAGGCCTTGTCCGGGTCAATTGCCTCAGCTGTGGTGTTGCCCAGCACGGTGGCGATGTGTGAGCGCACCAGGTCCAGCAGGACGGCATGCTGTTCGTTTTCGGGCAGCCCCTGCAGACGATGCGCCAGCGCCGATGTGGATTTCGCGGCGGCCAGCGAGTCGTCGACCCGGCGCCGGGTCGGCGCGTTGACCAGGTCGCTGAACATCGGTGGCACCGCGACCGCATGGATCCGCAACGCGGTCAGGTCGATGCGGGCGGGCGCGATGAATGGTTGGTCGATAATCAGTGCGGTGTCGAACAATTCCATCGCCTCGTCCGAGGACAACGCCAAAATTCCGTCGCGGCCCAGGCGGGCGCGGTCGGCGGCGTCCAAGCCACCGGTCATGGCGCTGGCCTGATCCCACAGCCCCCAGCCCAGCGAGATCGCCGGCAGCCCA
>Ga0182012_10000887_pt1 | contig 32979 bp, 22 predicted proteins | sample 612S2SmetaG_FD_120486 | JGI IMG/M metagenome (GOLD analysis project Ga0182012, IMG submission 120486) | Permafrost microbial communities from Stordalen Mire, Sweden - 612S2S metaG | ecosystem: Environmental > Terrestrial > Soil > Wetlands > Permafrost | place: Sweden: Stordalen | collected...
CCGCAAACCCCCAACGCCTGGCATTTCCGTTCTGAATCCGTGCTGAAAACAGCGCGTAGGACAGCTATGCCCTACGCGCTTTTGGCGTGATCCGGGCTGATTCGCTGAATAAGACGGGCTAGCTGCGCAATCACCCGGCCGGCCAGCTTTTCTCCGCCGCCAGGAAAATCAGTGGCTTTCCTGACGTCAGCAGCGGCGTCGGCAATACGCTTGGCATCGCCGAGTTCCTCAGCCGCCTTATAGGCTTTCGCCGCGGCCGAAACGGCTTTGAAGGCGGAGACGGCGTCCACGGCGACACCGACGATCTCGACGGCCAGCCAGAAGAAGGACGGATCATCTTGCGAAAGCGCGTTCGCCTTGTCGAAAGCGGTGCCCGCCAAGGCCTTCTGCATCTGGTATTCCTTGACGTGTTGGACCGCAGCAACCGCATTCACCCCGGCCGCCGCCACCAGACTCAGTCCGCCGGTGAAAGGCGCGGCGATGATGGCGGCAAGATTGAGCACAGCCAGCGCGATGCTCCAGAAAATTCCGGGCTGTTCGGACTCGGTTTTCTCGTCGATCCATTTTTTCCACACGGGCTTGGCGTTGACGCCCATCAGTTCGCGCGTCATGGCCATTAGAGGCGGCAGCCGCCACACGTTCACTTCTTTACTGTTGTCCAGGCCGTTTCGCACTTTTGTTATTTTGCCAAGCCGATCAACAATTTCCTTTCCGAGCAGGGCTGCCATTTCCGGGCCGGCTTTCTGCGTGGCCAGGGCCTTGAGGTCGGATGCACTTTTTTCGGGGTCGGAGAATACCGCCAGTATCGGATACTGCTCCGACAGAAAACCTCGTATCAGGTCGTACCCATCTTTTTTCTTTTTATAGGTCGCCTCTACTCCCTCCCGGTGCTTCGCTAAATCTTCCGATCCCGGGCACTCCATGGCGTACGATCCGCCGCCTTCTCCCGCGCAGGATGCAAGGCGGTCAAGCGATTCGCGCCGAACCTGGTCCAGTTGGTTACTGGCTTCATTCAGTTCGTTGCGCCGTTGCAGCAGCAGAAGCGCAGCGCCTTGCAGCCCGGCATCCGCGGGCGATTGTTCCCCCATCGAATAGGTGGTCTGACTGTAAGTGCAATCGCCGGCCAGGCAATCTGATTGCATCCGCTCGATCGTTTGCCATTTGATACCGTAGCGGTCGGCCTCAGACTGCTCCTGTTTTTCACTCTTATCCAACAGGGTGCGGGCCTGATCCTTGGCGATATTTTCAAAGTCGGCGTCAAGCTTGTTCCGTTCGGCGTCAAGCGTTGTCGCAACGGTGCGCACGATATCAAGGACTCGCCGCTCCTTTTCCTTCATCTGGTCGTAGGCATCGAAATCCTCCTGCGAACGCGGAACACCTGCGGAAACGCCGGACGGATTTTCTTCATATTCTTTCTTGAACTTCCGATCTCCCGCCATCTCGTCGGTTTCCACATCGTGCTCCAGGCGCATGAGGAACGCGTTGTAGGAATCGCCGGACCCCTGCATAACAAGCTGTTCAAGCTGGTAACGCATGAATGCCGGATCTTCGACCAGCGGAACGCCATCGAGGGTCTTGACAATCTCGCCGTTTGGACCCGGTGGCGCTTGCCGCGGTGCCGGCGGCTCGGCCGCGGGCGAAGGCGCAGATCCAGGCGTCGCCGCCTGCCCCGCCGGCCCCGGCCCCGGCGCCGCGGGCGCAGGTGCAGGTGCCGCTCCAGGCGCCGGCTGCCGCCGCAGGGTCGCAGCGTCATTCTGCACCACATGCACCAAGTCATGCGCCAGCAACTTGCGCCCGGGTGATGTTTCCGGCGCGAACTGACCCTCGGCGAAGCCGATATCGTTGCCGGCGGTGAAAGCGTTCGCCGCGATATCCCGCGCCGTGGCGGCGGCCCTCCTGTCGTCATGCAGCCGCACCGCGCCAAGATCGGCGCCCAGCTGCGGCTCGAAATACGCTCGCAGATCGCGCGGCAGCGCCCGGCCCGACCCAGTGACAAAAAATGCCGCCGTCCGCGCCGACGCCGAGCCTCCCGGTCCCGCCGCCTGCCGCCGCACCACACCGTCGCCACCGCACTTCGCACAGGTGCCGCCGCAGACGCACGGTCCGCCCTGCATCACCTGCTCGGCAACGCGGTCGGCCTCATCCTCGGACGGATCATCCGCTCGGCCGACAGCCAGTTTCGCCCGCAACGCCCCGCTACGCAGCGCCCGTTGCAGCGCCAGGTTGCTCAGCGGTGGCGACGGTTCGGGCGCCCCCGTCATAGGCCGTGGCCGCGGCAGCGGCGCAGTGGACGGCTGGGCCTTCGGCTGGCGGCCGTTCATCGCGGCGATGCCCGACGCCGCAGCGCGCGTCGCTGCCGGGCGGCGATTGCCCCGTACCGGCTCGCGCACCGGTCGCGCGACCGCGCCGACGGAACCGGGCAGTCTGGGAATGTAAAAGAAACGGTGTGAAACTGGCGCATGGGGCTATCGGGCCGAGGGTTTTCTTTCGTCAACAATGACGAACCACCGCCCGGTCGGCACGTCAGCCGGCGTGGTGTTCATCGGCGGGCCGCCCTTGGTATCCGCCCAGGTCACGAGATATGTGCCGAAAATCCATTTGCCGCCGGCATTGCGGTTGATCGCCGAATCGAGCGGCCAGAGATTTTCGGCGCTGTCGATGCCGGTCTCGAACACCAGATCAATGACATGATCGACATCCGTTCCAGGCGCCTGCTGGTCCAGATCGACGCCATGCAAGGACAGATCTTCCTTGAACCGGAGCACGGTCTGCGAATCGCGCTGGTTGCGCAGTTTCTTCAGCTTCATGCCTTCATACGGCCAGTTGTCGACGCCCAGCGACAGGTCCGTGCCAAGTCGTCCGTTGTGATAGTGCCGGTTGGGGAACGGCCGCGCCACGAAAGCCACGAAAAGTCCATCGCACTGGGTTTCATCGTCAATTCGGGGCGGTGGTTGCCTGACGGTATTGCCGCATATATTCCTTATGCAGTTCAGCAAGAAATTCCCTCACCGCATCGTCATCTCGACGAAAGCGCAGAAATCGATCACGAACAGCGTCAAGGATCGCGTCATCGCAGTTGGCAGACGCCGCAATCGCGGCATTGATGGCCGCAACGACATCCGCATGGAATGCGGCGTTCCTGCGGGACACCGAAACGATCTCTGACAGACCCTCGTCACGCGTCTGGTCTCCGAAGTAGGAGTCCAAAAGATCAATAAAATTCTGATTGGAGTTCGCTTCGGGCATTTAATCACCTCTCCGGAAAAGCGGTTTGTACAATGAAGCCACCCTGGCCATCGGCCTTCAGCACCACGAAGCAAGTCTCTAACTTGTCGGTGATCTGAACGGCCTTCCCCAATGCGGCGTTCCACTCATACCCGATTCCTAGGTCACCGATGCCTGGATTAAAGCGTAGTCCACCGGGAAAGTTGGTCCCGGCCGGTGCCGTCTGCACCCATGCGTTGATTTGCGGCCGGTACTGAGCGATCGTGTCGGCGATTGCGATTTCCATCTTTCTGGCATCGGTGAAGCGCGATGCCGATCGCACTCCAGCTACGTTGACCCGGTCTATCAGATGCTTGTTCGTGACGTCAGGCCCATGCTCGGTCAACAAGTGAGCTTCCGGGCCGCCTGCGATGCGGGTCCCTTCAGTCGTGCTCAGCCACCCGGCGAATCGGGTGTTTAACTCTGCTTCGATCTGTAGCGCCTCTTCGAAGACTCTTTCGGCCCCGACCAGATCGCCGGCGTTCAAGGCGGTCTGCAATCGTGTATCGATATCCGTGAGACGGGCTCGCGCGCCGGCGTCTAGAACGGTCTCATAACGATGGAACAGGAAGTCACACGGTGAACTGCAGACGACCAGGTGCCCGCTATCCGTATATTTCAGCGTTCGGCCGCCAATCGTCTTTTGGAAGCGGACACCCTCACCCCTGGTGGCCGCATCGGCCGCAGCCTGGGCCTCTTCTTCTCCCAATTGTTGCGACGGTGCCGAGGGATCCGTTGCGCCGCCAGTCGGCTCTTTCGTTGCTAGATCGGCTTCGATCGTGTCAAGCTTGCGACCCGCCTCTTCCGCCTTTGCCGGGTCGCCGAGGATTTCGTCCAGCTTTGCGAAATCCTCCTGCAGGCGCGGACTTGCGCTGATCTTTGCGGCGTTCTCGCTGCGCAGTACCGCAGCCTGCTCTTTGATGCCTGCAAGGAGAGTCCCGCCGATCCGGATCGCCAACTCGGATCCCCCGATCAAGGCGGCATTGACGGCGGCATCGACGATTTTCAATACGCCGTCGGTCCTGAGTTTGTCGGCGTCAGACTGGTCGACGAGTTCGGTGCCTGAGAGCGGTGTCGCGCGTGCCAATTTGCCTAGATTTGTTCCCTCGTTCCATTCCGCGGCCCCGCGCCCCGCTTCGACACCCACGGCGACTGCCCCAGCGACCAACCTGGCGCCGAGGCCCACGCCAGGAATAAGCTGTGCCACCATCGCGGCGATCTGGACCGCATCCAGCAACTTGTTCAGGTCGGCTTCGCCCTGCGCATTCTGATCGACAAGATGCTGCGCCACTTTGTGTGCGAATCCAGCGGTCCAATTGCGGCCGACGGCGCCAGGCTCGCTTAGGACGCGCGCCACCAGAGGCTTGAGGTGCAGCATGTCGATCTTATGGTCATTGACCAGCCGCTGTGCGCTCTCGATACGTTCGATCTGCGAATCGAGCAGCGCCTTGGCGTTGCCACCAAAGGCGTCCGGCGCGTAACGCGACAGGTCAAGCACCGCTTGCGCGTTGTCGCTTGCCAGCGCGGCGTAAATCTCGGGATACACCGCTGCGACGCGGCCGATTTCGTTGGCCGCGGTATCCCAGACGAGCTTAAGATCTTGCCACCGCGGGCGCTCGGTTCGATCGAACAACCCGGAAGTCCGCTGAAACCCGGAGATGGATTCAGGTGGCCTCAGCGGATCGAATAACGCTTTGCTTGAGGCGATGTCGCCGCCGACGAAGCCGATTTGGATTTCCTTCAGCCGGTCCTGTTTTTGCCGCAGGAGGTGGACCTTGTAGGCCTCCTCCTGCAGATTCCGCCGCAGTTTGGTGAGAAGTTCCGGACTGAGAGCATCCGGTGACGGTCCGCCCAGACCAAGCGTCGCCTCGCGTGCGACGATATAGCTTCGGTTGGCATCCAGATTGGTGGTCGCAAGCTGTTCGAGGTCCGTGACAAACTGCTGTTCTTGCGCCTTGATCGGTGGAATCGTCCAAAGCGTCGGAACAAGGCTCGCCGAGCTGTTCCAAACGTCTTCATGGGTCATGATCACCGGACCCACGGCATTGCCAAAACTATACCAATATTTGATCTCTAGTTCCAGTACTGATTCCTCGCTGGCAAGGCCAGAGTTATTGAGGATGGCGATGAGCCGGATACGCTCGTCAAAAGTCGCTCCAGTTATGTCCGATATCGCGACGACGTCAGCCAGATCACCGGATGCGATTGCCTTGTTGATTAAGTCTCTGGTCTTCGGGTCCGCGGCCGGCGGGACAGTGTCTGGGGGCTGCGGCGTTGACCCGGGAACCGGCGCCGGGGCGCTCCCCGGGGTGGGCCCTGCCGGGTTGGGTTGGCGTCGCACCTTGACCTCAGGTGCTCCACGAGACTGCTGCGCCACGTGTACCAGTTCGTGCGCCAGCAGCTTGCGCCCTTGTGGCGTTTCCGGTGCAAACTGACCCTCGGCGAAACCGATATCGTTGCCGGCGGTGAACGCGTTTGCCGCGATATTCCGCGCCGTGGTGGCCGCATGCGTGTCGTCATGCACCCGCACGGCGCCAAGGTCGGCACCAAGCCGCGGCTCGAAATACGCCCGCAAGTCGCGCGAAAGCGGCCGCCCGCCGCCGGCAAATGCCGCCGTCCGCGCCGACGCCGCGCCCGCCGGTCCCGCCGCCTGCCGCCGCACCACACCGCCGCCACCGCATTTCGCGCAGGTGCCGCCGCACCCGCACGGCCCCCCGCGCGTGACCTGTTCGGCAATGCGGTCCGCCTCCGCCTCGGCCGGATCGTCCGGGCTGCCCACGGCGAGTTTCGCGCGTAACGCACCGGCCCGAAGGGCCTGTTGCAACGCCAGGTTACTTACCGGCGGCGCCGCCTCGGCCTGCGGGAGTGCTGTCCGCGGCGTCGCAGGCGGACCAGTCGACTCCCGCACCTTGCCGCGCGCCGCCATCATTGTGCCGCCACCGCCAGCAGCGCCTCCGCCTCCGCCAGCCTCCCGCGGTATTCCCGGAAATCGCTCCCCTGCGGCACCTTGCCCTGCTTCAGCAACTGCCGCCCCACCGCCTGCAGCAGCCGCACCATGTCGATCGGCCCGTCATCCGCCGCCGCCGCAAACGCCGCATCCAGCGCCGCGACCCGGATATCGCCGCCGGCAAACGCGAACTGCCGCGCCACAAACCCCAGGTCCACATCCGCCGCCAGCGGCGCCCCAGGCGGCAGCGCCGCACGCCACAGCCGCTCTCGCAGCGCCGCATCCGGCAGCGGGAAATCGATCACGAAATGCAACCGCCGCCCGAACGCCGGATCGATGTTGCGCGCCAGGTTGGTCGCCAGGATCACCACCCCGTCATACGCTTCCAGCCGCTGCAGCAGATACGCCACCTCGATATTGGCATACCGGTCGTGCGCGTCCTTCACTTCGCTGCGCTTGCCGAACAGCGCATCCGCCTCGTCAAAGAACAGGATCGCGTTGCCGTCCCGCGCCTGCGCGAAAACCCGGTCCAGATGCTTCTCGGTCTCGCCGATATACTTGCTGACCACCGCCGACAGGTCGATCCGCCACAGATCGAGACCCGCCTCGCGCGCCAGCACCCCCGCGCTCATTGTCTTGCCGGTGCCCGGTCCGCCGCCGAACAGCGCGGTCAGCCCAGGACCACCCGACAACCCCCAGTCCGAGAACACCCGATCGCGGTGGCGAATCGCCCCGGCAAACTGCCGTAACTGCCGCAGGCACGCCGGCGGCAACACCAGGTCCTGCCAGCCAAACGGCGCGCCGACACGGTGCGCCAGGCTGCCCAGATCGGCCCCGGCCTGCCTCCGGGCCGCCTCGATCAGCGCTGCGATGTCGCACGCGCCGCCGGTCAGGCGCAGCGTCGCCACCGCCGCCTCGATCTGCCGGGCCGACAGGCGGAACCGCTCCGCCACCTCCGCCACCGCCGCTTCCTCCGCCGCCACCAGGCCGCGCCGCAGTGCCGCCGCCCACAGCGTCCGCCGCATCCGGAAATCCGGCGGCGCAAAATCGATCCGCACTCCGGCACACCCCGCCAGCGCCGGCCGCCACGCCTCGCCGGCCGGAGCCAGCAGAAACACCGGCACCGCCACAGAGGTCAGAACCGCCGCTAGAGCCGTCAGGCCGGCCGCATCCGGCTCGATCAGCAGCAGCGCATCCGTAAGCCGAGCGGCCAGCGCCGCATCGCGCAGCGCCGCTTCGTCAGCCGGCGCAACCCGGATCACCCGCCGCCTCAGCCGCGCGGCAAGCCCTCGCACTGCGGCGGCCCGGTCGGCGCCGGCTCCGGTCAGGATCGCCAGCACCGGCTCGCCCGCCGCCACCGCCGCCTCCAGCCCGGCCAACGCACCGGCCGCCTCCGCCACGCCCTCCGGTTCGAACGCCGGCGCACCTGTAACCGCCGCCCCCAGCAGATGCGCACTCAGCACCGGATGGCAGGCGAACGCCTGCAGCGGCAGCGCCATCCGCCCCTCGCCATTGGGCACGGCCACCAGCAGCCCGGACCCGAACAGCACCCCATCCGGCGCCAGCGCGACACCCGCACCGAACAGCCGCCGCGCCAGATCGACCGTCGGCCAGCGCCGCCGCACGTCGTCGTTCAGATAGGCGATCAGTGTCCCGTATTTCGGATCGACATCCGGCGCCAGCGCCAGCAGCAGCACATCGGCCGCCATCGTATCCAGCCCGAACCGCGCCGCCACCTGCTCCATCGCCGGCCCCGGCGCGCAGTCAGGCAACGCCCCCGGCACCGGCGCGCCGCCGTCGGCCAGCAACGCATCCACCTGCTCGTCGCTCACATACAGGCCGCGGAACTCGTCCAGCGTAAGCTGGTAGCGTGCCCGCAGCCGCTGAACCTCCTGCGCCAGCGCGGCATCGAGCCGGTCCAGCCGGATGCCGCCCCCGCTCACGCCGCCGCCCTCGACAGCCGCACAATCGCGCACGGCAACCGCACGCTGGCCTCCGCCAGGCGCGACAACGACACCAGCACATCCAGCTTCGGCCGGTTGAGCCTGGCCTCCCAGCCCTCGGCGCCGCGCTCGAACACGCCGCCGGCACCCAGCAGATTGTCCCACAGAAACGGCGCCGAGGCGGTCCGCAGCCCGATCAGCCGCGCCGCGAAACGCGCCGCGATGCCATTCGCCAGACCAGCCAGGCCGCGGCCCACCGGCCGATCCCAGCCGCCCGACACCGGCCGGCGCGGCAGCAGGAAACGTGCCTCGCGCTGGGTTGCAGGCGGGCAGCCGAACGCCGCCAGATTATCCCAAACCGCCTGCGGAATCGCGCCAAGACGCTCTACCAGCGTGACCGCCGCGATCGCCGGATCAAGCCCGAACAGCGCCCGCCACGCCGGCTCATGCAGCCACGCGGCGAAGTTCCGGCGACCGGCGCACAGGCCCAGCGCAGCGAACCCGATCAGCGCCGCGGTATCCGCGTCTGCTTTCGCCCAGGCGGCGACCTGTGCCGCGATGCCATCGAATTCCAGCCCCGGCACCAGCAGCAGCAGCCCGGCAAACCGGCTGGCCTGCGGCCCGTCCCCGAAACCGCCCGCGACCCGTTCCGTCCGGCGTTCCGCCAGAGCGCGCCGCGCCGCATCTGGCAATGCCCCGGTCTCCGCCACAATGGACAGGAGCGCCTCCGGCACACCCAATCGCTCCGCCAGCGCCCGTCTTGCCGCCTCTCCCCCGAGTCCCATTGCCGCTCGGATCGCCTCTCGCATCCCAGCCGCCTCCGCAAGCGCCGCCGATCCGGGCACCGCGCTCGCCGCGCTCGCCCGCGCCGCCTCCGACACGCTCCCCACCGCCAGCAGCGGCCCCGCCTCCAGCAGCGCCGCCGCATCCGCCAGAGCGGCCGCCAGCCGAACCGCCCTGACCAGCGCCGGACCGCCGCCGCCGGCCACAGCAACCGCGCGCAGGTAAAGCGCCAGCGGCAGCACCGCCGCGGGCACGCCAGCGGCCAGACCCGCCGCCACGAACTCGGCCACCACCGCCGCCGCTGCCTCGGCACTGAGCGCAACCGCAGCCGCCGCGGCAAACCCGGCCATCACCCGATCTGCCTCGCGCCCACCCAGCACCGCCAGAACCGAGGCCAGCCGTACCGGCGGTAGCCGCAGCAGCGCCGCCTCGCCCACCGCCGGGTCTGCCAGCAGCGCAGTGCGGACTGCCATCGCCGGCGGCAAAACCCGCAACCCGTCGGCGTCGCGCTGCCACCAGCACCCGCCCGAGCGCCCGCTCGCCAACGCCTCGACCAGTGCCGCGACACAACCGGCCTCGTCGGGAAAAACGACGACCTCATCCGCGTCCGCCACAGCGTCGCCCGCCGCACCAGTCACCCGGCGCACCGCCGCGCCGATCGCCCCGGCCAGCAGCGCGACGAAACCCGCATCGTCGCCCGTCGCATCCAGCGTGATGTCAACCGCCAGCCGGCGGACGCGCATAATACCGCCCCCCAGCGGCGCCAGCCCCGTCTCCAGCGCCGGCGCCAGCCCAGTCCGTGCCGCATCCGCCAGCCGCGACTCCAGCGCGCGCGGCGCCGGATGGTCATGCGGCGCCAGAACGGCCAGACGCAGACGGCGGATGGCAAGCCGGCTGCCCATCGGTTAGCGTGCCGCCGGCGCTTTGCGTCGTGCCAGTTGCGCCGCGAGCCGCTTGATCTCCGCCGACTGTTGTTTGAGTTCGGCCGCCTGCGCGGCGATCGCAGCCTCCTGCTGCCGCAGCGCCTCGGCCATGTGCCGGTTCGCCTCCGCCAGGGCCTCGATTGCCCCGGCCTGCCGCTGGGCCTCTGTGGCCTGCCGCGCCGTCGCCTCGTTCTGCCGCACCATCTCCGCCGCCTGGCGCCGCAGCAGCGCGCCGGAGGCTGCCGCACTCGCCACCCCCGGCCCGACCAGCGCATTGACCCGCTGCGGCTTGCCCGGTTCCGGCGTCACCGCCGCCCAGGCCTGGCCCACGACGCGCCCCAAATCCTCAGCCTCGATCGTGTCCGCAGCCACCGCCCGCCCCAGCCCGTCGGCGCGGCCGGAAGCAACGATCAGATCGCCCGGCTGCACCGCCTCCCCGACCAGCACCGCCACCTGCCCGATGAACGCCAGCATCTCATAGCCGGCGCGCTGGCTCTTCGGCGGCGCGTTGCCCAGCACCGCCGGCCGGTCGGTGGTGACGAACAGGCAGTCGGCGCCCTCGGTCACCAGCGACACCACGCCCGCGCGCACGCCCACCACGCTGCCCGCGGCGATCGGCGGCGTTTTCGCATCGCGCAGCACCGCCTCGGCGTAATCGGCTGCCAGGTAGGCGTTGAACATCACCGAGTTGAACAGGCCGCCGAGGTTGTACCCCTCGACCGCGCCGATCTGATTGTCGTTGCCGTCAAGAAAGGTAATGAAGTTGCTGCCGCCCACATTGCCGGCGGCGGATCGCAGCGCCAGGACGTTGCTGTCGAACAAGGGCGACAGGTTCTCCACCACCGCGACATGGCTGGCCTCCGTCACACCCGCTGGCGGCACCCCGCGCACGTCCAGCGTCGTCCGCGGCGGATCGATCACGCCAACCCCGACGCTGGACCCGGCGATCGTCAACGCCGGCTGGGCGGCATTGATGACATGCGTGCTGCCGGTGTTCGGATCGAGATATAGCGTCGACTGCACCCCGCCGTTCATCGCGAACTGGATCACCGGAACGTTCGGTGCGATCGGCGAATCCAGCATCAGGGCGGTGGTCGGCGTCCCCGGCAAACCGCGCACATGCAGCGTCGCCTCCGGTGTCAGCGTGCCAACCCCGGTATTCCCGCCAGCCAGTTGCAGGGTCAGCGGACCCGCGCTCGCCCCCGACAGCGCCTGCAGCGACAGCGGCGTCACCTGCAGCGAATTGGTGGCGCTCGCCACCGTCAGCGGCGCCGTCGGCGTCGTGGTGCCGATGCCGACCTGGCCGTTCTGGTCGATGAACACCCGGGTGGTGGAGGCCGTGCCGATTGCCATGTGGTTGGTTTCGGCGTGATAGCGGACGAAGCCCGCATTGGCCGCCGAGGTGTCGTCGGTGAAGTCGATCGTTGCGGTGCCCTTGTTGCCGCCGACGATGGTAATACCGGCCGGACCGTCATTGATGTCGGATACGATCAACTGGTCAGCGTCGGCGGCAAAGGTGCCCGGATTGGCCGGCCCGATCACCGCCTGGCCCGTGCCGGTCAGAGACAGCACCGTGCCGGCATTGGCGCCCAGCGTCATCACCTGCGCCTTGTGGTCGTAGCTGACGAAACCATCCTTCTGCGGCGGCGTCGTGGTGGTGGTGCTGGAGCCGGTGCCGTCGGCAAAATACAAATTGCCGGTGTTGTTCGGGCCGCCGACGACCGTGATGCCGGTGTTGCTGGCATTGCCCGGCGCTGCGACCACCAGAGTATTAGCGTCGGAACTGTAGCCGTCGATCGTATTGGTCCCGATCGCCACGCGCCCGTCCGCCCGCACCACCATCAGCTCGGTCAGCAGACCGTCCAGCGTGGCCGAACTTGGCGGGTTGGGACTTGCCGCGGGCGCCACGCCGAACGTCAGCCGGTTGATCCCGGTCGTATCGCCGGGCCGGTCGAAACACACCTGCAAATCCTGCCCATGCAGCGGATTGTTCGGCGGATTGACCGCGCGGCGCAGGAACTGCGGCACATCCAGCGCACCGCCGCCGGTCGTACCGTTCGGGTCCCGCAGCTCCAGTTGCGTGCCGAACAACCGCGCATGGCCAGTGACGCGCAGATTGCCCTCGACCCAGACCAGCTCGTTGCCGACCAGTCGTGTCGCGTTGTTGGGATCGATGCCGAGATCCCCCGTCTTGATCGCCGCATCGGAGTCCAGGTTGGCGTCGGTCGCACCGCTCGGATTGTCGGTCTGCCGGTCGCGCAGTCGCAGCACCCCGTCGGCCGCCAGCACACTCTCGGCGATCGCCCCGATATAGCGCCGCGCCAGCCGGCTCGACAGCAGTTGCCCCGGCGTGCGGATGGCAAAACTGGCCGCCGCGTCACCGTTGTAATAGGCCATCCCGACCGGTATCAGCCAGATCGCGGTATCGTCGGGAAAACTCTGTTGCGGCACCGAACTGTCCAGCACCACCGCCGCGTTCTGGTCCACCGCGGTCAGCATGTCGCGCGGATCGGGCACCGTGACCCCGTTGATCACCACCCCGGCGGAGGTGGCCGTCTGAGCGCCGGCGACGACCAGATAGCTCTCCTGCACCCGGGTGGCCGGGTCGCCGGTGCCGCAGGTCAGAAAACCCGGCGTCACCGCCTGCGTCGCCGTCACCATATAGCGCAGCCAGACCGGCTGCAGCCCGGCGCCCAGCCCGGTGAACAAATCGGGCGTCACCGGCGCCGGCGTCAGCACCACGACCGGCCGGCCGTAGCCGTCCCAGGCGATGCCCGGCTCGATGAACATCTGCACGCTGCCGGTGGTGTCGGTCACCTCCACCAGAGCCAGCCCGGTGGCGATGCCCCAGGCCTGCCCGGACAGCGCCAGCCGCTGCGTCTCGTCGCGCGCATAGGCAACCGCCGCATTGAGGTCGGCCGCGCCGATATACTGGCCGTCGGTAAACGTCGGACGCGGTGGCACTGTGTCGGACATCGGCGTTCCCTCGCGTTTGCGTCAGCCGGCCTTCGGCGGCGCCGCCGGTGGAGCGGCAGGCGGCGCTGCCGGCGGCGAACGCAGCGCCTCCAAAGCCGCCTGCTGCGCCGCCACGGTGGTTTTCAGCGTGTCCAGTTCGCTGCGCATCGCCGCCGCTTCGGCACTCAGCACAGCGGATTGCCGGCCCAGACCGCCGGTGGCCGCACTCAACAGCGGCCCGAACGCGCTCACCAGCGGGCGGGCGATCTCCGCCAGAACCTGCGCATGCGGCGAACTGACCAGTTGCTCTGCCGTGGAGCCAGTGTCCACCGGCGACAGAATGGTCTGCAGCAGCATGCCCACGTTGACCGGGTTCTGCCCGCCGGCCAGGTTCGCGATGATCGCCTCCGAGATCGGATTGCCCGCCGCATAGCTCCGCGCGCCGAAGCTGATCGGCGTGTCAAATTCGACACCGGCGTTCACGTTCTCCGCTGGCGCCGCGCCGGCGACCTGATCCTTTGCCGCGATACCAGAAGCGGCATCGCTCAAATCCCGCGTCGAACGCAACTGCTCGTCCAGCCGGAACCCCCGGCAGCACAGCTCCACCATGAACTCGCGCAGCATCGGCACGAATGGCAGCCAGCCCAGCCAGTAGCCCAGGGTCTTGACGGTCACGACGTTCTTGCGCAGCGGCGTCCAGTCGCAGACCGACAGGATCGCGCAGTCGCTGCTGCGCACCCGCACGCTCGCGAGCGGCACGCGCGGATCGCCCGGCATCGGGCAGGGCGGCAGCGCGGCGGAGCAGATGCAGTCGCGCACGATGTCGATGATGACAGCGGCGATCTCCAGTCGCGCGGTGGCAAGGTCCCGCGCGAAGCCTTCGCGGCCGGGGGTAGGGCAAATGATCGCCCGCAGCCGCGCCGCGTCGCGGCAGTTGGTGCCGCCATGCGCCTGCACGAAGTTGAGCAGCACCAGCCGCACGTTGCAGCACGCGTTCCACGCCGCGGTCTGCGCCTCTAGCAAGGTCTGAGTCTGACTCGTCGCCGGCTGCGACACGACCGCCGCCAGATCCTTCAGGCAGCAGGCGATACGCTCGAACATCTCGCCATGCAGCAGGCCGGCGATGCCGCGCGTGCTGTCGCCGCGCGCCGGAGCCGGCGGCTGCGGCGCCAGGAACACCTCATACCGGTACGCCTCGCAGGTCACCGTCGGCTCGCAGGATGGCGGCGCGCCCCGCCGCGGCAGGCTGGTGCTGACCTGCGTCGCCGAACTGACCGTCTGCCCGCAGCAACTCGCCGCCGGCATCATGCTGCCGCAGCCGCACGCCTTCGACACCGCAGACCCGCAGCCGCACGCCCCGCCGCTGCCGCAACTGCACTGCGCAGACCCGGTCAGCGCCGTGGTGCCACGCGACGGCACCTCCTGGTAGCGGATCGCCAGGATCCACTCCTGCTCCAGGTCCTTGCAGCGCGTGGTGTCCTTGTACGGCGCGCAGTTCACCGCGGCGGACGGCGTGCAGTCGGCGATCAGCTTGCAGATATCGACCGTATCCGGCGAGCACACGATGATATCGTTGCCGCACGTGTCGATCGCATAGCCAGCGGACACGCTGACCGTGTTGGCGCACGGGCTGCATTGCACCTCCAGCCCGCAGACCACGCCCTCGCCGACCAGGTACCGGTTGTGCAACTGGTTCTTGGCAACAATGTACTGATCCAGCCGATTGAGGTCCTGTTCGGTCAGTAATTGCCCGGCAAAGAAGCGCGGCCGGCACAGGCAGTTCAGGCCGCCGCAGTCCGGGCAGGGCTGGCAGGCCGGCCCGGCCGGCAGCAGCTTCGAGGCCGGCGTGGTGGTGGTGCTCGCCGTGGTGCCCCACGCCGGCCCCCGGCTGTAGGCCTGGGCGGCGGGAGCGTTGCTAGTGGCTTGCGACATGGCGGTGTCCTCGGGATTATGCGGTGAACGTCAGCCAGCTTTCGAACAGGCCACCGGGAATGCCGTCCCCCGAGTGCACGAAGCCGGCATTCCCCACCCACGGATAAAGGTGGTTGCCGTCCAGCGGATTGTTCTTCTCATCGACGATCAGGTCGCCGTGGACCTGCACGCGGGCGGTTATTCGCTCGTTCCGCAACACAGTGACCAGCAACTTGTAGTCGATTGTCATATGTACGGCGTTGCACAGTGTGCCGGTGGCGAGGCTGCCGCTGGTGATGGCGCCGCCGGTCGGGATATTCCAAGGATCCAGCTTCGCGGTTGCCTGGCACCAGCACGTCGCCGCGACGACGCCCTGCCGCGTCTTCGTCGTCTCCGGTACCAGCAGCATCACCGTCTGCTCGGTCAGGAACGCACTTTGCACATTGCCGCTGAAGGCGATGACGATCGGCACCTGGCTGCCCTGCGGACCGCCGTTCTTGCCCCAGCTCACCGCGCTGATGCCGGTCAGATCGGTTCGCAGCCCGGACGGTCCAGGTGGTCCCGGCGGACCGGTCAAACCGGGAGGCCCCGGCGGACCCGCCACACCGGGAGGTCCCGGCGGACCCTCCGGCCCGGTGACGCTGCCGCCCGGCGTATCCATCAGGCACAGCAGCGCCCGCGTGATCGCCTGGGTAGAGGCCAGCACCGTCCGCACCCCGTTGTCGATATACGCCACACCGGCCGGCGCCGGTCCCGCCGGGTCCGGCATGTCCTCCAGACTGCTGCCGCTTTGCCAGGCGTTCACCCGAGCCAGCACCAGGCAGTCGGGCGTGTCGCAGTCGGGGCAGGGGTGCCCGTGCAGCGCGTCCCGGCAGTCCGCCCCCGACAGGCTGACCACCGCCACGCCGCCCTGGTTCGGCGCCGCTCCAGTGCCGCTGAACGGCACATACAGCTTGCCGCCCGAAGTGGTGATCGCGTTCTGCCCGATCGTGGCCTCCAGCGCGAATGGAGCGCCCGCCGCGTTCGCCGCACCCCCCGCCAGCGCCACCAGATTGACCGCCTGCACCGAACCGGCACTGGCGACCACCGCCGTACCGCCATCCGCGGTCACCACCAGCGACAGCGGCGCGTTCTTCAGCGCCACGCTGTCGGTCACCGTTCCCGATCCGGTGTCATACAAATGCAGATACGGTCCGCTCTTGTCCAGGATCGCCAGCCGGTCGGCGCCGGTCCCGCCACTCACCAGCGCCACCGCATCCGCCGACCCGATCGTCACCGCCGGATTGCCGGAGGTCAGCGCGACCGTCGCGGCACTCCCGGCACTGGCCAGCGTGATGTGGTACAGCGACGCCTTGCCTGGCGCCCCCAGCCAGACCGAACTGCCGTCCGAGGAAAACGCCGCTTCCGTTGTCTTCGTCGGCACCGTGCCGGTCGGAGTCTCCGGCGTCGCCGACCCCGACAGCGTCACCGGCGCCGCGAACCACCAGTACGCGCCGCTACCGGTATCCACCGCGAACAGCCCGGCCGCCGCCGCCGACAGCGCCACCGTCCCGCTGCCGGTTTCCAGCGTCGTCGGCGTCGCCGGCGCCCCCAGCCCCGCCGCGCCAGGCGAGAACGCCACCACCTGCGGCCCGCCGGCAGCAGCCAGCGCCGCATACAGCGTCGCCCCACCCGGCGCCAAGGCCAGGCTCAGCACCGCGCCGGTCGCGGCATAACTGGATTCGACCAGCAAATGCTGCGTATCCACCTGATAGATCGTCTGCGCAGCGCCGCCGGCAACGACAAACACCCTCTGCCCGGTCTCGTCCAGCACCACCGCATCTGCCTGCGCGATCCCGATGCTCGGTCCCCAGTGGAAATGCCGGGCGGCACTGTGCGGCGGCAACGGCGGCGGATCGACCCGCACCTCCAGCGCGTAGGATTCCAGGATCCGGTTCGGCGCGCACTGGCTGTCGTCGCAGCCGCACTCGTCGTACAGGATCGGCACTTCCTCGGTCGGGCATTCGCGCCAGACCAGGCAGAATTCCAGCACATGCGGCTTGCCGTCGGTGATCGCCTGCACCGCCGGCACCGCCGCGAAGTCGAACACCTCGGTCTCGGTCACCAGGATGTCGTGGCCGCAGCAGTCGATCGCCGACCCCGGCTCCAGCAGCACCAGCCGGTCCTGGCAGTTGGCATTCGGGTGCTGCCGGATCGCCAGCCCGCACACCACCCCGGTGCCGTGCAGCCGCTGATGGTGCAGCCGGATCTTTTCACGGAAGAACCATTGTTCATCCGTGAAGTCCCGCTCGCACATCAGCTTGCCGGTGAAGTAATTGTTGCGGGCAAGCGGATGCGGACGGCAGTCCTCGCAGCCGCAATCGGCGGCCGCGTGATGAGTCATTGCCATGGAGCCCTCCCGCTCATGCGATGCGCATCCCGGACCCGATCCGGCTTCGCCCGACGCGCGGGCCCGGGTCCACATTCGGTGCCGCGCTCAGCACCGTGGCGCGGCCAAGCAAGGCACTGTCGAGCAGCACGCCCTCCGGCCAGCAGCCGATCACACTGTCGAAGCCAATGCTCGCCTGGATGCCGATCCGCATCCGCGGCAGCACGAAACGCAGTTTTGCCTGCGCCCAGGCCGGGCTTTCCTGAACCAGCAGCCGCTGCACCGCCGCCTGCTGCTGCGCGGTGCGCGCCAGCCCGCCCGGCACGAACACGGTGAACGCATCGGCGGTGGCATTGAACGGGTCCGACACCGCCTGCTCCGACACATCCAGCTTGGTCACCCCGAGCTGCGCATTGTTGCCCAACTGGCTGCGCCCGATGATCGATTCGCCCCACAGCACCGCCGCATCGCCCAGCCGCCCGGCGCCAAGGTAAAGCCAGCGCCTGATCTTCCAGTGCTCCAGGATCAGCGGCGGCGGCACCCATTGCGGCGGCGGCGGCCTGCACGGCGGTGCGCAGCGCGCAGCCGGCCGTTGCACCGTCAGCGTATCGAGGCCGAGGAACAGCAGCAGCGCCCGTCGCAGCCCCGGCAGCGTGCCGCGGCACCGGTACAGCTTGGCCGCCTCCATCAGCAGATGCCGGCGCCGCTCCACCGGCCAGGTCCGGTCGAACGTCACCCCGATCCACCCGGCCAGCCAGCTCAGCATGTCCGGCAACCCCGCCACAAGGGATGTCGCCGGCGCCGAACGCGCATCGAACAGATCGGCCTGCGCATCGATATGCCGCTCGATCCCGCGGAATCCCTGGTCGAATATCCCCAGCAGCCGGTCGGTGAAATCCGCCGACACCGGGTCGGGCGCAAACGCCCGCGGCAGATACCGCCGCAGGCTGATCCGGGGAAACTCGATCCGCAGCGTCTCCAGCCGCGGCGTTGCCTGCTGATTGCCGCTCAGCGTCACCTGCAGCCACAGATAGCGCCCCGGCGCACTGCGAATCAGCGCCTCGTACGGTCCCTTCGCCTGCAGCGCCACCGGACTCCACGCACTCGGCGGCAGCGCCTGGATCAGCGCATCGGGCTGCGCCACCTCCGATGTGGTGGTGCTCACGCTCAGCGCGGTGCCGGCCGGCAGCTTCAGGTCCAGCACCACGCGATGCCACTGGCAGCGTCCGATCGCACTGTCCAGCACCGTGCTGAACCAGGTGCCGCTGCCGACGAACACCGGCTGCACCGAAACCGCCACCGCACTCGGCTGACCGCTCGCATCGAACCAGCCGGCCCCGGCGCAGCGCCCGGCCAGGTTGATCCGCCCGCCGGCATCGCTGGCAAAATCGCTCAGCGGCGCAAAGCAGTCGCGCACCACGGCAACCTCCGCCGCCACCGCGACCGGCGCGCCGTCTCTGCCAAAAATTGACACCTGCACGGCCCCCGGAGCCAGCGTGTAAAGCCGGCCGAACCGGTCCACTGCCATCGCCGCGACGGTGCCGAACCCCGCCCACGCGGCGCGCCACGTGCCGCCACGGTCAAACACATGCACCACGCCGTTGGCCGAATCCGCGACCAAGGTCCGCCCGTCCGGTGCCACCGCAAACGCCGTCGGCTGCCACGGTTTCGCGACTGCCTGCGCCGGCGGCATCAGCACCGCCCGCAGCGCAAACCCATGCCGCGCGAACACCAGCACCCGCCCCGGCCGAGGCGCCGCCCCGGCATCCAGCACCAGCAGGTCCCGCCCGCGCCCCGCCAGCCCGATCGGCGCCGCAAACCGCCGCGCCCCGTCACCCGGCCCGCCGGTATGCGGAACATCCACGAACGCGCAGGCGCAGTCATCGAACCGCCGCAGCCGCCGGCGCTTGCTATCCAGCAGCCAGACCGTACCGTCCGCCGCGATCGCCACGTTCGGCGGCGGCACCAGGCCGCCGAACCGGCCCGACGGATCGGCCAGACTTGCCGCCCCGCCCGGCGCATTCTGCAACACCAGCGCGCAGTCCAGCGGCGAGGTCGCGACGCCGCTCGACGCCGACGCCACCGGCCAGCCGGAGCGTCCCTGCAGCAGCATCCAGGTCGGGTCGTTCGGCGGGCCCGGCGGCGGATTGCGAAACGGCGCGGCGCTGCTCATGCGACCGACCCTATGGCCGAGGGGTCGGTGAAGATGTTCGCCGTCACGCCCTGCACCGCGATCAGCGTATTGGCGGGGATCGGCGCGTCGGTGCAGGCCGCCGCGGCAATTCCCTGCACGGTGATCGTCAGGTTCGCCACCCGGATCACGTCGCTGACCATCGCCGCCTGCAGCACCCACACGAAGTAGATCGTGCCGCCGAACGGCCAGCCGTTCCCGTCGGTGCCCCCCGTCCGAGGATCCAGCAGCCCGGCAATCGCCGCTTCCACCGCCGTCTGCACCGCACCGGTATCGGCATCCGGCTGTGCCAGCACGTCCAGCGTGACACTCACCGGCACATAGGTCGGCGCGACGACGTAAAGTTCCGTGGTGATCAGCCGCCGCTGATCCAGATACGCGCACACCGTCCGCAGCAGTCCGGGGCTGGGTATCGGCGCCGGCCCGTCGCCCTGCGGCACGATCACCACGGTGACCGTGCCCGGCACCGACTGGCCGGGAAAATTCGGATTGGTCAGCGGCAGCGCCTTGGCCCGCGCGACCGGCCCCGCCTGCGCCGCCAGCAGCTCGAAATCGGCAACCGTGACCGCTCGGTCTTGGCTTTGCAGCGCCGCCGGCGCGCGGTCCATCGCATCCTGCAGCGCCTCCTCATCCGATCCGCCCGCCGCGGCAACCGGATTGCTGAGGTTGGACGTGTCGATCCCCGGCAGGCTGGTCAAAAGCGTCAGCGTCGTGCCGGCGGCGATGTTGGTGGCCGAACCGCCGCCGAACCGATAGGTGTAAGCAACGATGCTGCCGTTCGGATTGGTCGGATTGGCGGTTGGAATCTGCCCGTGATAGACCCCATCGCCAAACGTGATCGTGCCGCTGGCGTCATCCAGCATATACACCGTGTCGTTCGGCGCGGCGGCGGCGAAATCATCGACCTCGGTCCACGTCACGAACCCATTGCCGTCGTCCTGATCGATTTGCAGTTGCAGCGTCCCCGGCAGCACCGGCGTGCTCGACAGCGTAAAGCTCTGGTTGGGCAGGCCGGTGCTGCCGCCGACCACTTCCATCTGCACGGTCTGCGCCGCCTGCGCGGTCACCGCGTTGGCCGCGACCAGAGTCAGCACCGGCAGCGTCTCATACGATTCCGTGCCCAGACGAGCACGGATCCAGGCGCGCGCCGCATCGGTGCGCCCGCCCAGCTTGGCCGCCACGATCTGCCCCGCCGGCGGCAGCTTGAGTTGCACCAGCCCGGTCTGGGTCAGCGCCAGCGTGCCGTCGCTCAGCAAGGTCAGTGGCTGCCAGCCGGTGCCGGCCCAGAACTCCCAGATGATCGTCGCCGGCGCATACACCGGCGACGCCCCGCCACTGCACGGCAGCGGCGGCGGCACGCCGCGTGGGTTCGCCGGCCATACCCCCAGCGACAACTGCACCCCGCCCGGCAGCCCCAGCGGCGGGTTGAAGCCGAACAGCAGCGCCGAACCGGTGCTGGCGATGGCGCCGAACGGCGTGAAACCCGGCCCGCCCGCCACATTGCTGCCGGAGACGTCCATGTAGCTGAACCCGTCATACGCCAGCACCGCGTCCATCACCGCCTGCACCGCGGTCAGCGCACTGTCGGTCTCGAACACGATCGGATTGCTGCCGCTGGTGCTGCCCGAACCGGCAGCGCCATTGGCGGCAGCCACCGGCGGCGCCGACACCTGCGTGCGCGCCGGCACCTGCACCGAGGTCTGCGTGTAACTGCTCTGCACCGGAAACAGCAGCGTCACGCTCGCCGGCTGCGCCGGGGTTAGTTCGATGCCGATCAGTTGCAGGAATTTGATGTAGTTCAGTAACGGAACCTGCCCCAGGCGGTAGGTCAGCAGTTCCGTCATCCAGGCAAATAGCTCGACCAGCGCAAACCCGGCATCGCCTGCATTGAAATCCGTCCATTCCGGCGTATAGCGCACGATGCGGCCCTGCGCCTGCGACACCAGCTGATCGAAAGTCAGATTGTCGATGGCGGGAAGCTGATCAACGAGCGACATGACCTAGTTTCCCTCGGTGATGAAGAACGGATAGACCATGTTCGCCAGCGCGTTGTTGGCACGAATGCGGTATTCGATCCGTAGCAGCAACAGATTGGCCTGCCCGGGCGGGATCTGCCCGCTGATGTCCAGCACGTCGATCCGAGGCTCCTGCGCGACCAGCGCGGTGCGCAACTGATCGACGATCTGTCCGATGCTCTGCGGCGCACTCGGCGAGAACACCAGATCATGGATGCCGCAGCCGTAGCTCGGGCGCATCAGGCGCTCCCCGATGGCGGTGGACAGGATCAGCCAGATCGACTGTTCCACCTTGTTTTGCCCGCTCGCGGCGGCCAGCCGGCCCAGCCCATCGACCGCCAGCGGAAACGCCAGCCCGGTGCCGCGGAAGGCCCGCGGATCGGTGACTGTGCCGGTGGGCGGCGTAATCATGGGATTGCGCCCGCAATGGTCTTGATGTCCTGCGCGACAGTGCCGAGCGTGGTCAGCAGTGCTTCGACCGCATCAAGATCGCTGGGGTCAATGGTGGTTGGGAGCGACAGGCTGAGATTGACCTGGGCGATCTGAAGGAAGGGCTGCGCCAGCGACAGCAGCACCTGGATCGGCTGCATCGACTGCATTGTCGCGTTGGCAGACGTTTGCGCATTCTCCTGAGCGCATTGAAGTGAGGCCGCCAGGTCGTCGTTGCCTGCCGCCTGCGCGGCGCTCAGTTGGAGCGAGAGCCCGGTTAGAATCTTCAGAATGCTCTCCAGCGCATTGACAGTGCAGAGAATCATGTTGGCGATCAGTAGCAGCAGGCTCTTTACGAACTCAGCCTGTCCGTAAATCGGAACCACGATCTTCAGGCAGGTTGAGAGGTCGCCGAGCGCCGAGCCGATGTCCTGCACCGCGCTGACTATGCCGGTGAGCGACGTGGCCTCCGTCAGCGCCTTCTGGATCTTCGTGATGGCTTGCAGAATACTCAGCGGACATTCCATGCTCGCCATGATCGGGGCGAGCTGCGCGATCAGGCTGAAGTTCATCGAGCAATCGGTGGGAATGCCGCGGGTGAAATCGGCCACCCCTTGCAATGACCCGCCAATCGGCAGCGAAACCGAGGGCACGGTGGCGCTGAACGACGGCAACTGCAGATCCGCGCACACCGGCGGCGTCAGCGCCGCCATCAGCTCGTCCGGCAAGGCAATGTCGATCGTCGCCATCCTGCTGCCCCTCCGTCAGATCGGATTGTTCGATGGCGTCACGACCCGGCTCCATGGCGCCGTACCGTTCACCGGCTTGCCGCTCAGCACGATCGTGTCGGCCTCGATCATCAGCGCCGTCTGCGCGGTGATCCGCATCACCCCGTTGGTCATCACCACACGGTTGCCATGCGCGTCCTCCACGATCAGCGCCCCCATGTTCCCCCCGCTGGGTGTCGAATCGACGAAGCGAATCGTGTGACCATTCTTTGACCGGATCATCCGTTGCCGCGGATCGGGCGACGGCGACCCCGCCACCCCGTTCCACATCGCCCCCAGCACATAGGCATGCGCGAAATCGCCGTGCTCGAAACCGACCGCGACCTCGTCACCCACTTCCGGCATGAAGAACATGCCGCGGTCGCCGCCGGCGAACGGCGAGATCATCGACGCCCAGGTGCTCTGCAGCGTGTCATCCAGCCAGGGGAACTGCACCATCACCCGCCCCTGGTTCTGCGGGTCCTTCACCCCGGTGACCTTGCCGATCACGATGCCTGGCACGCGGTCACGCATTAGGTTGTCCCCCCGGTGCCCGGATCTTCGCGCCGGCAGTCGAATTCCGTCACGTAACCGCTTTCGCCCAGCGTGTGAGTCGTTTTTGTCACGAAATAGGTGCCCGACAGCCGCGCGCCGATCCCCTGGATGTTGACCAGCGTCCCGGCGCGCAGGGCGGGCAGCCCGACCGTCTTGCCGTGCGCCGTCACGATCTCCTTGGACCGGTCGAGCAGCAGGGCGCGCGCCTTTTGCTTCGCCTCCGCCACCGTGAACACCGGCAGATCGACCGTTTGCTGCTGGCGGTCCTGGATCAGATTGTGTAGATTCTTGTTTAGCTTCGCGACCACCGGATCGGTGAGATCGACCGTCGCGCTGATCGGCTTCTGCGTCTGCCGGTCCCAGCCCCGCACCGTCACCGACTGCCACTGGTTCGATGTGCTCAGCGACGGCTTGAAGGAGATCAGGCCCTTGCCCCACGCCAACTGGTAATTCGTCGCCTGCGCCTGCTGGCTGGGGCCGAAATACAGCGTCTGATTGTCCTCGTAGGCTTCCAGCACATAGCCCTGCGAATGCGCCAGTTGCATCAGGAACGCCACGTCGTACTGATCGGTCTGCGCAACGTAGTCGATCACGGTCTCTGCGGCGCTGGCCTGGGGATTGGTCGCCACCGTCCAGGTCTGCTTGGTGACTGAGGACCGCAGCCGCGGCTGCCCGCCGTCGCGGAACCCGTTGAACGCAAGCGCGATCGCGCTGGGAGTCTGTCCGGTCCACGCATAGGTGTATTTCTTGGTGCGCAGCTGTTGCAGGATGTTTTGCCCGCGCACCGTCAGCACCGGCGGCCCCGATTCAGGAAAATTCGGGTCAACCGACTGGAACGACGCCTTCACCATCGACTGCATGTTGCCGGTATAGCCCAGTGCAAGCTCGCAACTGTTCAGGCCTGGATCGAACAGCGTGAACAGCGCGCTGGCCGTCGAGCCGCTGGCAAGCTGCGCCGCAGTTTCCGATCCGATATACTTGCAGCGCCGCGCCGAGTCGTCCCAGTTGTTCACCGTCAGCTCGAACCCGTCGATCTCAGCGACATCGTCGTGATAGGTCACCTCCATCACGTCGCGCAGCACCCCCTGCGGCAGTCCAACCCCGTTGATCCGCAGTTCGAAACCCGGCGCATAGAAATCCCTGTTCGCCGGATTGGTGCTCTCGTCATACAGGGTCAGAAAACCGGACATGGCGCTCAGCTCACCGGCAGTGACGGGACGGTCAGCTGCGTGCCCGGCAGCAGCCGCCGCGGATCGTCGATCCCGTTGCCCAGCGCAATCGCGCGCCACTGCGTCGGGTCGAAGTAGAAATTCCCAGCCACCGAACTCAGCGTGTCACCCAGCGCCAGCACATAGCTGTGGGTTTTGCTCGGTGACGCCAGATTGAGCGCAGTCAACTGGTCCTGGAGCGATGCATACTCGCGCAACGACAGCGATATCTTTGCACGCAGCGGCAAGCCGCCGGTGCTCCACAGCGTGAACGTCTGCTTGATATTGGTGACTATGCCGGTGAAGCTGCTGCGCCCCTGGCTGCCCAGTTGCGGCGGCAGTTCGTTGCCGGGAAAGTCCGGCCCCCAGAGAAATGTTACGATCGGCGGTGCATGCAAATCCGGAACGATCCGAGCGAGGGCGTAGATCTGGTCGGTGCGCGTCACGACGCTGACGGCGTCCAGCCCCATCCCCTGGTCCGACGTGTCGAAGAACAGTTCCAGCCGCAACGTTTCCGCCTCGCCGCGGACGAACTGCTGCAACGGCGCAGTCAGCCCGGGAATCGCGATCTCCGCGATGTGCAGGTTCTTCTCCAGGCTGATTTCGGTCGGATTGTACTGCAGATCGAGCGTCTGTGGCTTCTGGTTAGGAGCCCACTGGATCTTCAGCGAGGCCTGGCCGGGACTGGGCATTTACCAGTTTCCCTTGCCGTCGTCGGTCGGCGGCGCCTCGCCGATCCGCGAATCGTTGCGCCGCCGCCGTTCCCGCGCCGCCCGGTCGTCGGTGCCCGCCAGCACCGCCTGCACCAGCTTGCGGATCAGTTTCGGGTCCAGCATCGAGTGGCTGTCCACGGTGCGCACCGTGGCGGTGATTTCGTCGATGATCACATCGGTGACGGGCATGATACGGCTCCCTCAGAACGTGACGTTCACGTCGATACTGACCGCAGCGCTCAGGCCGCCGATCGAAGCCACCGCCGGACCGCCGCTCTGCACCAGCGTCAGCCCCTCATGGGCGATTTCAAGTTGCTCGATCGCCACCTGGCTTTGCGCCGCGTTCAGCGTCATGCCGGTCCACTTCACCGGCAGTCCGCGCGACCAGCCCCACACCAGGGCGGGCTGCTGTGCTTCATCCAGCAAAGTAATGGTGCCGTCCTTGCGCATGCCCTGGCCGTCCAGGAAGCTCTGCAGCCAGGTCCAGAAGTCGGATGTGTCGGACGGGTCGCGATACGCCAGCACGCCGCGCTTGAACACCAGGTTCGCCCATTTGATCCGGCCAGGAAACTTCAGGCTGGCACTGTTGATCCCGCCGGCGTCATAGCTCTCCACATCCATCGTCGCTTCCAGCCCGGAGATCTCGGAAAACCCCGCCGTGGCCTGCGCACCGGCCACATCCACCACCAGATTGCCCAGGGACAGGCTGCTGACCGGCTGGCTGTCGGTGATCGAGACCAGGAAGTTGAACCCCAGCAGCGGATCGATCCGGTCACCGGTGGCCATCAGCCGCTCCCCGCGGCCAGCGCGCCGCTTTCCTGAATATCCAAGGAATCATTGCTGCGTCCCAGCCGCAGCAGCACAAACTCGAACGGCACCACCGGTGCGATGCCGATCTCGACCCACAACTCACCCAGGATCTGCGTCGTCACCGGATTGTTGCTGTCGTTGCAGATCACCCGGAACGCCGCCGCCGCACTCGTTCCTGCCAGCGCACCCTGCTTCCACAACTGGTTCAGGAACCGGCTGATCGTCGCGGTCAGGCACGCTCGCGTGTGCGGACTGTTCGGCTCGAACACCACCCAGCGGCTCGCCAGTTCCAGCGCCGCGCGCACCATGCAGACCAGCCGGCGCACATTGAGGAAGCGGTAATTCGGATCCGACGATACCGTTCGCGCGCCCATCACCCGGATCGGCCGGCCGCTGCCGCCGAGGATGGCATTGATCCCGGCGCTGTTCAGCACGCCATGCGCCACCGGATCAACCGGCACCGTCACGTCCTGCACCCAGGACAGATCGGCATTGGCCGGCGCCTTGTGCACGCCCGCCGCGAGGTCGGTGGCCGCAATCAGCCCGGCGATATGCCCGCACGCTGGCACCGCTCGGGTCGGTGCCAGTCGCAGCGGGTCCGGCGCCAGCACCCAGGGGAAATACAGCGCACCGAACGTGCTGTCGAAATTGCCCCGCCAGCCCTGCACCGGATCGGTGCCGCCGCTGCTGGTCACCGTGTCCCACGGCGCATCCAGCAACCCGACCCGATCGCCCAGCGCCTCGCATTGCTGCAGCATCGCCGCCTGCACCTTGAGGATCGCCGCGTCCGAGAACACCGGCGGCAGTTCCGGCACGACCACCGGGTTCACCGGCACCGCCGCAGCCGCCACCGGCGGGCAAACCGGGCAGGGGTCGGCCGGCACCACCGGCACCAGGAACCGCGGCGGCGCCACCGGCTGGATCAGGATGTCCGGCACCGCCAGCATCGCCACATCCTCTGCCGCGCACAGCGCCGCCAGCCCGCACCGCACCGGCGTCGCGCTGCCCGTGCTCACTGTCCCGGTGGGCGCACCGATAAAGTCGTCCGCCGTCAGCACTGCCAGCCCGTCGCGCCCCCCGCCTAATGGCAGGATCGCATCGGCCACCACGCTCAGCGGCGGCGGCACCGCACCCGGGTCCAGGTTCGGCGGCACCAGAGTCACCAGCGGCAGCGCGCCCGGCGGCCGGTACAGCCGCGAGAAATCGATCGGCTGCAGCAGCACCCCGGCATAGTGCTGCGCCTCCGGCACCACCGACAGCCCCTGATACAGCGCCGCCAGTTGCCCCTGCGCATAGACCAGCAGGTCATAGCTCAGGCTCTCGGCCAGCAGCGTGCCGTTCGGATCGAAGCCGGTCACCGCATACTGCCGCCCGCCGCGCCGCGCCGGATCGGGATCGAGCCAGTACAGCCGCCGCAGCGCCGCATCGATCCCGGCCAGCACCCTGATCTGCACCGGCTGCCCCGGCTGCGTCAGCCGCACCAGCGCATTCTGCGCGAACCCCGCCGTCGAGGCCGCCGTCGAATACACCGGCGTCGACTGCGTCAGGTTGATCGTGGTCTGCCCCGCCGTCCGCTCCACCAGGCTGACCGCGATCGCGTTGCCCCAGGTGCCGGGGCTGGACGCGCTCACCGTCCACCCGGCCCCGCCGCCTGCCACCGGCACAGCATACGACGCCGCCGCCGCCCCCTTCGCCGGATCGCCCGACGCCACCCGCACCACCCGAGCCCGCTTGCCGCCGTTCTCGAAAAACCCGCGCAGGCAGTACGCCAGGTAGCCGCCGCCGATGAAGTTGCCGAACACCGCCTGGAACTGCCGGAAGCTCTCCACCGCCACCGCCACGCCGATCGGCCCGCGTTCGGCGATCCCGGCAAACCCCGCGATATCGGTGCGCAGCGTCGCCAGCGCCGGCGGCCTTTGGTCATACCGCTGCAGATAGGCGCCCGGTGCCGCCGGATGCTGGATCGACAGGCCCATGTCGTTACTTGCCAAGCTTCATGATCAGCGTTTCCACCACCAGCTCGGCGGATTCGATGGCGACCTCGTTACCGCTCGCCATCATGTGGGCGCCTTCGACCTTGTTGATGAACCCATTGGTGAAATGAAAGAACAGCACGTCCGTCTGAGTCTCGTCCCGAAGTACAATCGTGCCGTTACGCCGAGCGTTACTTGCGCCAGTGGCGGTTGCAGTGTACATGTCCCAGATTGTGCTGTCCTTGGTGTAGCCGCGTTTCAAGGTGATCACCCCGTATTTGCGCAGCCCGACCAGCTTGCGCACGTTGTTGGTCGGGTCCTTGCCCTCGCGGTAATCCACCGCATCGCCTTCCGCCGCCAGTCCGCTGACCTCACTGAACGACGCCACCGGGCTGCTGTCGATCTCGACACGGAAATTAAACGAACGATACGGATCGACCCGAGTGGTGCTACCGGACATGACGTTGCTCCCCTGATCAGTTGCTGGTGGCCGGGATCGTCAGCGATATCTGGATGATCACGAACTCGGCCGGATACACCGGGGCGACGCCAACCTGCGCGATCAGCCGCCCGGCTTCGATATCGGCCTGCGTCATCGTTGTCAGGTCACAACGAACAAAGAACGACTGCGCCGCCGTCGCACCGGCCAGCCCGCCGGCCGCCCACACCGTGGTCAGGAAGTTGGTGATCAGCCGCTCGATCGTCGCCCACAGCGGCGGCGCATTCGGCTCGAACACCACGTCCTGCAGCCCGACATCGAGCGACTCCTCGATGAACATCATCAGCCGCTTCACCGGTACATACGTGTAGTTCGTGTCCGACGTCATCACCCGCGCGCCCCACACCCGCAGGCCCCGCCCGCTCTGCCGGAAGTCGCGGATCACGTTGATGTTGGTGGGCGACGGATTGAGCACATCCTGGTCACCCTTCGCCAGCGTCGCCGTCAGCCCGGTGATGCCCTGCACCACCACGTTGGCCGGCGCCTTGAACACCCCCCGCGACTCATCGGTCTGGGCATAAATCCCCGCAATATGCCCGCTCGGTGGCAGCGCGAAATCCAGAATATTATTCAGGTTGACCGGGAAAGGATCGTTGATCGTGAACCATGGATAGTAGATCGCCGCAAACTTGGTATCGAACTGTTGCCGCTGCGCCTGGATGTCGGCGATCGCCGACGTCGGATACTGCGGATCGAGCACGGCGAACCGGTACAGCGCCCCCTCGCAATGCGCGATCAGCGCCGACTGAATCGTCGGTGTGCCCTGCCCGGGAATCGCCACAATACTGATCTGCGGCACATTCAGCAGCGAGTACAATCCCGTCCGCCCACTCGGATCGTTACTGTCATTGCCGATATAGGTCTGGTCGGAGATCGTCCCGATCCCGTCGTCGCCGTTCTGCAGCGCGTGCTGCGCCGCGCGGGTCAATCCGTTCGACAGCACATCGGTCAGCGCCTCCGGCCCCAGCCGAGGCGCCTGCAACGCCGCCTGCGTGGTGGCGTTGTCCTGCACGCGGATCAGCCACGACGTGCCCTCCGGCCGGTTGTCCGACAGCCGCTTCGGCCCGTCGATCGCACCGATCAGCGTCTGGAAATACTGGTTGTGGCGCGGGTCCATCGACAGGTTGCGGAACGTCTCGGTCTGGATCACCTGCGTGTTGCGCGCCGGCACCGCCACACTCGGATGTTGCAGCAGTAACACCGTGATGCGGAACTCCCGAGACCGCAGATACACCGGGTTGGTCGCGACATTGCCGACCGCATTCAACTGCGCCGTGCTGATCGCCGCATCCAGCGTGATCGTCCGGGTCGCCACGTTCACCGCCGCCACCTTCAGCGGCGAACTCGCATCGACCAGCGCCCCGCTTGAACTGTAAAGCATCTCCAGATATGACCCCGGCTGAACCCCGGTCAGCGTCCCAAGCTTAAGCTGCGTGCCGCCGGCCAGGCTGCTGACGATGGGCGCATTCGCCACCAGTCCCGGACTTTCGTCCTGCACCGCGATCATCAGCCGGTTGCCCCAGCCGCCCGCATCCAGCGCCTGCACCTCGATCAGCGGACTGCGCGACACCACGGTCGAGCCGATCGGATGCGCACTCTGCACCGGCGCGGCCAGCGTCACCGCATCCAGTTTCTCCGGGGTCGGCGCCACCGCCAGGCTGTTGTAGCAGGTCGTGCCGTCGGGCAGTGTCACCTCGATCACCGCATTCGCCGCCCAGCCATTGAACCACGTCACCGTGCCGCTGGCCGATCCGGCCGGCACGTCCAGCACCAGTTGCGTCGCCCGCGCCCCGGCCGGCGCACCGGTGACGCTTGCCGGCGTCACGAAGTTCACCACCGCCGCCGCACCGCCGGCGCCATACCCATTGGCCAGCGGCGCATCCAGCACGACAATCCCAGGATCAGGCCCTAGTGCTCTGATCCCCGGCACCGACTGCACGACGGCATATTCCTGCGTCGGCGCACTGCCCAGTTGCAGCACCGTCCCCGCGGTAATCTCGGCCCGGCTGTTCAGCGTGATCTGCTGCGCGCCCGCCAGGGCACTCAACTTCAACGTGCTGGTGCTGACCAGCACAACTGGATTTGGCGCCGCCACCGTCGGCGCAGCGGTGAGCGTGACCGTACCGGCGGCCGTGTTCACCGACGCCACCGTGACATAGTCGGTCCCGCCCAGCAGCAGCACGCTGCCGGCGACGATGCCGCTCAGGCTCGCCACCGTGATGGTATTGCCCGCCACCGCGGAAAACGAATTCGCCGCCACCGTGACCGGTGCCGTCACGGTCCCTGCCGGCCAGTCTACCGTGTTGGGCTGCGAGAATTCGAACGTCGTCAGCGTGTTGAGCTGCCCTGCCTCCGCCCCGATGGTGCGAATCTCACGCACCGTTTGGCTGCCCGGCTCGATGTCGATCAACTCGCCCGCGGCGAACCCGGCACTTGTCGAATACACCAGCAGGTCGCCGCCGGACGCCGCCGCCTGAAGCGCGCCGGCCGTCCCCCCCGCCGTACTAAGCGGCGTGATCAGGGTCGGGAAAACCGTTGGCGAACCCGGCAGCGGTGCCGAAAACCCGGTGACTGTCGGCGTGGCGAGCGTGATAGTGAACGTCGACGCGCTCGTCTGCGTAACGCTGGTCGGCACCACCACCGCCGCCGAGTCATACGTCGCGAGTTCCAGCACCGTCGTGGCGATGGTCTGCAGCACCGCCAGTTCCGCCGCACTCAGCGTCGCCGGGCTGATCGTCTGCGCCAGGATTACGGTGCTGCCGGGCGGCACATCCGCCGCAAGAATATACGTGTTGGTACCCGCCGCCTTTGTGCGGGGAAAGATGCTGAACGCCGCCGCCGCCGCGTGGTAATTCTGCAACGGCAGATCCAGCGGATAAGCGTCGGTCACCGCCGAGACGTTCAGGATCTGCCCGTACTCGCTGGCGCTGCCGTCGCCGATGCGGATCCACGATGGCGTTCCCGGCACGCTCTCCGGCGGCGCCGGCGACAGCATGATCAGTGTATTCGTGCCCGCCACGCCGTCGCCCTGCGCCGCGCTGCGCACCAGCCGGGTCGGCGACACCGGCGCCGTCGAAAGCGCGGTACGGTCGAACAGGATCTCGGTGCCATAGGTCGCGCCATCCGGCAGCACCCGCACCACATAGGCAACCTGCCCCAGATTGGTGAAAAACCCCGCCACCGCATACGGCAGGTAGCAATGCGCTCGATTCGAATCCGCCGGATCGGGGAAATCGCTCTTCATCAGCAGCCCGCCGAACCAGCGCGTGTAATCGCCCGGCCCGCTGCACAGAATCGGCACATTCACCGGCCCGCGTTCCGCCACGCCGACGAACCCGGTGATCGAGGTGCTGACGCCGATGATCGGCGCCGGACCCTCCAGTTCCTGAATATAAACGCCAGGCGACAGATAATCAGACATCGCGGCACTCCGGTCGGGGGCGGTGATCGCCGGTCATGGAAAAGCCAGGTCGAGCGTGAGCATCGCGGCGCCGAACGGCAGCACCACGGTGCTGATCAGGTCGGTCGCCTGCGACGGGTGGTGGACTCGCAGATTGAGCTGCGCGAGCCGGTGCAGCGGCGACAGCACCACGTGGCCGTTGGCGTCGCTGCTCGCCAGGTAAATCCCGGCCGCGTGGTATTCCGCCGGCGCGGGACCGCCGCCGGCGATCACCACCGCGCTCATGCTCGCATTGAGGCCGCCCATCGTCGCCGGAAACAGCGTCACGTCGCCGCTCTGCGCCGCGCTCGACAGCGCATTCGCCGTCCCGCTGGCGCCCAGCGTCATCGGGATCGCCGCGACACCCGCCGCATGCGGCCGCGCCAGCGGATAATCCAGCAGCGCCGTCGCCGGCTGCGCTGCGGTCAGCCCGCCCTGGGTAATCGAAGCGACCGAGACATACTCGCCGCGCTGCGGGTCCGCCTGGTCCAGCCCAATGATGCTGCCCGCCGCCAGCCCGACCTGATCGGACAGGCGCAGCCTGTTATCGCCCACATTGCCCGGCAGCAGCAGCGTCTTGGTGGCCGCCGCCGCCGTCAGCGCCTGCGCCGCCACTGTCGCCGTGGCATCTCGATCGGCGTACAGCGGTGACAGCAGCGCAATCAGGTTCGGCGCCGCCGGCACCGCATTCTGCATCGAGACCAGCGTCGGCCAGATACCGTCCACCGTGACCGCGGCGGCGCTCAGCGGCGCGGACGTCACATCCACCACCCGCCCGGTCAGACTGACCGGCGCGCGATGCAGCGTCACGGTGCCAAGGTTCGCCGGAAAAAACGCGTCCGGATAACCCGGCTGCGCCGGCAGCACAGAGCCGACGGACCGAGGCACATACCCCGCGCCGCTCAGCGTCAGTTGCAGCGCCGCGCCAACCACCGATGTGGCGGGGAACCGGGTCAGCGGCACCCCCGCCAGCCCGGCATAGCCATCGCTGTCCACCCGCGCCAGCAGTCCGGTCGTCGTCGAACTGGCCGTCAGCATCGCCTCCGGCGGCAGACCGGTGATCTCGTCCAAGACGAGCATGACCAGGATTTCCTGCGCGTAGGCGGCGACCGGCGGCGGCGGGGTGTCCGGCGCCAACCACCAGCCGGAGATCGCATCGTGCACCGGAAACCGCCGGCTCATGGCTGCCCCGGTGCGCCGATGGCGTAGTTCGGCTGCACGATGCTGACCGGCGTCACCGCGATCGGCGCCAGGTCCGCGGCGATCACCACGATCGACACCTCATA
>Ga0182012_10000893_pt1 | contig 32885 bp, 24 predicted proteins | sample 612S2SmetaG_FD_120486 | JGI IMG/M metagenome (GOLD analysis project Ga0182012, IMG submission 120486) | Permafrost microbial communities from Stordalen Mire, Sweden - 612S2S metaG | ecosystem: Environmental > Terrestrial > Soil > Wetlands > Permafrost | place: Sweden: Stordalen | collected...
GCTGTTCTCCCAGCTGGCCTGGCGGAGCAGCGCGACGCCGCTTTGCGGATTGCCCGACGTGGTCAGAATCCAGCCAAGCGTATCGGCGGTCTGCGGGCTGGGTGACAGCACGTAAGCCTGACGCGCCAGCGACTGGGCTTTGGCGGTGTCGCCCTGCTGCTGATAAACCCAGGCCAGGTTGTTCAGCGCGACCGGATCATGCGGTTTCTGTTTCAGCAGCAGTTCCAGGTATTTGGTAGCATCGGGATACTTGCCGGTGGCGATGCTGATCTCCGCCACCTGTTCGGCCGCCGCCATGTCGTCAGGGTGTTTGGCAATCCAGTCCAGCAACAGCTTGTTGGCGTCATCGGCTCGCCCGGACCGCAGCAGGGCGCCGGCGAGGCGGGTCACCAGAAGGCTCGACGGCGCGGCGTTGTTGGCTTCGGTGTAAGCGGCAACGGCGTCTGCCGGGCGGTTGGCGGCGAGGTAGATATCGCCCTTCAGGGCCTTGATGGCGCCGAATTCGCGATCCTGGGACTGCAGCCGGTCCGCCGTGGCCAGCGCGGCGTCCATACCGGTGGATTTCAGATCGATCATGACATAGTCCTGATAGAGCTGATAGTTGCGCGGGTTCGCCGCGATCCCGGCGGTGATGACGTTGCGGGCGCTTTCGAAGTCGCCGGCCTCGATCAGCAGGGCGACAAGCTGGCGCCGCGCGCCGACCACATTGGCGTCGTCCTTGAGGATCTCGGTGTAAGTGGACCGGGCGTCCTTCTTCTGCCCCAGCGCCAGGTAGGCGGCGGCCTTCAGGCTCATGATGTCGGTCGCGTTCGCGTTCGGGCCTTTTTCCGCAGCGGCCAGGTCCAGCGCCTTTTGCGGCGTGCCGGCGCGGATATAAACGTCACCCAGCGTCACGGTGATCCTGGTCTGGTTCGGATCGGCGGTATGGGCACGCTCCAGCAGGTCGATCGCATCCTGCAGCCGGTTCGTCTGGGTGTAGGTCGACGCCATCATCGACAGGGCCGGTTCGGAGGTCGGCTGCTTGGCGAGGATGTCGGTCAGGATTTTCTCGGCGTCCGGCTTCTGCCCCATCATGATGTCCACCCGCGCCAGATTGATCTTGGCCGGGATGAAGTCCGGATATTTCTGCACCAGGTCGGTGAAGGTGGATTTCGCGCCGGGGAAGTCGATCTGCGCCAGCTTGAACAGGCCATCGAGATTGCCGACGATCTCGGTCTGGCCCTGGGCGGCGCGGATCTTGTCGAGCGCGTCGCCGGCCTTGGCGATGTCGCCGGTGGCCAGGGCGGCGAAGAACAGCGCCTCACCCACCGCCGGAAGCTTGGGCGCGAGTTCGAGGGTATGCTCCAGGTCGCCCATCGCGGTATCGACGTCGCCCATGCCCATGCGGACCGAGGCCAGCCGGGTCTGCACGCCGACATCGTTCGGCGCCAGCGATTCGGCTTTCTGGAACGACTGGATCGCCTCGGTGCCCCGCCCGGTCGCGGCATAGGCGCGGCCCAGCAGGTCGTAGGCTTCGGCGTCGCCCTTGCCGGATTCGGCGACCTTGGCCAGAGTCTCGACCACCTGGTCGGGCCGGTGCTTGGCGAACTGAATCCGCGCCAGCACCTTGTAAGCCGCCAGATCGTTCGGCGCGCGTCCGAGGTACTTGCGCGCCGCCTCTTCCGCCTGCTCAAGCTGGCCGAGTTGCTCCTTCACCACCGCTTGCAGGTAATAGGCGCGCTGGATGCGGCCGACATAACCCGATATCCGCTCGAGATCGGCGTCCGCGGCCTTGTAGTTGCGCGACTGCGCTTCCATCACCGCCTGCAGGTAAACCGCCTGCACGTTGCCGGGGGTGCCTTTCAGCACCGTGTCGATATCGGCCTTGGCCGCATCGTTCTTGCCGGCCGCGAGTTCCAGGCTGGCGCGATCGAGCCGGGCCTGCATGATACTTGGCTGATCGGTGATCAACTCATCCAGCACGGCGATGGCCCCGGGAATGTCGTTTTTCAGCCGCAGCAACTGAGCCTTGGCGAGCAGCGCCTCGGACGATTTCGGCTGTGCGGCGATGGCCTTGTCGATCTTCGTCTGGGCGCCGGCCAGATCGGCGCGGGCCACCGAGAGCCGCGCGTCGGCCAGCAGCGGTTCCACGGCATTGGGCGCGGTCTGTTCGGCGTCGGCGAAGGATTTCTGGGCGTCCTCCGGCCGTTTGAGGCCGATCTGGGCGTAGCCGCGCGCCACCAGGATGGAAGCGTCGAGCAGCGGGTCCTTGCCTTCCGGCTTCAGCGTGTTGAGCAGGTCATCGAACTTGTTCTGCGCCAGCAGCGCCTGCGCCAGCAGCGGAACCGCCTGGTGCGGATCGAAGCCGCGGTCGCGCGCGGCGCTCGCCTCGCGTTCGGAGGCGACGGGATCGCCGAGTTCGAAGGTCACGCGGCCGAGCCAGTAATGCGCCTCGGCGTTCTGCGGGTCGCTGCGCACGGCGTTGCGCAGGTCGATCTGGGCGGATTTGAGGTCGCCCTTCTTCAACGATGCCTTGGCGGTGGACAGGTAGTCCGCGTGCGCAGCGATCGGAAAAGCGCCGATCCAGGCGCCCATCATGATCCAGCCGAGAGACCTGTACCGCATCGGTTCCACCCTTAATCGTTTTGCATCGTTGGTTCAGTGGCGGACGTCGCCTGGGCGGCATCGGCCGCCCCGAGAGCCTCATTCGCCAGGCCGTGCGCTTCGAGCAGGCCATACAGTGTCGGACGGCTGACGCCGAGCAGGCGTGCGGCGACCGAGAGCGTGTTGTTGCTGCGGACCAGGGCTTCCTGGATGACGTCACGTTCGGCCCGCAGCCGGGCGGAGCGGATGTCGAGATCCGGCAGTTCCTCGGGCGGCGGCGCCAGTTCGAGATCGGCGGCATCGATCAGCCGGCGGTCGGCCATCACGACGGCCCGCTTCAGGCGATTTTCCAGCTCCCGCACATTGCCCGGCCAGTCATGCGCGTTCATCGCCTGCGTGGCGTGTTCGGTGAAGCCGCGCAGGCCGCGGCTGAATTCCTGGTTGAATCGGTTCAGGAAGTAGTTCGCCAGCAGCACGATGTCGGCGCCGCGGTCGCGCAACGGGGGGATGCGGATGGTGAACGCGTTCATGCGGTAGAACAGATCGCCGCGGAACACGCCCTGACTGATCTTCTCGTCCAGGTTGGCGTTGGTGGCGGAGACGATGCGCACATCAACCTGGATTTTCTGCCGTCCGCCGATCCGCTCGACGATCTGGTCCTGCAGGAAGCGCAGCAGTTTGACCTGCAGCGGATGCGGCAGGTCGCCGACTTCATCGAGGAACAGCGTGCCCTTGTTGGCGTTCTCGATCTTGCCGATGGTCTGCTTCACGGCACCGGTGAAGGCGCCGCGCTCATGCCCGAACAGTTCGCTTTCCAGGAGATTTTCCGGGATGGCGCCGCAGTTGATGGCGACGAACGGCTGCTTGGCGCGCGGCCCCAGATCGTGCACCGCCCTGGCCAGCGCTTCCTTGCCGGTGCCGCTTTCGCCGAGCAGCAGCACGGGGACGTTGGTGGTGGCGATCTTCTCGATGTCGCGACACACTTTCAGCATGCCGGCACTGCCGGTGATGATCCGCTCGATCGGCGAGCGCACGGGGGCGGCGACGAGGCGGCGGTTCTCTTCCTCGAGCCGGTGCAGATTGAGCCCGCGCTCGATGATTGTGCGCAGCACTTCGATCTCGACCGGCTTTTCGCAGAAATCGTAGGCGCCGGTGGCGATCGCGCGGAGCGCGTTCTTGCGCTCGCCGTTGCCGGTCACGACGATGACCTTGGTCTGCGGGGCGAGGCGCAGCACCTCCGACAGGGTGGCAAACCCTTCGCTGACGCCGTCGGGATCGGGCGGCAAGCCGAGGTCCATGATGGCGACCGGCGGGCTTTCACGCTTCACCAGGGCGACCGCCTGCTGGCGGGCATGCGCCATCAGCACTTCGCAGGCGGGAAACGCCCAGCGATACTGCGAGCAGAGTCCCTCGTCATCCTCGACGATCAGCAGTTTCGGCTTGGTCATTTTGGGTTCGATCATGCTTCGACGGAGGCTGGTGCGGCGACGCTTGGCCGGACCGAGGGCAGAATGATTCGCATCGTGGTGCCGGCGCGCGGGCGGCTGATCACCACGAGGTCGCCGCCGGCATCGCGCAGCAGTTCGCGGGCCTGGTAGGCGCCGATGCCGTGACCGTCCGTCTTGGTGCTGCGCAGCGGGCGGAACAGTTCGTCGCGGACGAATTCCGGTGCCATGCCCTGGCCCTGGTCGATCACGTCGATGACCACGCCATGCGCCTCGATACCGAGCTCGACCCGTACAGGACGGTCGGGCGGTGAGGCTTCGACCGCGTTGTTCAGCAGATGGGTGATGACGGCATCGAATGCGTCGGGGTCGATCGCCGCGCCGGCGCCGCCGCTGGCGTCCGTCAAGGTGACGTCGCGGCGCCTTGTCGTCTGGCAGGTGTCGATCAGGTCGCGCAGCCGCTCCGCCGGGGTGATCAAGGCGTGGTCGCGTTCCTGACGCTCGACCTGCAGGCGCGACAGCAGTCGGGTGATCTTGCCGACAGACGCCCGCACCGTGGCCAGCATGTCGCGCTGGAACTCGGGATTGTCCGCGTAAACCTCCGCATTGGTCAGAAGCATTGAAAGCTGCCCAGACACATTCTTGATGTCATGGATGACGAACGCGAAACGCTGGCTGTACTCGCGAAGCTGCTGGGTCTGGGTCAGGACCTGCATGGCACGCTGTTCCGCCACACGGCTCGCGATTTCGCGACCAATCACTCGTAGCAGGTCGTAAGCCTCGCGGTCCAGTTTGAATTGCGCCCGCGAGCGCGCCAGGACGACGAAGCCGATTAAAGTTCCGAAATGATTCAGCGGCAGCACCACCCAGGCCCGCGGCAGTTCGGGCAGCCAGGTATCGGAGTCGGGATACGCCTCCAGCCGCACGATCCAATCGCCATCCCTGAACTGGGCGACCAGCGGATGGCCGGGCGGCACCGGCGTCGTTACGGCGGGCATGTTCCAGGAACCGGCCCATTGGAATGCGACGTCCTGCGGCGGCCGCACGAACAGCGCGCCGGCCGGGCTGTCCACGACTTCCGCCGCCGCTCGGATGGCGCGTTTGTGCAGCGCGACGAATGCCTCGGGCGCGGTCAGCGCGTCGATGCAGCGCATCCACTCCCGCCGGTAATCGTAGCGGTGGCTGAAGAAATTCTCCACCACGACGGATTTGATGCGGGAGCGGGCGGAGCCCGAGGTCAAGGTTACCGCAACCACGAGAATGGCGGCGAAGATCAGCGATGTTTCGGCGACCCGGCCCCATTCGGAGCCGCCGCGGCGGAACACCTCACCGATCAGGGCCACCGCCAGCAGGAAAATGCCGCTGCCGATCAGGGTGAAGCTGTGGAACACGACGTCGCGGGAGAGGTGGATGTCCACCGCCCAGCGGCGGTTGCGCACCGCGGCCAGGGCGATCAGCGGGGCGGCCAGGATGATGACCGGGGCGCGCGCTTCGACCAGGCCGAAGGACAGCCGATGAAACAGCACGCCGTCCGCATACAGCAGCAGGTCATACAGGAACACGCCACCGAGCGCGACGCATAACAGGTTGATATGCCAGCGGGAATCCGGCTGGGTGTTGAAGTACAGGTTTTCCAGCAGCAGCACGTTGCAGATCGCGAATCCCAGCCGTGTGGCGGTGCCCAGCGATTGCAGGCTGGCGCTGGCCGGTCCGCCGAACCATTCCAGCAGCGGGGTGCCGCCGACCACCAGCAGCGCCAGCAATCCCATGGTATTGAACGCGCTGGAGACCTGTTCGTCCGAGCCCACGGATCGCCGGTACAGATGCAGGATGAAGCCGTACCAGGCGGCGGAGCGGCCGACTTCGAACCAGGAGGCGAACTCGCCGACCGGAAACTGCCAGGCCAGGGCGAAGGTGGCCGCCCAGATCGCGGTCACCGCGCAGGCAAAGGCCAGCCAGGCGCCGGTGCGGCTAAGCGGCGGACGCGCCAGAATCAGGCAGGCGAGCCCGAAATAGACGATGGCGCAGCCGCCATGCAGGACAACGATAGCGGGAATGTCCGGGGTCATGATCGCGCGGTCATTAGCGCATTCTCGGGCGGCCTGTGCAGTGAAAAACGCCCACGGTCTTTACCGCAGCGCTTGCTTCGCCGGCTGGGCCGTTTCAGCCGAACCGGATTAGTGCGTTTCCCCCTGAGTGGAAACGCTCTAGCTTATTTTCGCGAGCAATCTCAATCCTCGCGTTTGGTTAGCATGAGCCAGGCTCATCCAAACGCTGGTCAGCCAGAGGATCGCTGCGCAATCCGAGTCAGGCTGAAGAAATTGCTCTAGCGCGCACCCTCACGGAACAGCACGACGCGGACCGTCGAGACAAGGATTCGCAGATCGAGCGCGAAGGAGCGGTTTTTGACGTAGTAGAGGTCGTAGGCGAGCTTTTCGCGCGCATCCTCGACCGAGGCGCCGTACGGGAAGTTGACCTGTGCCCAGCCGGTCAGGCCCGGCTTGACATAGGCGCGCTGGCGGTAAAACGGGATGGCTCTGGCCAGTTGTTCGACGAAATGAGGCCGTTCGGGGCGCGGGCCGACGAGGCTCATGTTGCCGCGCATGACGTTGACCAGTTGCGGCAGTTCATCGATGCGGGTGGCGCGAATGAAACGGCCGACCCTGGTGACGCGCGGGTCCTGCTTCTGCGCCCATCGCGGATCGCCGCTCGCCTCGGCATCCTGGGTCATGCTGCGGAACTTGTAGAGGGTATAGGTCCGGTCGTACCGGCCGGTCCGGACCTGTCGGTACAGCACCGGACCCGGACTGTCGAGTTTGACCGCAACGGCGGTCACCGCCATCAGCGGCAGCAACAGCACCAGCATGGCGGCGCCGATGATCAGATCGCACAGCCGCTTCACGGTGGCTGAGATACGGCTGGCAGTGATGCCCCGGCTGACCAGCAGGTCGTGCGCGGTCAGCGCGTCCAGATCGATCCGCCGCAGATAACGTTCCTGGAATGCGGCGCCGCTGAGCACGCGGATGCCGCGGAACTTGCAGTCGAGCAGTGCCTCGGCCGCCTGCGCGGTGGGTTCCGAGGCCATCACGATAGCCCAGAGCTGCTGGTGGCGCAGCGTCTCCCACGTCATTGCCTGGTTCGGCAGCAGCACGGCATCGAATCGGCGGCCACGCGGGCTGCGCAGACGCGTGGTGACGGCGCCAACCTGCCGTGGGGCGCCGAACAGCAGCACCCGGCGGGTTGCGGCGGTGCGGCCGGCGAGCCGGCCATGCAGCAGGCGGATCAGCGCCATGGCGGCGAGCCAGGCGGTCAGAACCTCGGCACCATATAAGGAGCGGACATCGGCAATCAGCCCGTCCGGCCCGTCGCGCAGCAGCGACACGACGCCGAACGCGACGAGGGCGGCGGCGCCGATGCCGATCAGCAACGGTTGGCAGCGCCGGCAGACCTCGGGCCGGTAGAGGCCGGCGGGCAGGGCGATCCCGCCGACGATGAGGGTCAATATGCCGGCGAGGGCGAGATCGCTGCGCGGCAGCATATCGGCAAGCGGCGGCAGCGAAACCGAGACGCCGGCCGCCTGGAGCATGGTGTCGATCAGGATGAAGCACAGCGCGAAATCCACCACGCCGAGGATGGCCATTTCGCGTGAGAGATAGTGCGCCGTGGCACGCTGCATCGAGGCTTTCCTTTCAATCCGCCGGCGCACGCATTAAAAGTCGTCATAATCCGGGATGGCGTAGGTCACGGCGGCCGTTCTGGGGCTTGGTCCGAGCGGGGATGGCCTGGTTCGCCACCCAGACCGATAAGCCAGGGGAACGTTGCAGATTGGCATAGGGCCGTCAATCGATTTTTTTGTGAATTATTCAAACTTTTCGAAAAAAATGGGCATTCGGTTTAAAACTTGGTGACGCTTAGACGAATTCGGTGTTAATGGATGGCTCAGTGCAGATTGAGGTGGATTTCGGCATCGACATGTAACCTGCGGTGGTGACACTCATATTAACCTTACATTGCAATGGTATCTTTATGTCTTCGTTGAACTGCCAAACCCGTGGTGTTATAGCCACGCCTACGGATCGGATCGTTCTGCCGTCGCCAGTTGTTCCGTTGATGCGGACAGCGCCCGGTAAGTCAACGGCCTGTATGTTAACGGCTTGGCATTCACGTTTTGGTAGCTTCGAAAGGCGTGTAGCTCATTGGCAGAGCGCTGCTTGAACATGGCAGATGAGGGGGTTCGATTCCTTCCGCGCCTACCAGCCACGCGGGAGCCGGTGTCCGGAGCTTGTCATCTGTCTGCGCCCTGCGCCGGCTCTCATCGGGGCCGTGTTCGGTCCTTCCAGAGGTAAACGTGATCCACGATCGGCTCGACCACATGCGACAATACATTTCTTGGCTGCTTCCCCGGCCCTGGCTGACTCCGGTTCCTTATCCGAGAGTCAGACGGTTGCACGCGGCACCAATCCTCGGACTGGCCCTCATGCTTGGGCTGACTGGCTGCGCCACCGGATTGTTCCGGACCCATGCGCCGCCGCCAGTGGTGCCGGAGACAACGGCCAAGGCTGCGGACGATTACATCATCGGCTCCGGCGACTCGCTGAGCATCTTCGTTTACCGCAACCCCGACCTCAGTGAGGGGGCCGTCGCGGTGCGTCCCGACGGGCGGATTTCCACGCCGCTGATCGAGGATATCGTCGCTGCCGGCAAGACGCCGACGCAACTGGCGCGCGAGATCGAGCAGCGGCTGACGAAATATATCCAGGAACCGAACGTCACCGTCATCGTGCGCGGCTTCATCGGGCCGCCCGACCGGCAGGTGCGCGTGATCGGCGAGGCGACCGATCCGATCGCCATTCCGTACCGCGACCACATGACGCTGCTTGACGTCATGATCGCGACCAAGGGGTTGACGCGCTATGCCGCCGGCAATCGTGCGATCATCGTGCGCGTCGATGCCGACGGCAAGCAGCAGACCATCAAGGTGCGGCTGAACGATCTGATCAAGTACGGCGACATCGACCAGAATATCGAGATGAGTCCGGGCGACACGCTGATCGTCCCGCAATCCTGGTTCTGAGGAACGACCAGTCATGGATTCGGTACGCGTTCTGCTTTCCCAGTATCTTCGCGCTGCGTGGCGCCGGCGCTGGATGGGCGTGATCATTGCGTGGCTGGTCTGCGGCGTCGGCTGGGTCGCGGTTTACACGATCCCCAACCAGTTCGAGTCCGGCGCGCGGTTGTTCGTCGATGCCGATGCGGTGCTGACCCCGCTGCTGCGCGGTCTCGCTGCGGACTCCGCGCCGACGACACAGTTGGAAATTCTCCAGCGCACGCTGCTGAGCCGGCCCAACCTGGAAAAGCTGGTCTCGAAAACCGACCTCGACCTGACCCTGAACAGCCCGTCCGATCGCGAACGGCTGTTGACCCGGCTGGGCAACGAGATCCACGTCAATCCCCAGACCAAGAACCTGTTCACCATCAGCTATCGCGACAAAAGCCCGAAGCTGGCGCACGACGTCGTGCAGACCCTGCTGACCATCTTCGTCGAGAGCGCCACCGGCGGCTCGCGTTCGGATATGGAGAATGCCAAGCGCTTCCTGGAGCGGCAGATCCAGTCCTATGAGCAGCAGTTGCGCGGCGCCGAAAAGCGGCGGGCGGATTTCCGCGCCCGCTACATCGAGATCCTGCCCAACGACAACAATCCCAATGTTCCGGCCCTGGAAGGCGCGCGCGGCCAGGCACAGGCGCTGGAGGGAAAACTGCAGGATGCGCTGATCTCCCGCGATGCCCTGAAGCAGGAGGTCGAGAACACGCCGCCGATGCTGGTCACCGAAACCGGCGGCCCGAACGGCCCGAACGGAGGCGGCCCCCGCACCAGGCTGCAGGACGCGCAGGATCAGTTGCGGATGCTGTTGCTGAAGGATACCGACCAGCATCCGGATGTGCTGGCCCAGCGCAAGCTGATCGAGTCGCTGAAGAAAGATCCGATCGAGAGTGGCGCGCCGGCCCGCACCGGCGGCAAAGAGGCCGCGGGCGGCGATGCGGCGAATACCGGGGTCAAGCATCAGGTGCCGAACGCGGTGTATGACCAGTTGAAGGTCAAGCTGATCGAGGCCGACACCAACGTGATTTCCCTGCAGCGGCAGCGCGATGACGCGGTGCGCTATCGCGACCGTCTGGAGAAGGTGCAGCGCGAGCAGCCGGGTCTGATCGCCGAGTATCAGAACATGGACCGCGACTACACCGTTCTGCGGCGCAACTATGAAGAGCTGCTGGGCCGGCTGCAGTCGGCGAATATTGCGCAGGCCGCCGACACGCAGGCGGACAAGGTCAAGCTGCAGATCATCGATCCGCCGGAAATTCCACGCCTGCCGGTGGCGCCGAACCGCATGCTTCTGGTCACCGGCGTGCTGTTCGGAGGATTGCTGACCGGCGCCGGACTGACCGTATTGTTCGGGCAACTGGACCGGTCGTTCTCGACGGTGGATGAGTTGCGCAGTCTCGGTCTGCCGGTCCTGGGCGGCATTTCCGTGCTGGGCCTTGTGCCGCTGCGGCAGCGCTTGTTCGCCGTGCTGCGGTTCGGTGCCGCGGTGGCGGTGCTTGTGTGTGTTTATGGAGGACTCGTGGTCCACATCCTGCGGTCGGCGGCGCTGATCTAGTGACCTATCTTCACCACACACGGCCCCTGATCGACGCCGCGCGACGGCACGCGGGCCCGTCGCCGGATCAGTCTGGCGCACCGGCTTCGATGTTCGGGATTGTGGCCCGCGGAGGCCGCCGGTCATGCTGATTCCAAAAGCGTCCCATCTCGTGGAGCGGGTGGCGGAGCGGTTGTTGCGTTCAGGCAATATCGACGACCCCGCGGCGCAGCTGTTGCGGTCGGCGGGCGATGAATCCGGTCTGCACGGCGCCAGTGCCGCGACGCCGACCCAACTGGTGATGGAAACCCCGCCGCCGCCGCTGGCCGCGGCACCGGCGGAACGATCTTCGCTGTTCGCGCCGCCGCCGTCGCAGGTGCGGCCGGTCTCGGCGCTGGCCGGCGTCACGGCACCGCTTGGGACCGCCGTCGGCGGTATGGCGCTGGGCGGGTTCGGCCTGCCGGGTGCCGGCGCGCCCAACGCGGGTGATGTTCCCCGTCCCGCCCAGGCAGCGCCGGGGATTCTCGGTCAGCCGCGCCCGCTGGGTCAGGCGGCCGGACAAGCCGCGGTGCTGGAGCGTCCGGCGGATTTCGCACCGTCCGCGGCGCCATTTATTCAGCGCGGCGGCCTGGCCGATCCCGCCGCGGGGATGTTGCAGGGGCCGGCGTCGATCGACGCGGTCTCGCTTGAACGCGCCGGCATGGTTGACTGGTCGCGCACCCGCACCCGCATCTCTGAGGAATTCCGGCTGGTGCAGCGCCAGATCCTGCGCTCAGCCTTCGGTCCCGGCGCCGAACCAGGTTTCTCCAACCTGCTCCTTGTCACCAGTGCGCGGCCCGGGGAAGGCAAGAGTTTCATGTCCACCAACCTGTCGGGCAGCATCGCCCGGCAGGGTGACCATCACGTGCTGCTGGTCGATGCCGACTCCAAGCGCGATTCGATCTGCTACAGCCTTGGGCTGGCGCAGGCGCGCGGGCTGCTCGACCTGGCGGCCAATCCTAAGCTCGATCCCTCGCCGCTGATCGTCAAGACTCCGATCGAGCGGTTGTCGATCCTGCCGGTCGGGCGCGAGCGGGAGCGCAGCGCCGAATTGTTTTCCACCAAGGAGATGACTCGTCTGATCCAGAGTCTCGGCCGCCGCTACGCGGATCGGCTGTTGATCCTCGATGCGCCGCCCTGTCTGTCTACCTCTGACCCGGCCGTGTTGTCGCAGGTGGTTGGGCAGATCCTGTTCGTGGTCGAGGCGGATCGCACCCAGCGCGATGAAATCGAGGCGTCGCTCGACCTGATCCAGGCGTGCCCGACGATAACGATGGTCCTGAACAAGCAGCAGATCTCCTCGCGCTACACGTTCGGAGCCTATTCCTCGTACTATTCGTCCTGACCCGGCAGCCCGCGACCACCGGATGACCGATCGTACGATGACAGCGGGCGCACCCAGTTCATTGTTCCCCAGCCGTATCGGGCAGCGCCCGACGGTGCTCAAGGCGTTCGGGCTGGCGACCGCCCTGCTGCTGGTGCGAACCGACGGCGCAGCGGCGTTCCCGTTCATCGGCGACGAGGATCAGGGGACGCAAGGCACCGAACTGCCGGCGCCGGCGGTTCTGGACCTGCAGCACCAGTTGCAACTGGTCAACGGGCTGGGCGCACCGGCCGGGGGCGGCTGGACCTTCGTGCCGACGATCAGCTGGCAGGAGGAACTGACCGACAATGTGCTGAACCTGCACAGCCCGCGGGTTACCGATCTGGTGTCTTTTCTCGCGCCTGGCATCAGCATCGTCGGCGACCTGCCGCGTGTTCAGCTCACCTTCAACTATTCGCCGGTCCTGTCGATCTACGCGCAGACGAGTTCGCTGAATTCGCTGACCGAACAGTTGAACGCGCTGGGCACGATCACCCTGGCGCCCGATCTGTTCTTTGTCGACGTGCGCGCGGTGGCCGGCGTGCAGAGTGCCTATGGCGGATTGGGCGGACTCGGCACCGTGGGTGCACCGGCCGGCGCCGGCGCCACCGCCTCGACGGCGATTCCTTCCCTGGCCGGAAATACCGCCGGTCTGAACAAGGACAATGAATTCCAGACCTCGAGTTTCGGCATATCGCCATATCTGCTTCGGGAAATCGGCGATTATGGCACATTCAAACTCGGCGATTCGTTCAATGTGACGCGATCCGATCAGCTCTCCGGGTTTTTTGCCTCGCCGCTGCCGAACGGCGGCAACAATGGCCAGACCCTGGTGTCGAACGAAGAAAACGCCCACTACGTCACCGGCCAGTTCCTGGAGTTCTTCCAGGACGCGTTCGATGCGGACCTGGTCCAGACCCACAGCACCCAGGACACCACCGGCACCACACTCGGCGGCGTGGCGTCGCCCGCCAACGTCCAGACTTCCACTCGAGCCATCATCAGCGACCAGATCAGTTATGCGCTCTCACCCAGCCTGACCGTTTTCGCCTCCGGCGGGCACGAGGACATTTCCTACACCAACAAGGGTCCGCAAAATGTCGGGAGCACGGTGATCCGGATCGGACCCGATGGCCAGTTGCTGCCGCCGACCTTCATTTTCAACAACACCGGCGCGCCCGCGATCCATGACCTGACCTGGAGTCTGGGCGGCACCTGGACGCCCAATCCAGACAGTTCGCTGACTCTCAGCTACGGCCATCAGAACGGCTTCAACTCATTTTCGGCCAATGGTCATTACGCGGCGACCGCGCGCACCCTGCTGACCGTGAGCTACGGCAGCACGCTGGGCACTCAGCTTGAGAATGTGCAGAATCAGCTCAATGCCGCCGGCAACAACGGCACCGGCGTCCTGGTCAACGGCGGCAATAACGGTCAGTTGTTCGGCGCTACCAACGCGCAGCCACTGGCGAACGGCATATTCCGGACCGACACGCTTACGGTCGGCAGCACCACATCGCTGGATCGCGACATCATCTCGATCAACCTGTTGCTCAGCAAACAGACCAGTTCGGGAACCGCCACGTCCACCACCGCTGAAAGCAAGACCGCCAGCGTGAGCTGGCTGCACCAGATGAGCCCGGACATGACGGTCAGCGCATCGGCGTCCTACTCGATCCAGGATCAGAGCACCGCCTTTCCCACGCTGTTTAATCCCGGCAACAACACCTCGCTCGTCGCCAGCCTCGCCTGGCAGTGGCAGATTACCGAAACCCTCAGCGGCAGCGTGCGGTATTCGTTCTTCGACCGGCAATCGACCGACGCCGCCTTCAGCATTTACGAGAATATTTTTATCGTCGGCCTTTCCAAGCATTTCTGACCGGACAGCATGTTCGACAAATTCTACAATCTTTCCGGTCTGCCATTTCTGCTGACCCCGGACACGCGGTTTTTCTTCGGATCGAGCGGCCACAGCCGGGCGATTGCGCACCTCGTGTACGGTTTGTCGCAGCAGGAGGGGTTCATCGTCATCACCGGCGAGGTCGGGGCCGGCAAGACGACGCTGACCGAACAGCTTTGGTCGCAACTCGATCGCACGACGTATGTCATCGCCCGGGTGGTGACCACACAGGTGTCGGGTGACGACCTGCTGCGGCTGGCGATGGCGAATTTCGGCCTGGGCGACACGCCGGGGACGGAAAAATCCAGCTTGTTGCGGCGGTTCGAGCATATGGTGCGTGACCAGCGCACGCAGGGCCGCCGCTGCCTGCTGGTCATCGACGAGGTGCAGAACCTGTCGCTGGCGGCGATGGAAGAACTGCGGATGCTGTCCAACATCACCGTCGACGGCAAGGCATCGGTGCAGACGATCCTGCTGGGTCAGCCGCAGTTCCGCTCGATCCTGGCTGGCAAGGACTGGGAACAGTTGCGCCAGCGGGTGCTGGCCTCGTATCACCTCGGTCCGCTCACCCCGGAGGAGACGCGCGGCTATATCGAGCACCGGCTGCGCACCGTCGACTGGCGCGACGATCCGGTCTGGGAGGACGATGCGTTCACCGCCGTGCATCGCCACACCGGCGGCATTCCGCGGCGGATCAACACGCTGTGTTCCCGCGTGCTGCTGTTCGGCGCGCTGGAGGAAAGCCACACCATCAGCGGCAGCATGGTCGATGCGACCGCCGAAGAACTGAGCCGCGATCTCGGGGCCGAACTGGAACCGGCGCGCGGCGGCTCACCGCGGCGGGACGGCGAGGCGGATGACTTCGAGGATCTGGTGCGTCGCATCGAAGCCCTGGAGCGCCGCTCCTACCGCCAGGAACAGATCTTCCGGCGGGTGCTGGATTTGCTCGAAGCCAACGTGACGGGGCGGGTATGACCGGTCTGTGCAATGCCATGACGGTGGACGTCGAAGATTATTTCCAGGTGCAGGCGTTTGCCGGATGCATCGAGCGCAAGGACTGGGATGGGTTTCCCCGCCGGGTCGATCGGAACACAAATCAAATCCTGGATATGTTCGACGCCGCCGGAGTGAAGGCCACGTTCTTCACCCTGGGCTGGGTGGCGGAGCGGTTTCCGGGGCTGATCCGCCGCATCGTTGCCGATGGACATGAACTGGCCAGCCACGGCTGGGATCACACACGGGTTGACCAGCAGGACCCTGAGGCGTTTCGCGCCGATATCCGCCGCACCAAGGTGTTGCTGGAGGATACCGGCTTGGTGCGGGTGAACGGTTACCGCGCTGCGACCTTCTCGATTGGCGCGCGCACGCCCTGGGCCTTCCCGATCCTGCTTCAGGAGGGCTATGGCTACAGTTCCAGCATAAATCCGATCCGGCACGATCTGTATGGCATGCCGGACGCACCGCGCACGCCGTTCCGTCCGGACCCCGACGGTGTGCTGGAACTGCCGATGACGACGGTGCGCCTGATGGGCCGCAACTGGCCGTGTTCGGGCGGCGGCTATTTCCGCCTGCTGCCGACCGCGCTGTACCGCGCGGGCCTGGCCAGGGTGAACCGTCACGACGGGGTGCCCGGCATTTTCTATTTCCATCCGTGGGAGATCGATCCCGGCCAGCCGCGGATTGCCAACGCGGGCTGGAAGTCGCGTCTGCGCCACTACACCAATCTGTCGCGCATGGCAGCCGACCTGGAGGCTCTGCTGCGCGACTTCGCCTGGGACCGGATGGACCGGGTCTATGCGCCGGTGCTGGCCGGCGCCCCGGCGATGGCGGCCTGAGCGCGATGGCCGTCGTCGTGCGCACGCTGGACAGTGCCAGCGAAGCGGCCTGGGACCGCTTCGTCGCGGCGATGCCGGCCGGGACGTTCTTTCACCGTGCCGGCTGGGCCAAGGTGATCGAGACGGCGTTCGGCCACACCACGCTGTTCAGCTACACCGAACGGGACGGTGCCATCACCGGCGTGCTGCCGCTGGGCCGGGTGAAGACCCGCCTGTTCGGCGATACGCTGATCTCCAGCCCGTTCTGCGTCTATGGCGGCCCGCTGGCGGCCGATCCGGAGAGCGAGGCGGCGCTGATCGCCCATGCCGAGGCGCTGCTGGCCCGCACTGGCGCCCGGGCGCTGGAGTTTCGGCTTCTGGCTCCGGTGGTGGACGCGGAGGCGGGTGACTGGACCGAGCGGGCGGATCTTTACGTGACGTTTCGCAAGGCGATGGCGGGAGATCACGAACGCAACATGAAGGCGATCCCGCGCAAGCAGCGGGCAATGGTGCGCAAGGGGATACAGAACGGGCTGTCCTCCGTCGCCGACCGCGATGTGCGCGTGCTGCACCGCATCTATGCCGAGAGCGTGCGAAACCTGGGAACGCCGGTGTTTTCCCGCCGTTATTTCCAGATTCTGATGGATGTTTTCGGCGATGCGGCGGACATCGTCACCATCCTGGACCAGGAAACGCCGATCGCCTCGGTGATGAATTTCTATTTTCGCGATCAGGTGCTGCCCTATTACGGCGGCGGTTCGGCGGCGGCGCGGGGGCGGGCCGGCAACGATTTCCTGTACTGGGAGACGATGCGCCGGGCGGCGGACCGCGATTGCCGGATCTTCGATTTCGGCCGCAGCAAGATCGGCACCGGATCGTTCGCGTTTAAGCACAACTGGGGCTTCGAGCCCGCGCCGCTGCATTACCGGTTTCGCCTGAAGCCGGGTGAGAGCATCCCCGATCTGAACCCGCTGAACCCGAAATACCGCCTGTTCATCGCGGCCTGGAAACGTCTGCCGTTGCCGGTGGCCAATATTCTGGGGCCGATGATCGTCCGCGGGGTGGGTTAGCCATGCGGCGGGCGCTCGGAAAACTGGACGGCGCGATCCGGACCGGCTGCGATGCCTGACCTGCTGTTCCTGGCGCAGCGTCTGCCGTATCCGCCGACCAAGGGCGAGAAGATCCGCGCGTTTCATGACCTGAAATACCTCGCGCAGTGGTATGACATTCACCTGGGTTGTCTGATCGATGATCCCGACGACCTTCAGTATGTCGATACGCTGCGCCCGCTCTGCCGTGATATGTATGTTGCGCGGGTGAACCGGCGCGTAGGCCGGATTGCCTGCCTGCGCGGCCTACTGACCGAAGAGGCGCTGAGCGTGACCTATTTCCGCGACCGCGGGCTGATGGACTGGGTGCGGGACGTGCAGGCGCGCGTCCGGCCCGCCGTGACGTTCGTGTATTCATCGAACATGGCGCCCTATGTTCTGGACCTGCCCACAACCGGCGTCCGCGTGGTCGATCTGGTCGATGTCGATTCGGAGAAATGGCGCGAATTTGCCGAAACGACCAAGGGGCCGATGCGCTTCGTCTATCGGCGGGAATGGCGCCGGATTGCCGCCCTGGAACGCCGGATCGCCCTGGACTGCGACCTGTCCACGTTTGTCTCGGACGCCGAAGCCGGTCTGTTCGCGGCCCTGCACCCCGATTGCGCCGGGCGCATCCGTGGCGTGAGCAACGGCGTCGATCACCGGTATTTCGATCCGGCGCTGGGCTTTGCACCGGTGTATGACACGACGCGGCCGAACTTCGTGTTCACCGGCACGATGGATTACCCGCCGAACGCCGATGCCGTCGCCTGGTTCGCGACCGCCATCCTGCCGCTGATCCGGCGCAGCCTGCCGGCCGCGCAGTTCCACATCGTCGGCAGCAACCCGAGTGCGGATGTGTTGCGCCTCGCGCGCCTCGACGGCGTGTTCGTTACCGGCCGGGTGCCGGATGTGCGGCCCTATATCGCCCATGCCACCGCCAGCGTCGCGCCGATGCGCATCGCCCGTGGCATTCAGAACAAGGTCCTGGAAGCCATGGCGATGGCGCGTCCGGTCGTGCTGACATCCGGCGCGCTGGAAGGTATTGCCGCCGAACCCGGGGTCGAGGCGATCCTGGCCGACACCGAACCGGCGTTTGCCGCTGCGTGCTGCCGCCTGGCAACGACGCCGGACGGTATCGCCATCGGCGCTGCCGCGCGGGACCGGATCACCCGCGACTATGACTGGGCGGTGACCTTGCGCCCATTCGATGACATTCTGCGGCCGGCACGATCCCCGCGCCTGGCCGAAACCGTGTAAGGGACCGGATCATGGTCTGCACGCCCGCAACCGAAAGTCGCCGCTCATGAGCGCGCCAGTGATGCAAAGTGCTGCCCGCGCCGCAACTCCGGGGGCGAGCGCTAGGGTCGCGACCGTGAGGCGCGGGGAATGGTACCGCATCGCGCTGCCGCTGACCCTGGGCCTGCTGCTTCTCGCTGCGCTGTTCAACAAGGAGGTCGTGGCGGCGGTCCAGACCTGGGACGCCTCCACCGCCTACAACCACTGTTTCCTGGTCATCCCGATCGTTCTCTATCTGCTGTGGGACCGTCGTTTCGACCTGGTTGGCGTCGCGCCGCAGCCGATGCCGGCGGCGCTGCTGCTTGGCGTGCCGCTGGCCGTTGCATGGCTGGTGGCGGAACGGCTGGGCATCATGGAGGGGCGTCAACTCGTTGCGCTCAGCTTCGCCGAAGTGCTGTTCCTGGCGGTGCTGGGAAAGCGCCTGTGGTGGGCGGTCGCCGGGCCGTTGCTGTACTTGTATTTTCTGGTGCCGTTCGGCGAGTTCCTGACCCCACGGCTACAGGACATCACCACCTGGTTCATCCGCAACGGCCTCGATATCCTGGGGATTCCCGCCTACATCGACGGCTACGTCATCGAGATTCCGCAGGGCACGTTCTTTGTCGCCGAGGCCTGTGCCGGGCTGCGCTTCCTGATCGCCTCCATCGCCTTCGGCTGCCTGTACGCGTTGATGATGTACCGCAGCCCGGTGCGGCGCGGCCTGTTCATCCTGGTGTCGATCATCGTGCCGATCATCGCCAACGGGTTCCGTGGCCTGGGCATCGTCTATCTGGGCTATCTGCTGAACAGTGCCCAGGCGGCCGCGGCCGACCACATCATTTATGGCTGGCTGTTTTTCTCATTCGTTATTCTGCTGCTGATCGCGCTCGGACTGCCGTTCCGACAGGATGAGATCTCGACGCGTTCGGCAACGCCCGCGGACCTACCAGCCGGGCCGCTGCCGCCGATGCGCAGCGTTCTTGCCATTGCGCTTGGGCTGGTCGTGGTTGCCGCCATCAGCCCGACGCTGGCCGCCGCCCTGACCATCGCCACCGCGACGGAGGTCCGGGTTCCGGAGGCGATCGATATCGGCCCAGGCTGCGTGGTTCACGTGCCGGGCGCCGCGGACACGGTTGCGCCGCGCATCCGTACCGAGCGCGTCGTGTGCGACGGTGTGCCGATGGACGTGACGTGGGAGGCCTTTTCGCCACGCATCACGGCCGGGCCGCTGATGGCCGAACGGCGGCGGCTGGTGTTGCGCGCGGAAACCGAGGATCTGCAGGAGGACTGGCTCGACACGACGGACGGGCCGCGCAGCCCGTGGCGGATCATGACGTCGAACGAGCCGGGTTACGCGATCGGCGTGGCAATGTGGGTCGAGGGCCAGCCGGTCCGGCCGGGCTTTGCGATGCGCACCCGGATGGCAATGGCCAGCCTCTTCGGATCGCAGTTCACGCCGATGCTCGTCACGGTGACGCCTGCTGTCGACTGGGACGGCCTGCACGGGTTGGAGATCAAGGCGGCGCAGGCGACCGTTCCGGCGTTCCTGCTGCAGCATCGCGATCTGGACCGAACCATCGGCACATTGTCTCAGCAGTAGCGCCGCTGGCGCAGTGCTTGCTTGCCCTATGGCATGACCCGAACCGAACAGCCTGGATTGGCCGAGCGGAGCGTCTGGGTCTGGCGCTTAGACGAACAGGAGGTGACGCATGTCGGGTCTCGCCGACCGCGTGTTGAGCAACCAGGAACTGCGTGCGCTGCAAGGCCGCTCCGATCTGCGTGGCGCGACGCGGCTGGTGATCCACATCGCGTTGCTGACCGGGGCGGGGACGCTGGTTGCGGTCTCGTCCGGCTGGGCGGTGCTGCCGGCGGTGTTGCTGCTGGGGCTGGTGCAGGTGGCGCTGTTCGCGCCGGCACATGAGACGATGCATCAGACCGCTTTCGCCTCGCGCCGGACCAATGCCATCGTCGGCTGGCTGACCGCCTGTCCGTCGCTGCTGAACTGGCATTTCTATACCGCGTATCATCTGGCGCATCATCGCCACACCCAGGTTCGGGGCCTGGACCCGGAGCTGGGAATGGTCCCGCCGGCTTCCGGTGGCGGCTACGTGCTGCGCATCCTCGGGGTGCCGTTCTGGGCCCTGCGGCTGCGCGTCTGCGTGGACTGCTGGCGCGGCGACCTCAGCGCCTATCCCTATGTCAACGCCGCGGCGGGGTCGACGATCATCCGCAGCGTGCGGGCGATGACGCTGCTGATGGTGGGAGGCTCATTGATCTCGACGTGGCTGTTCGGCTGGGCGACGCCGTTGCTGTACTGGATCGGTCCGCAGTTGCTCGGGCAGCCGCCGCTGCGGGCCTATCTGCTGGCGGAGCACACCGGCTGCTCACAGGACCGCAACGGGCTGACCAACACCCGCACCACGCTGACCAGCGCACCGGTCCGGCTGCTGATGTGGGACATGCCGTATCACGCCGAACATCATTTGTTTCCGTCGATACCGTTTCACCGGCTGGCGGACGCGCATAGCCTGCTGCGCGACAAGCTGGGCTATGTGCAGCCAGGCTATGTCCGGTGGAACCTGGAGTTTGTGCGCTCACTCGTTCGGCGTTCCTGAATTCCCGGTTGCCCGCGGCCGCGACGAAGCTCACCGGCCGCGCGCGGGTGCGGGCAGGCGCACCAGCGGGAGGGCAGCGGCCACTGTCTCGGGGGGCTTGGCGCCGGGATAGGCCGGGCGCAGCACACGCTCCCCGTCCGGCGAACTGACCGTGACCTGGCCCGGGGCGATGGCGGTGATGGTGAAACGGCCGAGCCGGGTGCCCTCGGCGGCGATGCGGGGATGGCCGGCATCGTCGGCGAAAATGGCGCTGCGCCGGGCCGGCCCGAAGATCACGCCGGTCAGCCGGGGCAACGCCTGCACCGCGCTGTCTGCCGCTGCGGCGGCGGAAGGGGTGGCGGCGGGCCGGCGGTCCGGACTGAACAGCGGGCGCTCCAGCAGCAGCGTCGCGATCTGCGCCAAGCGAGCGTCATCGAGGGTCGGGGGCGGCGCGGAGGGTGACGGCCGGTCGGCCCGAAGCGGCGGCGCAGCCGAACCGGGTTCGTCCCCGGCGCTGCACTCCCACCACAGAATGGCGGTGAACGCAGCGGCCAGTCCGGCAACGGCAAGCCAGGCTTTCATGCGGTTACGGTCTTATCGGCGGCGGGGGGAGAGGGTCATGCAGCATGCTTGTAGCAAGCTTGTTGCGGCAGCGACCGTGACGATGACGGAATTTCATCGCTCTGTCATACAGCGGTGACCGGGCGGCGCCGGCCGGTTGCGCGCATGATCCCGGTGTGCTCAGAGCCGCGCCGTGGAGAGTTTGACGACCCTGCTGTCCGACCTGCCGGCCTGGGTGCTGCCGGTGCTGCTGGCCCCGTTCATCGGCAGCTTTCTAGGCGTGCTGATCGTCCGCCTGCCCGACGAACGCCCGATCGCCGTGGCCCGTTCGGTCTGCGATCACTGCGGACATGCTTTGGCCCCGCGCGACCTGGTGCCGATCGTCAGTTACGCCGTGCGCCGCGGCCGATGCCGCGATTGCGGCGCCCGCATCGGGCCCTTCGCGCTGGCGATCGAACTGGCTGCCGTCGCCGTCGCGCTATGGGCCGCGACAGCGGTCACCGGCAATGCGATCTGGCTGAGCTGCCTGCTGGGCTGGACGCTGCTGTCAGCCGCCTGGATCGATCTGCGCTGCATGATCCTGCCGGATGTGCTGACTCTGCCGCTGCTGGCCGCAGGATTGGTCGTGACCGCGTTCACCGATCCGGATGACATGCCCGACCACGCTCTGGCCGCGGCGGCCGGCTACGCCCTGCTGTTCGCCGTTGCTTGGAGTTACCGCCGGTTGCGCGGTCGCGACGGCCTTGGGCTGGGCGACGCGAAGCTGCTGGCGGCACTCGGCGCCTGGCTGGGCCTGGCCGATCTGCCGATCGTACTGCTGGCGGCGTCGTGCCTGGGGCTGCTCGCGGCCGGCGCGGCTTCGCTGGCCGGCAGGCGGATGACGGCGGCCACCGCCATCCCGTTCGGGCCGTTTCTGGCGGCTGCCGGCTGGCTGGCCTGGCTCTACGTGGACCGGCTGGCCGACTGGCTGGCCGGTTGACCCGCATCGTTGCACGCTTTGTGAAGCTTGCATGAAAGCGGTCGCGGCCGGCTGGCCAGCGAAGCCCGCATCGGGCAGACATCCAAGACTGACGCCTGGCCGTTGCGGTGAAATAACATGACGTGCCGCCCGAATGAACGCAGCATCGCTGCGCGCCCGAACCGGCACGGTTTCACCCTGATCGAAACCATCGTCGTGCTGGTCATCCTCGGCCTCGCTTTGTCGATCGTCGCCGGCTTCCTGCCGAACCGTAGCTCCGCGCTCGACCTGTCCGCGGCGACCGCGCGGGTCAGCAACGCGCTGCGCCTGGCGCGATCCCAGGCGATGGGGCAGAGCCGTCCGGTGCAGTTCACCGTCACGCCGGATGGACATGGCTTCGCGCTCGACAACACGCCGGTCAGTCTGCGCTCCGCCGTGGTGATCGTTGCCGAACCGCGCTCGATCGTGTTTGCCCCCGATGGCAGTGCCTCGGGTGGCCGGCTGCACGTGGTGCTGGGCAACCGGGAACGGGTGATTCAGGTGGACTGGCTGACCGGCCGGGTGATGGTCGCGGCCCCCTGAGGCGCGTCAGGGATTGCAGATGCTGTCGGAACCGGACGGATTGCCCGACGGGCCCGCCGAGCACAGATCGTAGTCGTGACCGGTTCGGCTGGACGGGTTGCGATAGGTGTAGGGATGGTTCCATGGATCGACCGGCACGGCGCCCTTGATATACGGGCCGTTCCAGGCCGCCACCCCGGTGGGCGCCTCGACCAGCGCCGCCAGACCCTGTTCGGTGGACGGGTAGCCGCCGACATCCAGCTTGTACATGTCCAGCGTCGAACCGATGCGCTCGACCGATTGTTTTGCCACCGAAATACGTGCGCCGCCCAGTTGGCGCAATGCCGCCGGGGCGACGAGGCCGATCAGCAGGCCCAGGATGGCGATGACGACCAGGAGTTCAAGCAGGGTGAAGCCTGCCTCGGCGCGACGGCGTGGGGATGTCTGCATAACGGGGCGGAGGCATACCAGCCATTACTCCGAAGGCAAGTTGCAATTCGCGAACATTTCTGCTCGCAAGCGGAACATTCTGGCCGCCATCGCCTTGGGCCGCCGCGCTTTGCCACTTATGAAACTTCGATGAATGCTGCATGCGACTGACCGCCGCTGGCTTCGTGCCGCATCGTCTGTGGTAAACGACCGGCTGTGAGAACGGTTCGACAGACGCCGCAAACCATGCCGATCCGGGGCGCTGCCTGATGCCGGCATGGCGCTATTCTGCAATCGACCGGGCGGGCCGGCCGATTGGCGGCAGGATCGAAGCGGCGGATGAGGCAGCGGTGCTCGCCGGATTGCGCCGCGACGGCGCCTTGCCGCTCTCGGTCAGCCCGGTGCGCAACGGTGTCGGCGGGGCGTTCGCCAACCTGCTTGGCGGATCGGTCGGCGGTGGCGAAAACCTCAGCCGACAGGATGTCACCCATCTGACCCGTGAACTGACCACCATGCTCGCCGCCGGCCAGGATCTGGATCGGGCGCTGCGCTTCCTGGTGGAGACCGCGCCCAACCGGCGGGTTGCGCGGGTGCTCGGCGGCATCCGTGATGAGGTGCGCGACGGCAGCGCGCTCGCCGCCGCGCTGGGCCGCCGGCCGCGCACATTCTCCCGCTTGTATGTCGGTCTGGTCAAAGCCGGTGAGGCCGGCGGCAGCCTGGCGCAGACGCTGGAACGCCTGGCCGATCTGATGGAGCGCGAACGCAGCCTGGCTGAGACGGTGCAGTCGGCGCTGATTTATCCCGCTTTGCTGACGCTGGCGGCGATCGGCGCCGTGACCCTGCTGCTGACCCAGGTGCTGCCGCAGTTCGTGCCGTTGTTCGAGCAGAACGGCGCCGCGCTGCCGGCCTCCACCCAGTTCCTGATCGCCGCCGGGGACGCCGTGTCGCGGTACGGGCTGGTCACACTCGCGGCGCTGGCGGCGCTGTTCGTGCTGGCGCGGGCGGCGCTGCGCGAACCGGGCGTGCGGCTGGCGTTCGACCGGCTGAAGCTGCGCATCCCTGTCATCGGCGGACTGGCGCGCGAGATCATGGCGGCGCGGCTGGCCCGCACTCTGGGATCGCTGCTGCAGAACCGCGTCTCGCTGATCCCGGCGCTGGGCATCGTCCGCGACGTGCTGGGCAATGAAGCCGGGGTGCGCGCGGTGGACCTCGCCACCAGCAGTGCCAGCGGCGGCGCCGGACTGTCCGGCGCACTCGGCGCATCTGGCCTGTTCCCGCCCCGCCTCGTGCATCTGCTGCGGCTCGGCGAGGAGACCGCCCAGCTTGGTCCGATGGCGCTGCGCGCCGCCGCGATCCATGAGGAAAGCGTGCGCATCTCGACCCAGCGGCTGGTGGCGCTGCTGACCCCGGCGATCACCATCGCCATGGGGGCGGTGATCGCCGGGATCGTCTCCTCGCTGCTGCTCGCCATGCTGAGCCTGAACGATCTGGCGCAGTAAGCGGGGACGGCACGTTGTCATCATTCCGTCGCTATAATGTCATCGGCGGGCTGGCTATAGGACCCGCACGTTTAACCCTGGCGTAGCCCTTCATGCTGTCTGAACTGATGACCTGGTGGATCCGGCAGATGACGGATCTGCTCACGATGCTGCTGCAGCGGCTTGGACTGAAAGGCATCGGCGCCGCCGTCCCGGATGCTGTGCTGCTGACACCCGGCAGCGCCGGCACCAGGGTCGAGCGGCGGCGCAAAGGCCGGATCGAGCTGCTGGCCGCCGAAGCCGATGCCGCGGCGCTGCAATCGCTGCTCGTCGGCCGCCGGCGCGACCGGCTGGTCCTGCTACTGCCCTCCCGCCTGCTGGTCTGCGAAACCACGCTGCCGGTGGCGGCGCAAACCGGCCTCGATCGTGTGCTGCGCTACGAAATGGATCGGCTGACCCCGTTCGCCGCGGACGACGTGCTGTTCGATCACCGCGTGCTGGGCGTCGATCGCGCCCAGGCGACGCTGCGTGTCGAGCTGGCCTTCGTGCCGCGCGTATGGGTGCAGCCGGTGCTGGACCGGCTGAAAGCCTGCGGGGCGGTTCCGGTCGCGCTGGAGGCTGCCGGCCCGGACGGGGTGGTCCGCCGCCTGCCCATCGGCCGGCAGGATCCGGCGCGGCGCGTCCGCGAACGCTGGCTGTGGCGCCTGTCGCTGGCGACGTGCGGCGCGCTTGCCGCCGCCTGCATCATTGTCCCGGTGCTGCGGCAGTCTCTGGCACTGGCCGATGCCGAGGACCGTATCGCCGTGCTGCGGCCTGAGGTCGCCCAGGTGGAGGCGTTGCGCCGCCGGATGGCCCTGGAATCGGCCGGCACCGGCCGGATTGCCACAGCCCGGCAGCAGCGCGGGCCCAACCTAGAGGTTCTGGGTGTGTTGACCCATTAGCTGCCCGACGACACCTGGCTGACCAGCCTGACGCTGCGCCAGCGGACTCTGGTGATGGAGGGCCATTCGACCGCGGCGACGAAGCTGATCGCCGGCATGGCGGCTGACTCGCGCCTGCATGATCCGGCCTTCGCCGCCCCCGTGCTGCGTGATGAGACCGGCAGCGAGGTGTTCACCATCAGAGCCGGCTACGGACCCTGAGCATGGCTGTCGTGCTGCCCTCGGGGCCGAAGGGCCAGAGCCTCGCGCTTGGACTGACGCTTGTGCTGGCTGCCCTGGTCTGGCTGGGTGCGGTGGCGCCGGCGCTGGACTGGTTCGCCGACCGCCAGGAAACCCTGCGCCGCCAGCGCGCCCTGGCGTATCGAATGAGCGAGCTGGTGCGCACGTTGCCGGCCCTGCGCGCTGCCGTCGCCGCCCAGGGCGGCCAGCAGCCAGGCGCCTTGCTGGCGGGCGGCACCGACCCGCTCGCCGCCGCGGCGTTGCAGCAACGTCTGGATGAGCTGGCGACCGCGTCGGGGGTGCGGATCGGCAGTGAGGAAATCCTGCCGGCGCAGGCCGAAGGCGATTTCCGGGCGATTGCGGTGCGGGTCACGCTGGCTGCGCCGTGGCGGTCGGTCGTGGCTTTGCTGCAGGCGATGGCGAAGGCCGATGTGCCGATGATGCCGGATGACATGCAGTTGCGCGGGCCGCCGCGCAATGCAGCCGATGCCAGCCTGCCGATCGATGCGCGGTTCACCGTCACCGCCTACCGAGCCGCCGCGGCGGAGGCACGATGACCAAGCCGCTGATCCCGCGCCGGCGCATCCGTCTGCGCGGCCTGTTGCTGGCGCCCATCCTGCTGGTTGGCTGCGAGCGCCCCGAAACGCCGGTATTGCCGCCGCTCGCGGCCTCGGCCGTGGACCTCGCCGCGGCGCCACGGATCAGCGGGCCGCTGCCCGCGCCGGGCGCACCGCCGCCGTCGGTGTCCTACAGCCGCACGAGTGCACCCGGACTGCCGGGACGGGTGAGCGAGATCGGCCGCGGTGATTTCTCGCTCGACTTCGCCGATACCGACATCCGCGAGGTGGTCGGGCAAATTCTCGGCGGCCTGCTGCACCGGACTTACACGATCGATCCGGCGGTGCACGGTACGGCGACCCTGCACACAGCCCAGCCGGTGAGCGCGCAGCAGTTGCTGCCGACCCTGCAGATGCTGCTGGCCAATGTCGGCGCGGTGCTGGTGCCGGCTGACGGGCTGTTCCGGGTGATCCCCGCCGCCTCGGCCGGGGCGTCCGGCAGCGTCGTCATCCCGCTGCGCTACGTCTCGGCGGACGAACTCGCGAAGGTGCTGCAGCCGGTCGCCGGACCCAACACCAAGATCACTGCCGAGAGCGGCCTGAACGCCCTGCTGGTTGCCGGCGATCCGCCGCAGATCGAGGCGGTGCGCGATCTGGTCAGCAGCTTCGACGACGATTCGCTGGCGCATCAGTCTTATATTCTGCTGCCGGTCAGCGCCGGCAGTGCGCATGATTTCGCCGAGGCGATGCAGGAGGCGCTGCGCGGCAAGTCCGGCGGATCGCTGGCCGGGCTGGTCCGGGTCGTGCCGCTGACCCGGCTGAACGTGGTGCTGATCATTTCCTCGCAGCCGCGCTACATCGACGCCGCACGGCAGGTTTACGCGCTGGTCGAGCGCGAGCGCCGCACCACGGTGCGCAGTTGGCACGTGTTCTACCTGCAGAACAGCAACGCCAATGACATCGCCTACACGCTGCAGATGGCGTTCACCCCGAACAACGTCACCGCGCAGCCGGAGGCGCAGCAAAGCAGCCGCAGCGCATCGGCCGGCGGCTACAGCAGCGGCGCCGGCGGGTCGCGCGCCGGTGGTCTGGGCGGCGGCATCGGCGGCGCCCAGGGGGGCGGACTTGGAGCCGGACAGGGGACAGGTTCGGGGCTGGGGGCGGGTGGTGCCGGAGCCGGCGGTCTGTCCGGCGGCAGCCTGGGCGGCAGTAATCCGCTCGCCCCGTCCGGCGGCGGGGGCGCGGCCACGGCGCAGATCCCGGTCACGGCCAATCCGCTGCTGGGCGGGCTGGACCAGTCCTCCGGCGAGGACAATCCGGACGCCATGCGCATCCTGCCCAACCCGCAAAACAATGCCGTGCTGATCTTCGGCACCCCGGCCGAGGAGGAAACCGTCGTCGGCATGCTGCGCAAGATCGACATCCTGCCGATGCAGGTGCGCATCGACGCCACCATCGCCGAGGTCACGCTGAACGACAATCTGCAATACGGCACGCAGTTTTTTTTCAAATCGGGCGGCATCAACGGCATTCTGAACAACGCCAGCACCGCGGTGGGCACGCCGGCGACCACCGTGCTGGGCACGTCGTTTCCGGGTTTTCTGCTGGGCGGCAATGGCCAGGGCGGCGCGCCGTTCGCAATCTCCGCGCTGCAGGCGGTCACCACCGTGAACGTGCTGTCCTCGCCGCAGATCACCGTGGTGGACAACCAGTTGGCACGCCTGCAGGTCGGCGCGCTGGTGCCCTATCTGACCGGCAGTTCGCAAAGCACCATCGCCGCCAACGCGCCGGTGATCAACTCGATCGCGTATCAGCCCACCGGCGTCATCATGGAGGTCACCCCGCGGGTCAACAGCGGCGGGCTGATCACGCTCGACATCTCCCAGGAGGTCAGCGACGTCAATCCGGCCGCCTCGACCAGTGGCATCAACAGCCCGACCTTCGATGAGCGCAGCGTGACCTCACGCGTTGTGGTGCAGGACGGCCAGACCATCGGTATGGCGGGACTGATCCGCGATTCGATCTCGCACGGCAATCAGGGCATTCCGTGGCTGAAGGACATTCCGGTGATCGGTGCGCTGGCGGGCACGCAGACCAACACGCGCACCCGCACCGAACTGCTGATCCTGATCACACCGCATGTGATCCGCGACCAGTCCGACATGCGCAAACTCAGTGAGGATATGCGCGACGCCCTGAGCCGCGCCGCCGCGGTGCCGCTGATCTCAAAAACCGAACCGGTGTCTGGGTCCGACGATCCGAATCGCCGGCTGCGGGCTCGGATTCGCCGGTCGATCGAGCGGCAGACCGACCCCTGACCGGTCCGATGCGGTCAGAAGCCTATGGGGTCGGCAGTCCGCTGATCCATTTGATCGGCAGATCGAGTTCTGCGGCCTGCTGCTTGATCCATTGCCGAGCTTCGTCCTGGGTCGAACAAGTCTGGGTCGCCGGCGGGCGCAGCGGGAAGCGGCGCGGCGCTTCGGCCGATGCATCCTCTCCGACAAAAGCGCCGACAAACTCATGCGCGTTGCGCGGTTCGATCCAGGCAAGAAGACTGCCGCTTTCGGTCATCGCACGGAATTCCGTTTGTTGTGCACCTGCGAGGTAGCAGTCGATCGGGACTCTGTCCAGATACCCCCAGGACATCCATGCGCGCGATTGGTTTGATACTGATTTGTACATATCAAAATCTCAGGTTGTATAAGTTTTATTGATAATCAACTCTCAGAGAGTTTGATCCACAGGTGCCACTTTCGTTTTTGCAACCGGAAGGGGCAGTTCTATCTCCAGTGGAGAATTTGCCATCCGCGTTCGTCCGGTCCGGGTTGCTTTTGCAGCCGCACCACCGCGGTTCGCACGAACCGTATGCCGTTGGGCAGCACTGCCGCCGCCCGGATCTGCACTGTCTGGTCGGGGCTGACGAAGCCGATCAGCACCGGGGCGTGCGCGGTCATCTCGGCCTGCCGCACCGCCGCGCCGCCGGCGGCGGCGGCGGCCGCAAGCCGCGGATCGCCGGTCTGATCGACCGAGACAAACGGGCGCAGCCGATCCAGCAGGACGGGCGTGACACCGGCCACCAGACCGATCTCATCGACCGTGGCGAACGGCCGGTCGGGAGGCCCGTACGGCAGCCCGGCCTGGCGGTAGCGGTCCAGTTTCAAGCCGCCCTCGATCGCGAACGGCGTGGCGGTGCGCCAGTCCACCATCCGCCGCGCCAGCTCCAGCGCCGGTTCGGTCGGCAGGCCGGACGCCGTCAGCAGCGAGGCCAGCAACGCCGGCGAACTGTAGTTCGGATTGATCCGCTCGCTCTGATCCTCGACCATCACCTCGACGGTGGCCCGGCCGATCACCACGCGGCGCGGTTGCCCGTCGGCCGGCCAGGTGCCGTCGCGCGCCTGGTAGATGGCGCGTTGCACCGCCCCGTCGGCGGCGGCTTCGGCGACGGCTGCCGCCCGTGCCGCCTCGGCGAGCGCGATCTGTGTTCGGCCGGACCCGGTCAAGCCGGTGACCAGCAGAGCCAGCAGGCCCAGCGCCCAGAGCACGATCAGCAGGGCGAAACCGGCCTCGCCGTGCGTTGGTGCGGCCTGTCTGGTCACGGGTTCGGCGTGGCCTGCATCGGGGCGGCAATGATGTCCGGCCAGTGCCGGGCGTCGCCGGGCGGAAACACCACGCGAAACTTGACCAGCGGTGGCGGATCGGGGGCCGACCAGTTCGACGCCCATACCCCGCCGCCGGCGCCTTGTCCCGGTTGCCAGAAACTCAGGTCGAGTCGCGCCACGCCGTTCAACAGGGCTTTCGTCGCCGGCACTGGCGGCGGCACGATCCAGCGCCGGTAATGCGGCCGCCAGCGCAGCACCAGATGCCGGCCGCCATCCACACCCAGGCTGACATCGGCTTCCCGCGTGGGCGCTGCGGCGAATCCGTCAGGCAGGATGGTGACGAACGACGCGGCGTGCGGCGTGCCAACGAACGCCGTGTCCTGCCCGGACGGCGGCGCCGGCAGCAAATCGGCGATCAGCCGGCGCAGGACGCGGGTGGTGGTTTCAAGGTCGGCGGTGTCGCTCTGCCAGCGTGTCACGCGCTCGCCGGCGAGCAGGCCGACCCGAATTCCCTGCGTCACCGTGGCGATCAACAGGCCCAGCACGACGAGCGCGACCAGAATCTCCAGCAAGGTGAAGCCGGCGGCGTCAGCGGAACGGCGAATAGGGGTTGGGGGGATGCGGACGCTCATGGTCGGGCGCTTCGTCATCCCGTGCTGCCGGCGAACGTGGTTCGCAACGATCAGGGATCGGATAGCGTGCGGGCAGGGCAGGCGGCAAGCCGGCGCCGCCGTTCGGCGCACGATTTCATCGCATTGTCATTTTACCTGCATAAGGAAATCCCCATCCCGAGCATCGTCTCGGCGGTTCGATCCCTGACGCAGGGTGGCAAACGTAATTGTCACACTATTGCAAAGCAAATGTGGTGTTCGGCGCCAGGATCATGTGCTGAAAACGAGACAGACAATCTACTTCTGCTAAAACGAGGTGCAGTAATGAGGCGTCTTCTGAACACCAGCACGGCGTTTATCACCGCGGCCACCCTGCTGAACCCGGCTGGTTTCATCCCCGCGCACGCCGCCATCTCGACAGGGACGGAGCCTGTCCTCACCCTGGCAACCTCAACCGGAACGACCGGTGCCGGCCAGGCGCGCGACCCGGCGGCGCAGACGCCGCTCACCGTGGCGCAGAAAATCGCCTTGCTGCAGCAAAAGGTGAAGTATGTCTTCGTGCTGTTCCAGGAGAACCGCTCATTCGACCACTATTTCGGGACCTATCCCGGTGTAAACGGCCTGTTCGCGACGTATCCCGGCGCCCAGCCGACCGATCCGTATTCGCAACCGGCCAATGCGTTCGGCAGCTACAACTCGGTGATCCGGGATACCACCGGCGCCTATATCACGATCAACCCCTTCCTGATCCCGCGCACGATCCAGAACGTCAACAATCAGAACGTGCAGCTGTATCCCGAGGACACGTATTCGGTTGATCACAGCCACGCCGGCTACATCAACGATTTCCACGCCGATGCGGCAACGAAATCAAAACCGCTGAATGACGGCTACCCGCTCGATCAGCAAGGCCTGCATTACGCGACCGATGCCTCCGGGCCGACCGCGCCGATCGTCAACGGCAGCGGCGTCGCGCCGACCTCCAACCCGACTCTGCAATCCAAGCAGAAGGGCGAAGTGGTGATCTCGCACATTGATTGCGACACCATTCCGTTCCTGTGGCAGTATGCCGACCGCTTCGTGCTGTTCGACAATTTCCATCAGACCGCGACCGGCCCCTCGACGCCGAATGCGATCGCTATGATCGCCGGCCAGACCGGCGACACGCAGTGGGTGAAGCATCCGTCGGCGGCCGATCCGACCGGCCTGACCCTGCCGAACCTGACCGACAGTGCGCCGTTCCCCGGCAGCTCGTCCGACACCGCCGCGGTGAAACCGCCGTTCGGCCCCGACGAATCCGCCGGCGCATCGCTGACCTCGATCGGCACACCCGACGCCGGACAAATCCCGCTGACCTTCGCGTCGCTGCCGCTTTCGTTCATGGGCAGCCAGATCGGCACCATCATCCGCACCGACGAGCATCCCGTTGCCGATCTGGCCGACGTGGAGCACGACATTCTGGAAGTCGCGGTGAAGGACCCGGCGGTCAACTGGGGCTGGTATCAGCAGGGCTACGGGCCGGAGCCGTTCGACGGCGGCAACCTGTATGAGAACAACCAGGGCTTCCACTTCAATCCGGCGCCGGAACACGCTTCCTACGTCGTGCATCACAACGGACCGCAGTATTTCGGCTATCTGGGCGACAACCCGGCCGAACAGGCGCACATGCACGGGCTGCAGCAGTTCTTCACCGATGTCGCCAACCAGGCCCTGCCGGCCGCCGGCGGCGTGTTCTATGTCCGCGGCGGCTACTATAACAATGACGGCCTGACCCCGGCCGATCCGAACATCAACGTCCAGCGCGCGACACCCGGCAACGACGACCACCCGAACTATTCCGACGCGCAGATCTCCGAAGCCATGATCGCCGACTCGGTCAACGCCATTGCCAACAGCCCGTACTGGGCCGACTGCGCGATCATCATCACCTACGACGAGACCGACGGTCTGTATGACCATCAGCCGGAGCAGTTCCGCACCTACGGGCCGGATCACCAGCCCGAAACCGGCGGACCGCGGATTCCGGCGATCGTGATCTCGCCCTATGCGGCGGCGCATGCGGTCAGTCACGCCTACAGCGAGCACAGCGCGGTGATCAAGTTCATCGACGAACTGTTCAAGCTGATCCCGCTGGCCAGCCTGCCGGATGAGGCGGCGGCGATCGCGGCAGGCGCGACCAACCCGGCGTTCAACGCCCCATCCGGCGCCGCGCAAACCAACCTTGGACCGGCC
>Ga0182012_10000894_pt1 | contig 32864 bp, 33 predicted proteins | sample 612S2SmetaG_FD_120486 | JGI IMG/M metagenome (GOLD analysis project Ga0182012, IMG submission 120486) | Permafrost microbial communities from Stordalen Mire, Sweden - 612S2S metaG | ecosystem: Environmental > Terrestrial > Soil > Wetlands > Permafrost | place: Sweden: Stordalen | collected...
GTGACCAGCCGACCACGCGTCGCGAATAGACATCCAACACGACTGCCACATAGACGAACTCATGCCCCAATCGCACATAGGTGATGTCGGCCACCCAGAGTTGATTGATCGCCTTCACCTCCACGTAGCGGGCCAGATTTGGATACACCGTGAAACAGTGCTGTGAATCCGTGGTCGCTACAAACTTGCGTTTGCGAACAGCCAATAAGTTGTCCGTTCGCAAAATACGACGCACCACCCACTCGCCCACCGCCATCCCGCCGCGCTGCAACATTTGCAAAACGCGCCGGTATCCATAACGGCGATGGCGCAATGCCTCCTTTTGCACTGCATCACGGATGGCTACTTCCGCTGCTTGCGGTTGGCGCTCCTGCCAATCTCGATAAAAGCCGGCCCGGCTGACTCCGGCGGCTCGGCACATCCATTCCACACTTACTTCTACTTCGCCTTGCGCGCTGGCTTCGATCGTGGCGTAGACTCTTTGTCGGAATCGACGCTGTTGATCGGGCGTGGCTCCTCGATGTTGCGCAAGGCTGCGACGAAAAAATCCAGTTCGGCAGCTTGCCGGCCTACCAGTCGCTCTAATTCCGCGATGCGGTACTTCGTCTTGGCCACCTGCTTCTTTTCAGCGCTCGCTTCCGGCGGCTGCGCTTTCGGGCGTCTTTCTCTGATTGGCGGTTGCTGGCCGGCCGAACCGTATCCGGCTTCTCGCCACTGATAAAGAAATCTGCGTCCGACCCCTAGCTCCTTCGCCAGCGCCGACACGCACTCACCCGCCACCATCCGATCCACTGCTTGCCGCTTGAAATCTGGGCTGTACTTAAACCACCACCTGCCCTCGGCTTGCTCCACTTTCGCTCCCTTCGATGAAAGTGTTCCCAAGCCTTACTGTCTCAATTCACCACCGCACTCCAAAGGTCTGTTCCCGGTCTACGTCCGCCCAAACAAAGGATGTTCCCAGTGTTCCGCGATTTTGTTAGGTTCAGACAACCATGAAAGCGACTGAAACTGCCTTAGAATCTTTAGTTGCTACTGGGAACATCGAGAACAATGGGAGCGAGTTCGATGAATAAAGGCGTCGGAGTGTTCCTAGAGCGAATCGACAGCTGGGAACGTGGGAACACTTCATAGCGGTGAAGCAATAAAAGGAGACCGAATGAGACGAAGGATTTACATTGAAACCACTGTTTTGACCTATCTTGCGGCCAGACCCAGCAAAGACGCGGTGACGGCCGGGCGACAAGTGCTAACGCGCAGATGGTGGGACTCAGAACGGTCGAAATATGGAACTAGTTGTATCCGAAGCAGTCGAGGTCGAATGCGAGCGTGGAGACCCGCAAGCCGTTGGCGTTCGCCGTAGGCTGGCCCGGATGCGGTGCATATTGCCGCTGCGTCAGTCGCGAGTTGTGACTTCTTTCTTACGTGGAATTTTCGTCATATCGCGAATGTTCGGATTCGCCGTGAAGTAGAAAGGATCTTGGCAAAACATGGCTATTCAAAAACGAAAATCTGCACACCCGAAGAGCTCATCTGACTACGAACCTTGGGAAGACGAAGTCCTGCGCGAAGTCTACGCCACACGAGACGCTTATGCGGCGGAGCACGGATACGATCTTGACCGGATTTACGCAGACCTGAAACGACGCGAAGCTAATAGCCTTCTTTGCCAATCCAATGACCAAAGTGTAATTCAAAGCTGACCGCAAAGCTCGGTATGCCGCCAGGTACGACTCACGCTTTGGCGACAACGCGAATCGCCGCTAGCCGATAGCTCCGCGGTCTCACCGGCTTTCAGCGTATTCCAATGGTTATCCTAATTTCACGTCGTCGAACAAATCATCCCTGGTTGCTCGGCAACTGGCATCAATGGGGTCCGCAACTGGCACCCTCGGGAACAGACGCGTCTTAGCCTCCATGATCCCAGGCGTGGCGGAGAGCCGAGGCATAGCGTTCAACAGACTGGTCGCCGGCGGATGCGGGCGATACCAGCGAAGGGCGCACCCCAGCGCTGAACGCGCCAGTTCGAACAGTGTTTGTGATTGGGCCGGACAAGCGGATCAAGCTTACGCTTGCCTACCCAATGACCACCGGCCGGAACTTTGATGAGATCATTCGCGTGCTTGATTCGTTGCAACTCACGGCGCAGTATAAGGTGGCTACTCCAGCCAACTGGCAGCAGGGCGGCGACGTGATTATCACCAGCGCGGTGAGTGACGAAGAAGCAAAGTCTGCGTTTCCGGGATATACCACGGTGAAGCCATACCTGCGCACCACGGCGCAGCCAGCGAAAAAGTCCGCTGCTTTCTAAAATAAATAAATAAGCGGGAAGGCCACTCCGAACCTTCCCGCCGGAGGTCAGTTTCCTCTGCCCGCGCCAGCGACGGCAGCGGAAAAGCGGTGGAGACACCATGCACTTTTGAAATCCACCTACTAATGACCCCCTTTTAACCTTTTAGTGGGTCGGGCGCCGTATGCAGAGTGCGCGATTGAGACCGGAGTCACCCGCAGCCACTGAGGCACGACCGTCATCGCCAAAATCGAAAGCCCAGCCTTCGCCTTTTTGCGTGCCCGGAGTGGCGCTCCATTGCCAGCCTGTCAGTTTCAAAGGACCCTTGATGCGATAGCCGTTATCGTTCGAAGCCACAGTGGAGATCTCCTGTAAGTCGTCAATCGAGGGGAGGGTCCAGTCCTTGACACCGGCTAACGTCAACTCGCGGCAATAGCGTTGCGCTTGGCGCCAACTCAAACCCGAGCCGTTATCGGCGGCGGTCCATGTCAGCTTGCTTGAGGGATCGATCCAGAAGCCGAGGCTGGCGCCGAGGGAAATAGTTAACTCCTGCTGCGGGGCTTGCTTGGTTAGCGCGATAGTCTTCTGCCATTTGTTTCCTCCGGCTGAGGGCGCGGCCTCGATCAAGTGTTCGCCCAGCGGCAGCTTCACACGCAACGTTTTGTCGGGCGTGAGGGCTCGCCTTGGTTTGCCGTCCACAATGAGCTTGCAGGCTGCGTCCGTTCGAATGATTAGTTCACTGCCGCTACAAAACGGTATCGCCAGCAAAAGCGCGGGTATGAGTCCTTTTACCATCATCTTTTCTGAATGTTTCTGCGCCCGCGAGCTTAAAGCCCCTCGCGGGCGCCGATTTCCATCAACTACCGGCTGGCGGTTTGTTGTACCGGAGACTCGGCCAGCAGGCGATCCACAATCGAGGTGAAGTGGTCTTTCAGCTCCTTGTTGTATATTCCGCTAGCACCAGAGGCGAAGCCCGAGTAAGTTGCTTTCACCCGGCCGTCGCGGCCGATGAAGAGCGTTGCGGGCCAAGTGTTGAGATTGACGGCTTGCGGTACTTTCTCCCACATCTCATCCGGCGTACCTGCGATGAGATAGGTATACGGAACCTGATACTGCTTGATGAACGCGTTCACTCGAGTGAGGGACTTCTGCTGGTCGGCCTCTTCGAAATCTAAAGCAAGGATTTCAAGACCTTTGTCGTGGTACTGCTTGTAGAGTTGCACCAGGTAACGCGCCTCGTCATGGCAATTGGGGCACCATGTGCCGGTGACAATGGCAAGAACGACTTTGCCTTTGAAGCGCGGATCTTCGTTGGTTACAACCTTGCCATCTTTGTCAGGGAAACTATAGGTGAACACTTCATTCGGATCTCTCACGGTGGTGTGCGTTAGGTAGTTGGCCGGTTCGGGCAAGCCCTTGGCGCGCGCTACTTCGGGCCGGTAGGCCGTCAAAATTTCGTTGCGAGGGTTGGCGTGAAGAACGACGCCGAGGGTACCATCCGGCTGAGGAGTAATCTCAAGCAAGCCAGGTCGCGAACCATCGAAGTGGCTGGCCAGAAACTTGCCGTCCTGCCAAGTGCCTGTGAGTGCTCCGGTATCTCCATCGACGCGCAGAACCGTGGCCTCGATGTCCGCGCCTCTCTGCTTCACGATCAAGCGCCAGGATTTTTCACCCTTCGGTGAATCGTGCGGGAGTTCCCAGACGCCTTCAATAGAAGGAGCGGCGCTGGCTGCGGTCTCTGCCGTTGCTACGTAACGTTTGGCATGGAAGGGCGTCTGGATCGTTTTAGCATCGTCGGATTTCGCGCCTGGCGTAATGTTGATGGCGCTCCGGCGCGTCACCACCAGTTGGCCATCCAGTTCACCGTTGGTGACCTTGGCCGTAATGCTGGTGAGATAGTGTTCAAAATTCAGCTGGACGTTGCCGTTTTCTATGCTGGCGCTGGTCGTTGTTTCATAATCTTCCCAGCCGTTGTAGAGCTTGCCTACAACCGTATTGCCATTGACTGAAATATCCAGGCGAAAAGGAATAACGTACTTCGTCTCCTGAATTGTAGCGGCCCAGCGGCCATTGAGGTCAGGCGTTTGCGCATGAGCAAACCCCGCCATGCCAAGCGCGACGGCCGCAAGGGTGGGTAGTTTTCGTAGGGTCATCTGATTCATAGTTCCTCTCAAGAAAAAATTTAGGGTTGACGGTTTAGCGCTGCTGGCTGGTTACGTTGGCTGATTGATTGCTTTTCTTGTCCAACAAATTGTTTCCATTCCGGGGGTAATCCCGGTTTTGTTTCCACGAGAATTTCGAGAATGGCGCGCCGGTCTTCCGGCGAAAGCGTTCCAAATTCCGGGCTTTGATCTCTCCCGCTGAGGACTTCGAACAAGCGGCGATAGATGTATTCCTTAGCGGACGGCGGTATCGCATCGAAGGTCTCGGAATAGATCAGGTAGCTGCATGGATATTTGAAGATTCTGTTTTGCAGATTGAACTGCCGCAGTGAGCGGCCTTGCGCGTCAAACGGTCCGCGCGAAGCGAAGTCCTGCGTAAACGTAGTGTTGCCGGCCACGGGCGACTCAAGCCGCACTTCGTTTGTGAACAGCAGGTAGCGAACCAGTTGCTCGGCGGGATCTTCAAACTGTTTGCGGGCCTTATCTGAGATTGTTTCCGGAGGCAATCCCTGCGCCTTGTTGCGTTGCGCATCGGCAAACAGCGCCAGACGCGTCCGATAGGTGGTCTGTGTGATCAAGTTGTGCATCTGAGTTTGATGAGCCAGGACCATGAGGGCTACGATGTCGCTTGAGCCGGTTAAGTAACTGGTGGTGTTGAGATAGCCACTCAAGTCAGTAACATTTTTGACAGGTGGCTGATCCAGTAACTCGGGCTGCTCAGAGCTAGAAACAACGGCGTTGGCCATACCACCCTCTGCGCCATGAAGAGCGGTGACATACCATCCGCCCCAACGCTCGCTGAGTGGGCTTTCCTGTCCAGTGACAAACGATTTCGCCCCTGCCGCAGGGTAGCCAGATGCTTTTGCAAACACAGAGCGCAACATAACGCCGGGTACGCCGTGAGTCGAACTGGCGACATGACACTGAACGCAATCGACGGCGGCTCTTTCGAAACGGGGTCTTAGGGACTTGCGTTCATCGATCACATAGAAGATGGCGCCTTGCTTCGGATCGAAAGACACGAATTCCAGGAACTTACCTTTGTGGACTTGGCCGACGTAGACATCGTCGTTAAAGTACAGCGCCCGCGGATTTGCCGGGTTGATCTGTGGGAATTGAAAACTGGTTTTAGCAAACACAAGCGTCTGGGAACTAATGGGAACATGCAGGGCGTCGAGGACGGACCGCAGATAACCGTGCTCAGGGTCGTAACGTAAAATCACCTCACCGCTTTCCAACCGCTTTTCGAGGCGGGCGATGGGGTCATCCAACTCCGCCGATCGGTAGTTGATGGGAGCGTCGGCAAACGGCAAGAAGCCCTGATTCTTAATGAAAACTCGTGGCGCTGGCTGCGGAGACGTATCCATATGTTCGGCCGTGGAGACGAAGGCGAAACAGCAGAAAGCCGCGAGCGACAAGAGAATGCAAGAGCCTCTACCCCGCATTACGCACTCGCTCCGAGATTTTGAATGTCCGCCACCGCCGCGAGAGAGCGGCTGCGATTTGTCCTGGCAATGAGGCCGTCCAGGCTGAATGCGCCCGGCTCGGCGGAAGCCAAGAACAGGAACACGAAAGAATAGAGAGCCGCCAGTTCACCGCCGTTGAGGATTGGCCAAAAGCCTTTCGGCGCATGCGCCAGGAAATAAGCAAAGGCCAAATGGCCCGAAAGAATGAACGCCACCGGGCGAGTGAATAGCCCGAGAGCGAGTAGCGGGCCTCCTACTAGCTGCAGGACTCCAGCAAACCAAATGAGCGTGAAGAGAGCGGCCGGTTTGGCGGGATGACTAGGCGTGCCAAAAAAGCTAAAGATCAGCGTCAGACCGTGCAGAGACAGTAAAAACCCGGCAACAACACGTAACGCCGAAAGAGTATACGTAGACCAGTTTGTGGAAGGTGCGAACTTAGGCATGGCGCACCTGCTTGTTACGAGCGTGAGCGCTGGCGGAGAGTTTTTTGCCGGCGCTTTGGGCTTCGCTCCAGACACGCAAGAAGTTGCCGCCCCATAGCTTGGCAATCTGCGATTCGGTGTAGCCGTGCCGCAAAAGCTCGGCCGTTACATTTTCCGCTTCGCCCTCGTTATCCCAGTCCGTTACGCCACCACCGTGATTAAAGTCGGACGCGATACCCACGTGGTCGATGCCAATCTTTTTCACCGCGTAGTCAATAGAATCGACGAATTGAGCCAAGGTGGCTTTGGGTGCTGAGGCGATAATTTCATGCCAGCGAGTTGAGTATTCCTTTTGCTTCTCAGCTGGCCATGACTGCTGCAAAGTATCGTCTTTGTCCGGCAAACCGTATTCAGTTCGCAGCGCCTTTACCTTCTCTTGCACATCTTGAGGAATCGGACGAAGGTAGTTGCTAAAGGCAACGATCTGCACCACGCCGCCGTTCTTGGCAATGGCTTGGAGTTCTTCATCACTCAAATTGCGAGAGTTATCGACAATCCCTTTCACCGCTGAGTGAGTAGCAGCTACCGGGGCCTTGGTGATGGCAAGAGTGTCATGGAGAGCCTTGGTCGAAAGCTGCGAGACATCAATCAGAATCCCTTTTTCATTGAGCCTTGTGACGGCTTGTTTGCCCAAATCGGAGAGACCACCAATTTCGTCCAGCTTATCTCCGAAGCCTGAAGCCGGACGCGATGAATCGGCCCAATCGTTGTTGCCAGCGTGGTTAAAGCCGAAGATGCGCACGCCGCGGTCATACCAGGCATCTATTCGTGAAAGGTCTTTGCCTAAAGGGAAGGCGTTGAGAAAACTGATTACAACGGCGAATTTCCCCTCTTTCGCAAGACTACGGACTTCCGCCGGCGAATAGGCGAGCGCCGCGCGATTTGGATTCTTTTTAGCGACGTTGACGATAGTGTCGTACTTGGCATCGGCATCAGCGCGAGCTTTCTGGTAATTCTCCGGGGTGCGTTTGGCCTGTGGCACGAAAACGGCCAGAGCAGCCCCGCTTAAATGGCCGCGCTCTACTTTCACCAAATCGAATTGCGACTTGCCATCTGTCGCGGCGTCGAGATCAACCGGAACGTCAACGTGGCTATCGAACGTGACGATCTTCTGATGAATCTGTTTGGCTTTCTGCAGCAGGGCCTTGTCACCGGCAGCGCCTGGATTCTGACCGCCGCTGGCTCCTTGCAAAGCCAACGAGGAGGCGATCAGTGTGAACAGCAATTTCAATGAAGCACTCATAGAGAAACCTCGGAAAAGGGATGTTTATGGGTTGGGACGTTTCGATACGAATGTTCGCCAAGGCGGCATCGCATTCGTTCGACTTAAGCAGAGGTCGGGTAAGAAGGCTAACGACAACAGCGGCAGGTAAGGTTGGAATGGGCGGTATGAACTGATCGGCTACTGAATCTACTGTTCATAGATAGAGAATAGGATGAATGAAGGAGACTGTCAAGACAAAAAGCCGACTTCCTCTTGGATCGGCCATAAAACCATGTAATTAGTGGGGAAGCCGCTGCCGGAGTAGACCGTAGATCCACGTGCCCGCGAGTGCTGCAATAACAGCAGCGAGCATCACGGAGACTCCGTTGGCGACGAGCGCGAACAACGGACCGGGGCAGGCTCCAGTGAGTGCCCAGCCAATCCCGAAAAGCACACCTCCGACGGCGTAGCGTGTGCCTGAACCCAGCGTTTTGGCTGGAATCGAAATAACTTCGCCAGACAATGCCTTCCAGTGGAAGCGTTTGATGATGGCTAAGGAAAGCGCTGCTGTCGCAACGGCAGTGCCAATGATCCCGTACATTCGGAACGATTGAAAGCGAAACATCTCTTGAATACGGAACCAGGAAAGAACCTCTGACTTCGTAAGAACAATTCCAAAGGCAATGCCGAGCAAGAGGTAAATGGCCAGTGCAGACTTCGCCGTGGCGTTAGTGGGAGTCCGGGTTGTGATTGTCTCCGTGGTCGCCATAATCATGAGAAAAGCAGCGGAAGCAGAAAATAGGTTGCGGCCAAACCGCCGGCGAAAAATCCGAAAACGGCGATCAAAGAAGGCAACTGAAAACTAGCAAGACCTGAGACGGCATGTCCCGAAGTACAGCCTCCTGCGTACGCAGTGCCGAATCCTACCAGGAGACCGCCCACAATTACGCATACAAATCCGCGGAGTGTGAGCAGAGCATGCCAATTGAAAATTTCATGCGGCGCCATTCCGGAAAAGTCGCGGATACCCAGCTTGGCCAAGGCTGCCTTGGTCTCAGCAGAGATGGCGATATCGTACCCGGCACCCGAATGCCCCGCCCAAAAGCCGCCGAGAAGAATACCGAGCAGAAAGACCAAGTTCCAAAGCCCCTCCCTCTTCCAGTCATAACGAAAATATTCCAAACCCCCGGGAGCGATCGCCGAACATAGATGACGTAAGTTGCTGGAGACACCGAATACGCGATTGCCGGCAATCAACAGAGCAGGCACAAAAAGGCCGATGATCGGTCCGGCTATGTACCAGGGCCAGGAACCTGAAACTGAAGCGGTCATTTAAACGGTGCCCTTTCGAACAACATATCGCAAAAATATCAGTGTCAGTGATTGACAAAGTCTATCTTGCCGATCTAGATTAGCTACATAGAATTATAAACGCTTGGGAAGTAGATCCTTGGTTCAGAATTGATTAAGATTTGCGGAAGACGCCGAAACATTCTCCGCACTTTGGAATAGGAAATAAAGATGGCAAATGAATCCGGACGCGCCACAGCATTGGGCGACGTAGCGGCTAGACAACTTGCGAATGCGACGAAGAGCACGCCGCAGTTGGGGCGCATAACGCCGCGCTGGCTGACGCACTTACTGCAATGGGTTCCTGTAGAGGCCGGCATCTACCGGCTGAATCGGGTGAAAGACGAAGCTAAAGTTACGGTCGACTGTTCGGACCACGACGAGCGCGAACTGCCGCAGACTTTCGTGGATTACCAAGAAAATCCGCGTGAATACATGCTGAGCGCGGTGAATACCGTTGTCGACGTACATACGCGTGTTTCTGACTTATACAGCGTGCCCCACAATCAAATCGGCGAACAGTTGCGCTTAACGATTGAAATTGTGAAAGAGCGGCAGGAAAGCGAGCTGATTAACAACAAGGAATATGGCATGCTCCAGAACGTGGCTGCGACTCAGCGGATTAAAACACGTTCGGGCGCGCCTACGCCCGATGATTTAGATGAGCTGCTCACCAAAGTTTGGAAAGAACCGGGTTTCTTTTTGGCTCATCCATCGGCGATTGCCGCATTTGGCCGCGAATGTACACGCCGCGGAGTGCCGCCACCTACGGTTTCATTGTTCGGTTCGCAATTTATTACTTGGCGTGGCATACCGTTGATTCCTTCGGACAAAATCGGTACCGAGGGTGGCAAAACCAGCATCCTACTGATTCGCACCGGCGAAAAGCGGCAGGGTGTCGTGGGTCTCTTCCAGCCGAATTTACCCGGTCAGCAGAGCATGGGCCTGGCAGTCCGTTTTATGGGAATCAACCATAAGGCCATTGCCTCTTATTTGATCTCGCTGTATTGCTCGCTCGCTGTTCTTACAGATGACGCTTTAGCCGTGCTCGACGACGTGGAAACCGGAAAATACCATGAATATAAGTGGTCTTGATGGCGAGCTTCCCGACGGTTTCCCAGACGTAGAAACAATCGAACGGCTGGCAAATGAGTTCTTTCAGGCGCCTCCCGGTGGGCCAACTCCTGGAATTCCGGATACTGCGTCGCTGAATCCGCTCAACCCGCTCGGAGGAACCGCAGCGCCTGTGATTAGCATGCCTGGCGAAGCGGAATTACGCGCGCTGCTGGCACCTGCCGGCTTGCCGCCTGCGAAAGTGTCTTCCGCTCCGTTCTCTTTTCTCGAATACGCGCCCGCGAGTCCGCAAGGAGTCAACGGTATCCCCTCCACGGGAGGACGCGAGTTATTCGACGTTTTGCAGGTCCGCCGCGACTTTCCAATTTTGCAAGAGCAGGTGAATGGCCGCCCACTCGTTTGGCTTGATAATGCGGCAACGACGCAGAAGCCGCAGGCCGTCATCGACCGGCTGAAATATTTTTACGAGCACGAGAACTCAAATATCCACCGCGCTGCGCACGAGCTAGCGGCAAGAGCTACAGACGCTTATGAGGAAGCTAGGGAGAAAGTGCGCGGCTTTCTGAACGCTTCATCGACAAATGAAATTGTGTTTGTACGAGGCGCAACGGAAGCCATCAACTTGGTGGCGCAGAGTTGGGGCCGTCAGAACATCGTCGAAGGAGACGAAATTCTGCTGTCTGTTTTGGAGCATCACGCCAACATTGTTCCCTGGCAGCAACTGGCTACCGAAAAGGGCGCGAAGCTGAAAGTGATTCCTGTTGACGATAGCGGCCAAATCTTGCCGGATGCGTTTCAAAGACTTCTTGGCCCTAAAACGAAGTTGCTGGCATTTACGCAGGTGTCGAACGCGCTGGGAACGGTCACACCGGCCAAGCAGATGATCGATGCCGCACACGCGGCGGGAGCCCGAGTTCTATTGGATGGCGCCCAAGCGGTTTCACACATGCGCGTGGACGTGCAAGGATTGAATCCGGATTTCTATGTTTTTTCGGGCCATAAAGTGTTTGCGCCCACAGGTATTGGAGTGCTGTACGGCAAGGAAGATCTGCTGAACCAGATGCCGCCATGGCAAGGGGGCGGCAACATGATTAAGGATGTGACGTTTGACCGAACAACTTATCATGATGCGCCGGGACGCTTCGAAGCCGGCACTGGAAACATCGCAGATGCGGTTGGGCTGGGAGCGGCCATCGATTATGTCCAGCGGATCGGCATGGAGCGCATTGCGGAGTATGAGCACCAACTCCTGGTTTATGCGACGCGCCTGCTGAATGAAATTCCTGGACTGCGGCTCATTGGAACGGCGGCGGATAAAGCCGGCGTGTTGTCCTTTGTAATCGACGGGTATCAGACGGAGGCCATAGGATCTGCGCTGAATGAAGAAGGGATCGCCGTCCGATCGGGGCACCATTGCGCGCAACCGATTCTGAGAAGATTCGGTTTAGAAAGCACGGTCCGACCGTCTTTGGCCTTTTACAATACTTGCGCTGACGTTGATGCGCTCATCTCCGCTCTTCGGCGTATTGTAGGTGGACGTATGGCCGGAATAGGACGATAAGTGGTGATTGGTAAAACAGAGCGCATGATTATGGTTGATGCCTAGACCTCCAATTTGACTTTCGGAGTGACGTTGGGAAGGATCTTTTCTATGCGCACGTTGCCGTCCTTATCGCGCGGGGGCTTCATGTTGAAGGCATTTACAGGCTGTGAACGATTGACCCACAGCGTGTAGTAGAGATGGTCGGCACGCGGGTCGTCGGTGTTGGGATGCAGCAGGATCGTGAGACCGAGGCTGTTCAGTTGCACCCAGGGAACAATGACTGGGAGCAGGTCGTTGGTAAATCCGAAATAAAACGACGGCGTCACATGGGGGCCACGCGGCTGCAGATTCCAATCGCCCAACTCGACAGGAAAGCGTTCGCCTGCCCAGCGACGGATGAGGGCTGCCTTCTCATAAGTGTCGTTGTCGAAATAGAAGTGGGCGTGATAGCTCTTGATGTCGGTGTAGGCGCGCGGCTTGGCGGGCAGGCCGTTTTCGGTTCCGGGCCAGAGACCTTTGGGCTGAACGGTGGGCTGCTTCAACGTGTCGTAGCCCCATTCACTGACGCCGGCGTCGGCTGAAACGTAGGGCTTGATGGGGCCATTGAGTTCGGCGAACGCAGCGGCGGGACCAGAAGGTGAGGGGGGAGCAGAATCTGCCGGCACTGCGGCGTCGGCTGCTTCGCCGAGCGTAAGGCCGATGGCGGCAGCGCCCACGCCGAATAAGAAAGAACGGCGGGCTGGGGCAAGCCAGTCGGCCCATTGCTGATCGACTTCGCTGTTTTTCACGATCCGCTCGTTCTGTTCTATGCGGAGGTTGTCAGCATTTTTGTTGTAGACATCGCACATCTTCTGTTTCTCCTTTGTGAGTTGTAGTTACTGAGTGTCTTTGCGGGGGTGATTGCCGAGTTGCAAGAGCAATTCTTTAGCGAGATCCTGTGTTTCGCCAAACGCATGGAGGTACTTCTGAAATTTGTGATTGAGTTCGAGCGCACTTTCAGGGGAGAGGCGGGTTCGAACGATCATGTCGCGGATGTGAACGGGATTGGGCAGAAGCGCTTCTTCTTTAAGTTCTTCTAACGCGGTCAAAGGCTGATAGTGGTACATGGTTGACCTCTTCGTTCAATGTAGCGCCTTTCGGTGGGCCGAATACTCTAGTTATTAGATTGAGAATAGGGTATTTTCAGGGTGCTCGTCAATGGGTTTGCGCACTCCGGGTTTGCTACTTGACCGACTTGCGCTATTCGAGGCGGTTAAGCGGCCATTCTTTGGTTGCCAGGGCTCGGATCGGCTTGCGGGAAGGGTGCGGATGCTGTCTGTTGTGATTTGGCGGAGCGTTCGAAGCGCAATTTCTGGATTTCGAACTCCTGCATACGGAGATTCAGTGCTTTGTCTGCGCGGATTTCAGCGGCTTCGGCGCGCTTTTGCGATTCGAACCCAATTTGCTCTTTTCTCCTTTCGGCTCTTAGCTTTTGGAGTTCGGTGAGGGCCTTGTAGAATGCGCGTTCGTGGGTGGTTTGGTAGCGAAGATAGAGAGCGAAGTGTTCTGTGGCGTATGTGTGATGGTCTGTGGTGATACACAACCTTTGGAGACGGAGGGCACGGATGCGAAGCCACTCATGCTGAGCCAAGCGGCGGACGAGGATGGTCTCCGTTTCGGTTTGGGGTTTGTGTTCGGCGACCAGCCGCTGGCGCATAGCGTGGTATTGCTCCGGGTCTTCGTCATCGAGGAAATAAAACGTTCCGTTGTTATGAAGGGATGAAGACAAACCGTGGGTGGTGCGGTTTTGCGAAGAGGCCTCTTTCCCTGCGGCGGACGTGGCGCCGGTGGATTTTTGGGCTTTCTGCTGATTGGCGTGAATTTGTGCGGCGGTTGCCATGTTTTCATCTGTAGAAATTTGGAATTGTTGAGGGCTTCGCTTGTTAGGCGAGAGGCCTCGAACAGTTTCAATTTAGGGTAGGGGTGAACGGAGAATTGCGGTTTGGGCTGTATGTGGTTGAAAAGATTGAGACGATTCTTTGACGAAAGCTGTGACCGACCAAGTCGCTCCTCTATATCTTTGACCACTTATGGTTTGCACTTCAGTAATACCAAGTGGGCGTTCCTCTTTTCTTAGCTTTGGGAGCGCAAGATGGCTGTCATCGAACAGCTGCCTGTGGCAGCGGAACCGCGCCGTTGGCTACGAACTCACCTCGTCGGCTTTCACCTGTCGGACTGGCCAGCGACAAGCGCGGAAAAACATGTTCGGCAAAATGGTAAGCCTCCTCAAGATGGGGATAGCCAGACAGGATGAATGTATCGATTCCTAAGTCAGCGTATTCTTCCATGAGAGCCGCCACAGTTGCTCCATCGCCTACCATGGCCGTACCCGCACCGCCGCGCACCAAACCGACGCCGGCCCAAAGATCCGGCCGCAACCACAAGCCATCGCGGCCGCCGCTCTGCAATTCGAGCATGCGCCGCTGGCCCTCCGATTCATATTTGGCAAGCTTCTCCTGACCTTGTGCCGCAATTTCAGGAGTGACGTGCTGAATCAATTTCTCTGCCGCATTGCGCGCCTCTTGTTTAGTGTCGCGAACAATAACATGCAGCCTGATCCCAAAGCGCAGCGTCCGCCCTTCAGTGTCAGCTAACTCTCTGACTTGCGCTATCTTCTCAGCGACTTGTTTGGGCGGTTCTCCCCAAGTGAGGTAAAGATCTATATGTTTCGCAGCCACGCGCATTGCGGATGGTGACGAGCCGCCGAAATAAAGGGGAATGTGAGGTTGAAAAGAGCGAAACAGATCGCGAGCACCTTGTAGGCGGTAGTATTTGCCGGCGTGATCCACCGTCTCCCCACGATCCAGCGCGCGCCAGATGGAAAGGTACTCGTCCGTCTGCTCATATCGTTCGTCGTGTGAAAGAAACAGACCGTCGCCGTACATTTCTTCCGTGTCACCGCCGGTAACAACGTTCAGTAAGACGCGACCACGCGTCTGCCGATCAAACGTGGTGGCCATGCGATAGGCAAGCGTTGGACTCACTAGCCCAGGCCGGATGGCGACCAGAAACTTAAGCCGCTGAGTGAGTGCGGCGAGTCCGGCGGCGGTCACCCACGCGTCTTCGCAGCCGCGCCCGGTAGGCAGCAGAACTCCTTCGTAGCCGAGGTTATCGGCTGCGCGGGCCACTTGGGAATAGTATTCAAAAGTGGCCGGTCTGCCTCCCGCTGCCGTAGCCAGGAATCTTCCGTCGCCATGGGTTGGGATAAACCAAAAAACCTTGAGTGACATTACTTGCTCCCTTCGGGTTCTATTTTCAAAACGTTCTTACTAACATCGATTTTCTTGGGCAGCAAATCGAGTTCAAAATAACGATCCGCCAATGACTGTTGCGATGCGATCACATCCGGAGTCATCGATTGCGTTTCATAACGATTGCGGCGTTGCTCGGCCATCGAGACGGCAGACAAGGCGATGCCTGTGTCAGCTGCAAGGAAATGATTCACTTCGTTTGAGTGTGCTTTCGCCCAAATCTTGATGTGCTCCAGTTCAGTTCGGAAATCGTTCACAAGTCGAGGCTGCGATTCGACAATGCGCCGGGAAGCCAAATAGAATTCTCGACCGTTGACGTAGCCTTCGCCATTGGCCAGACTGCGATAGCCGCCGCTCTCCTCCGCGGCGGCAAGGTACGGATCCCAAATAGACCAGGCATCAATGGAGCCAGATTCCAACGCGACTCGGCCATCAGCGGGCGGAAGATACACCGGAATGATATCGGAGATTGCCAGCCCGTTCTTTTCGAGAAAGCGCAAAACCATAGTGTGAGCACTGGTGCCTTTCGCAAACCCGAGGCGCCGACCGCGCAGATCGCTAGGGCGTCGAATCGGGGAATCCGTTTTCACAAGAATCGCGGAACTCTTTGGACTTGCCGAAGACACGGCAAAGTAGACGAACGGTATATTCGCAGCTTGAGCAAACAGCGGCGGTGAATCGCCTGAATGGCCCAAGTCTATGGCACCTGCATTCAAAGCCTCAAGCAGCGGCGGTCCCGCCGGAAACTCAACCCATTCGAGCTTTATCCCTTTGGACTTGAAAGCTTCAGCAAGCTTGCCCGATGCCTTCAGAATCGAATACGTCCCCCATTTTTGATAACCGATGCGAAGAGTCTTGTCCGTTTTGTTTGCACAACTGGCCAGACTCATCAGCAGAAATGCAGATATTAAAGCGAAGCCGAGACCTGTTGTCTGCGGTAGGTTGCTCTTCATCAAAGGATGGCGGGTCTTTCCTGGTGGGTGATTGACACCTCAAGCCTAACACCTGATAATTGATCAAGTATAGGATAATTGATGTTTAAAGAGCTATACCGTCGCGATCTTCTGCCTTGGGTATTACCAGGTTGCATTCTCGTGGCTTGGCAAGCCACTGCGCAATTGGGTTTCATTCCCGCGCGAGTTCTGCCGGCACCCACCCAAGTTTTTGCGGCGGCGGTAAAGCTGATCCGGTCGGGCGAAATTTTTCGGCACATCGGAGTGAGTTCTCTTCGCGCGCTTGCTGGGCTACTGGTCGGCGGCAGCATCGGTTTTACATTTGGTTTGTTAAATGGCCTTTCGCGCACGTCTGATCGATTGCTGAATAGCACGTTGCAGATGGTTCGCAATGTTCCACACCTTGCGCTGATTCCTCTCTGCATTCTGTGGTTCGGAATTGATGAGGGGTCCAAAGTGTTCCTGGTCGCGTTCGGTGTGTTTTTCCCGATTTACCTGAACACGTACCACGGAATTCAAAACGTGGATCCGGGACTGATTGAGATGGGGCGCGTTTATGGGTTGAGCGGGTATGAACTGTTTCGCGACGTGCTTTTCCCGGCGGCATTACCAGCGATGCTCGTGGGTGTGCGCTACGCGCTGGGCATAATGTGGTTGACCCTGATTGTGGCAGAGACGGTCTCGGCGTCTTCTGGAATCGGCTACATGACGATGACCGCTCGCGAATTTCTGCAAACCGACATCATTGTTCTTGGCATTCTGATCTACGCCTTGCTAGGAAAGCTGGCCGATGTTTCTACCTTGTTGCTCGAACGACGGTGGCTGGCATGGCATCCAGCGTTTCAAAAAACTGCATGAGCTCACAAACAGCACCAGCGCGGGCACATGCCGAGATCGACGCCATAGGCGGCGCCGAGATTCGCTTGTCTGCTGTTTCCAAGAGCTTCGTTCGCCAAGCTGTTTTGAAAGAGCTGAATCTGGTTGTCAGGCCGGGTGAATTTCTCGCCATCGTAGGTCGAAGCGGCTGCGGTAAGAGTACGTTGTTGCGGTTGATTGCCGGATTGGATGCCGCGGATTCAGGAGCCATTCTGTTGAATGATCAACCTGCGCAGAAGAAGGGGCAACAAATTCGCGTGATGTTTCAAGACGCGCGCTTGCTGCCCTGGAAACACGTTCTGCAAAACGTTGGTATTGGTGCGCGGGGCACGTGGGAAGCGAAAGCTTTGAGTGCTTTGGAAGACGTGGGGCTCAGTGCGCGTGCGAACGATTGGCCTTCCGCACTCTCCGGCGGGCAGAAGCAACGCGTGGCCTTGGCACGCGCACTGATGTCGCATCCACAAGTATTGTTGCTCGATGAACCCCTAGGCTCGCTGGATGCGCTCACCCGCCTGGAGATGCAGAAACTGATTGAACGAGTTTGGCTGCGGCAGAGGTTTACGGCGATTTTGGTGACGCATGATGTGACGGAAGCTGTCACGCTTGCTGACAGGATCGTTTTGTTGAAAGACGGCGTCGTGTCGCTCATCCATCCTGTGGCGCAAGCGAGGCCCCGCGCGTTAGGGGATCCGGACCTAGGCCGCATTGAAGCGCACATTCTAGAGCGGTTACTGGACGCGAAAGGCTAATAAAAAAGATGCTAACGAAAAAGTTCCTCTTACTTCTGATCAGCGCTGGATTCATATCTTCAGCAGCTGTACCAACGCCAGAGAGTCACTTTGGACACCCCATGGGCGTAGATCGGGTACTGCTCGATTGGGAGCAGGTGGTTTCCTATTTCTACAAGCTTGAGAAGAGCAGTCCCTCTATCCGCGTTGAGGAGATTGGTAAGACAGTAGAGGGTCGGCCTTTCATTGCCGCGATCATCAGTTCTCCGGAAAATATCAAGAATCTTCCGAAATACCTGGAGATCCAGCGCCGTTTAGCAGACCCTCGAATTACTACGCCCGAAGAAGCAGAAAAGCTGTTTCCGCAAGCGAAAGCTGTTGTTCTTATCACGTGTTCCATCCACGCGTCGGAGGTTGCGTCCACCCATACCGCTGTGAAGTTTGCTTATAAGTTGCTGACGGACACATCGCCCAAGTTTGAAGCGATAAGGCAAAACACAATCGTGGTACTCATGCCGTCCATAAATCCCGACGGAGTCGACATCGTGACACGCTGGTATCGAAAAACGCTAAATACTCCATACGAGGGCACAAACCCACCAGAGCTTTGGCATCACTACGTCGGCCACGATAACAATCGAGATTGGTATACCTTTTCGCAGCCGGAGACCCGAAACGTAATCACGGCCTATAACAAATGGCTGCCGGAAGTGCTCTACGATGTACACCAACAAGGCGAAAAGGATTCGCGCATTTTCGTTCCGCCATGGCTAGATCCGATTGAACCGAACATCGACCCGATTATTGCGCAAGGTATGAACATGCTTGGTCTTTCGGTAGCGAACGATCTTACGGCTGAAGGCAAACTGGGAGTCGCGGTTCATGCTGCCTATGATTTCTGGAGTCCCGCGCGTCACTATCAAGCGTTCCACGGAGGCATGCGGATTCTCACAGAGTCGGCGAGTGCTCATCTGGCCACCCCCGTGACGCTGAAGTTTGAGGAATTGAATACACATCCGCTCGGCTATAACGCACAACAGAGGAGTTGGAACTACCTGCAACCCTGGCCCGGCGGCACTTGGCACTTGAGCGACATTATCGATTACCAGATGGCGGCCTTCGAATCTGTTCTGCACAACGTGACCATCCATCGCGATGATATGGTCCGCAATTACTACAAGGTTGGCCAACATCAAGTGGAGCACACGAGTCCATACGCATGGATTGTTCCGGCACAGCAGCGTGACCCAGGCGCAGCTAGACATCTGCTGGAGACGTTGGCTTTTGGCAAGGTGGAGATCGAACGCGCAGCCAACGGCGATCACATTATCAAGATGCAGCAGCCTTACAGCGGTTGGGCCAAAGCGTTACTCGAAAAGCAAGACTATCCGGATCTGCGCATGTATCCGGGCGGACCGCCGCAACGGCCGTACGATACTACCGCCGAGACTTTGCCCCTGCTCTTTGGAGTGGACGTGAAGGCGGTGAGTGATCTTCCTTCGGCACCGCTTGCGAAAGAAACTTTCCCTTTCGATGCTCCCGCACCTGCGGCGTTTAGCGCCTCCGACACCGATACTTGGAAAACCGTAACGCATCTGTGGAAAGCGCAAGGTCAGGTTTGGCGGAATGAAAAGACCGGTGACTTCGCTCCGAATGACAAAGGTGAGGGATGGAAAAAAATCTCCTCGCCTCGAATCGCCCTTTATCGTAGTTATCTGCCGGCCATGGATGAGGGCTGGACAGCTGCTGGATGATTTTGGGTTTAGTTACAAGAATGTCAGCAACGCGGATCTTCTGGCAGGAAGCCTGAAGGAAAAATTCGACGTCTTGATTTTTCCTGATCAACCGGCCGGAACCATCACGGAAGGCTATAAGGCTGGCACCATGCCGCCGGAACTCACTGGCGGCGTGGGTGACATCGGAGTGAAAGCTATAAAAGACTTCGCGAACGAAGGTGGGACCGTGCTCTGCTTCAACCACGCTTCAACATTCTGCATAAATAGCTTGGGTGTAGCGGCAACTGATGTTCTAAGCAACCGCGTTATTGCCGCCGGTGGCGAAGAGCAGACGACACCACCGAACCCTGCAGCCGCAACTACCCGACGCGCGTCAGCAGATTTCTATTCGCCCGGTTCATTGCTGAATGTGAAGCTGAAGCTGGAGAGCCCCCTCACCCGCGGACTGCCCGAAAACATTGCCATTTGGAGCGAACAAAGTCCGGCCTTTACTACCGAAGAATCAGTGGTTGCTACTTATCCGGAGAGCGGAATTTTAGCTTCAGGTTGGCTGCTGGGAGCAAATCTGATCGCTAACAAGTCGGCGATTGTAGACGCTAAGAGCGGTTCGGGACACATTATTTTGTTCGGCATGCGGCCGCAATACCGCGCCCAAAGTTATCAGGCCTTTAAACTATTCTTCAATTCTCTAATAGCCTACCTGCATTAATTACACTTGACATAAGCGATCTTTGCAATTACCCTTATCTCTATCGGGAATAAAGAGATAGCTACGAATCGCTTTCTCAAGCCCAGTTGACACGCGCAAACTGCCTTCTATCAAAAGTGAGTGCCGAGCGTGTCTGTTTTGCCGTCGTGGACATAATTTGTCGGAAAAGGGAATGAACGTGTTATCTCTCAATCAGCTTGTTCACAGCTTCCTAAGCGTTGCGCTACTGACCTTCGCCAGCAACGGAAGCGCGTTTCTTGCAGCCGCTCAGGTTGCCGATTCACACGGCTTAGCGTTGGATGACCTGCTATCGGTTGAGCCTCTGGGAGAGACTGTCCTTTCGCCGGATGGCAAGACCTTCGCTTTGGTCCGGAATGGCCAGATTGTCTTGCTCTCGGCCGATGGCGGTTGGCCCGTGACGCTGACCAGTTCGGCCGGAGGAAAGTCTGGCTTGAGTTGGTCTCCTGACGGACACACGCTCGCCTTCTCCGGTCAAGGAAGCATTTGGATTGTATCAACTAACGGGGGGCAGCCGCATCGACTGACGCATTCAGCACCAGGCGCAGGCGACCCGCGCCAAGCGGGCGATCGAAATCCTCGCTGGTCTCCAAAGGGCGACTGGATTCTATTCGAAACGGGAAGGCGCGGGCACAACGATCTAGTGGTAGTGAGTCCTGACGGTCTGAGTGAGAACATCCTCACGGCCACGGATGCCGACGCAGGCGAAGGCGAATGGTCGCCCGACGGGTCGCAAGTTGTTTATGTGGAGCGCGCTCCGAGTTACTTCAGCGGCAAATTGCAACTGGCTAAGTTCGATGCGCAGTCGGGCCGTGCGCAACCACCAGTTACGCTTTACACTTCGCCCGTGGATCGAGGCGGTGGCTGGTCGCTGCGAAGGCCGGCTTGGGCTCCAGATGGACGCACACTCGCTGTTGTGTTGCAGGAAGGTGGATGGGATAACGTCTATCTGCTTCCCGCATCTGGCGGCTCCCCCAAACCAGTAACGCGCGGCGAGCAGGAAGATCTGGATCCGGTTTTCTCGCCCGATGGCAAATCACTCGCCATTGTTTCCAACCGCCAGTCACCCGAGGAAAGCCACATCTGGATTGTGCCGTTGAATGGCGGTGGAGCGCACGCCCTTTCTCATTTCAGCGTTCCAGGCGTGGAGTCGGCTCCGCAATGGAGTCCCGACGGTAGCGCGATTTACTTCCACCGCGCGACTCCGCTTGAATCTGCCGACTTGCTGGTTGCCGACGCCAACGGTTCTGGCGAACCAAAGCATCTGACACACACGACTCCTAAGAACCTGGAAGGCGCCTTACAGGTTCCAGATCGAGTGCGCTTTCAGAGTAAAGATGGAGTTTCTATTACTGGCTTGTTGTACAAGCCGCGCGGCTTCAAGAGCGGCACGCGTTATCCCGCATTGCTTTGGATTCACGGCAGCCCAGAAGGTCAGGACGTATGCAGGCTTGATCTGTGGGGCAGTATCTGACGCAAGAAGGTTATGTAGTACTTGAACCAAACTATCGCGGCAGCAGCGGATATGGAGAGAAGTTCCGCAATCTGAATGTAGAGGATAGCGGTGGCGGAGAAATGGACGACGTAGCCGCCGGTGCACAGTACCTCATTGACCAGGGACTTGCAGATGCAAAACGCATCGCTATTGGAGGTGGCAGCCACGGTGGCACAATGACCGCCTATGCTGTTACGAAATACCCCAAACTGTTTGCCGCGGCCATTGAAATGTATGGCGTGGTGGACCGCGCAACGTTCAACGAGCGAACCAATCGTAATTCCGCTGTGCGCTGGATGATGAAGATGGGTGGCACTCCGGCTGAGAAGCCAGATGTCTACCGGCGCGCCAACAGCTTGCTTTTGGTGGATCAGATTCAGACGCCACTACTCATCCTTCATGGCGAAGATGACCCTCAGGTGCCGCCTTACGAATCCGTTCAATTCACGAAGGCACTTACAGCGCACCACAAAACGTTCTATTACTTCACCTATCCAAACGAGTTACACGGGTTCTCTCAAAGAGAACACCGTCTGGATGCCTGGAATAAAGAACTAGCATTTCTGCAGAAATACATAAACCCGAAGTTCGGGCTCAGCAGCACTTCCACAGATGCTTTTTTATTGACTGGTCCGACACGCGTAACCGGCGAGCGACCGGCGCGAGTTGACAATACAGCCGAAAAACCCTAAACGAGAAAAGGAATTGTGACGAATGCGGTACTTTTATAAAACCTTATTGCTGACTCTGCTGGCCGTTTCGGCTTGGGCCGCTCCCGTAGGATCTATCAAAGGATATGTGCGAGATGCTTCGGGAGCAATCGTTCCCAATGCGACGGTCATGCTCTCGAATGAACAGACAGGCGTTCCTCAAAAGACGGCGACCGATTCCGTAGGACTCTATCAGTTTCTCGATTTAAATCCAGGCCGGTACACCGTATCGGTGGCTGTCCAAGGCTTTCGAACCACCGAAGTGAAGGGGCTGGTTGTTCTGGTTGACCAAATCGTTTCGCTCGATCTGAAGCTTCAGTTGGGCGATGTGTCGCAGTCTGTCGAGGTTTCCAGTAACGTCGAATTATTACAAACAGAGAGCCCGGCGACCGGTACGAATATCACTTCGGTTCTGACCGCGGGGCTTCCACTGGCCAATCGTCAGTTCACGGATCTTGCGGTGCTCACTCCTGGTGCGTCGTTCGCGGCACCCGGCGCGCAAGCGGGTGCATTCGCAGTGGCGGGAACCCGTTCGCAGTCGACGAACTGGCAGATTGACGGAGTGAACGCGATCGACCCGAACGTCAATGGTCCTACAAATTCATACCGCATTGCCGACGCCATTCAGGAACTCAGTGTGGCCACCTCCGCATATTCCGCTCAATTCGGCCGTGCTTCCGGTGGCCAGGTGAGCGTTGTGACGAAGAGCGGCACAAACGCCTTTCATGGCGGTGTATTTGAATTCCTTAGAAACGACGCTATCGATGCGGACAGCTTTTTCACCAACGCACTCCATGGCGTCAAGCCGGTGCTCCGGTACAACCAGTTCGGCGGGACTCTGGGCGGCCCGATCAAACGGAATAAGACTTTCTTCTTCTACAGCTTCGAGCGGCTTGACGAAATTAATCCGACGGCAGTGTCGGCGGTAGTACCAACCTTGGCGCAGCGAGCATCGATCAAAGATCCGATTGCCGCTAATCTTGTGCAATTCTATCCACTGCCCACAGTTACTACCGCCGCTGCTGGTAGCACAAATTTTGTTGGTAACGTGCCGAACCTGACAAAGGACAATACGGATTTCATTCGTCTTGACCACACCTTTAGCGATAACGATAAGCTAAGCGCTCATTACATCAACTACACTGGCCACACAGCAAGCGGGGGAACGCTCCCCACTACCGGCGGATCCACCAATGCTCCAAACCAGCAAAATGCCGACCTCAGCGAAACACATACATTTTCCCCAACGCTTTTCACCGAGCTCCGGTTGGGATTTTCCCGCAACAAAACACACTTCCAAACTCAGGATGCCAGCCTCAACGCGCAGACTATACTGCCCGGCGTTCCCGGCGTGGTGAACAGCACCATCAATCCGCAAGACGCCGGCATTCCCACCGTCTCGATCACCGGCTACGCAACGCTCGGAACAGCCTCAAACCTGCCGCAAGGTCGCCGGTCTAACACCTACGAGATCTACTCAGACACAACGAAAGTTGCGCTTCTGGGAGGCATCACTCATACGGTCAAGTTCGGTTGGTATGGCAGGCGTGAAGAAACTTGGCGCTATCTAGACGGCTCCTCACGCGGAACTCTCGGGTTTATCAGCTTCGCCGACTACGCTGGAACCTGTGCCACTTGCGCCGGCGTCTCGCAAATTGAGACCTCCACAATACACACTGGGGACACGTTGGGCCATTGGTACCGCTATCCACAGGCCTTCTATGTTCAGGACGATATCAAAGTGAGTCCGCGTTTGACGGTCAATATTGGATTGCGTTATGAAATGCCTTCGGTGCTAACGGAGAAACGCGATAAAGGGACGAACTTCATTCCTGGGGTTGGTCCCGTACTATTGGGAACGGATGAGGTACTCGGCATAAACCCTGCCCTGTCCGGACCTGCTGCATTCACTCTAACGCCCGGACCGATCAAGTTGTCGGGCGCCGGTGTGAGGCCGGATTACACCGATGTCGGGCCCACAATCGGTGTGGCTTGGACCACGGCCGATGGGAAAACCGTAGTTCGTGGCGGCTTCCGCATTGGATACGACGATCTGTTTAATAACATTCCAATCAACCAAACTTCCAATTCGCCGTTCTCGCTAACTACTACGCAAACAGCTGGAGTGACTCAGCCTGGCACATACACTTGGAATCTGGCCTTCAATCAGAATGTTCCTCTAGTGACTAAGACCCCTGGTGGGACGATGGTTGGCCTTGACTCATTCAACGCAGAAGCGCTGAATGCCAAACAGGCGTATGCCGAAAACTATAACTTTACGATTCAGCGAGAGATCACCAAGGGCAGCACGCTCGAAGTGAGTTATATCGGAACGTCGGGTCACAGGCTTGGCGTAGAGTTAGATGCTAACCAGCCCAACGTCATCGTCAATAACCCTGCATTACGTGGATCTCAAGCGCCAAACGCCCAGATTTTTCCATATTCCAACTGGAGTAATGTCGAACTTGCGCAATTTGGCGGCAAGTCCAACTACAACGGCCTAGTTGCCTCAGGCAAGATTCAGCTTAGTTCGAGTCTAACTATGAATTCTTCGTTCACCTGGAGCCATTCGCTCGATGATACGTCTTCGTTTCTGGGGACCACCTTCGACAGCGCGGTTCCCGTGTCGAGTAACGTCCCGCTTATTTCGCAGTGGGCCAACAGCGCGTTCGATCAGCGATACCGCTTCATTAATGCGTTTACCTACAACCTTCCTTTCGGCCGTACGGGTTCAATCTTTAAGAGCGCGAATGGGTTCCTGGACGAAGCGATCTCAGGTTGGACTCTTTCTGGAATTACCAATCTTAACACCGGCCAGCCTTTCACAGTGCTCATCAATCCTAACCAGGACTACAGCGGATTCAACCAATTCGAAGACCGCCCGAACTATATTTGCGACGGCCCGCTTCAGCTAAATGAAGGCAGCCGATTGAACTTCTTCAATAAGGGCTGCTTTGCGCCGGCGTACGCAGGACAGATCGGTGACACGGGGCGGAACGCGTTCTATGGTCCAGGGCTCATCGACTTCGACGCCAGTCTGGCAAAGAAGTTCAGAATCACAGAGCGAATCGGGCTGGCTTTCCGCGCTGACTTCTTCAACGTCCTGAATCATACGAACTTCGCGCTAACCTCTGCAAACCGGACAGAGTCTAGCGGAACGTTTGGACAAATCAGCGGCGTAGCGGGTCTTTCCGGTGGCAACAATGGTGGCCCACGCGTCCTTCAGGTCACGGGGCGCATTACTTTCTAAGGTCGATGGTTGGCGTTAGGCATCTGAAGACTGAGAAAGAGTCATCGATCGTCGTTGACGCAGCATAAGGGCTCGAAACGGAGAGAGTTTCCAGGTTGCGGTCGGCATCATGTGATCGACCGTGAGTTTTTAGGCATGATGAAGCACAAATCCCAGAGCGATTCTAAATGCTGCGATCAACACTAGCCCGCGTCACTGTGATCACCGCAGGAGCGAGACGTTTTCCCGGCCAGCAGTCCGTTGCCAGGGAGGAACTTTGGTCTCAAATGAGGAATGAAGCAGCTGAGGCTTACGAGCGCGCACCTGTGCGGGGTAGGCTGTTTGTGGATTCGATTCTTGATCAGCCGTCTTTCGAGGCTGCGGCTTTCTATCGCATCGCTTTTCGGCTGAAGAACGACGTCCTTAGTTTGGCAGCACTGATCGCGGCCTTTGATCGTGCGCTCTCCGCTGAGGCCAATCTCGGCGAGACATTGCTGGCCGATATTGTGGCAGTGATGGAGCGTGACCCGGCCTGTGAGAGGTTCATCGAGCCGTTTCTCTACTTCAAAGGATTTCATGCAATCCAAACGCATCGTTTAGCGCATTGGCTATGGGGCAACGGCGAGCGGGATTTCGCATTGTATTTGCAGAGTCGATCATCGGATGTGTTTCAGACGGATATTCATCCGGCGGCGCGTTTTGGTCGCGGCATCTTCCTGGACCACGCCACGGGATTGGTGGTGGGAGAGACGGCGGAGATTGGCGACGATGTCTCGTTGCTTCAGAATGTGACGCTAGGTGGGACAGGCAAGGAGACCGGTAACCGCCATCCCAAGATACGGCAGGGGGTGATGATTGGTGCTGGCGCCAAAATCCTCGGCAATATTGAAATCGGCTCGTATGCTCGCATTGCGGCTGGCTCGGTCGTCCTAAGTTCGGTGGAGCCATACGCTACGGTAGCCGGAGTGCCGGCGAGGGTGATCAAGACGGACACCCAGCGGGACCCAAGCCGGCGGCTGGATCAGCTTCTCTGCGATCTTTCCAACGAGGCGCTGGATTATTCGATTTAGATTGTTCACCTTCTCCAAAGAGAAGGGGCCGCTCCGCTGGCGGAAGGCTGACGTAAGTTAGCGAGTGAGACGCGTTTCAATACGTTCGTGATCGTGATACTGGAAGACATCGCTTGGAGTCGCGGCGTTCCGTCCACGTTTATTCGGGGCGTGTTCTTGCCGCGTCTTTTGTTGCTGCGGTGGCAGTTGATGGTGTTGTTGGTTGTTCTGGTCTTGCTTATTGAGTTGTTTTTTGCTGTGACTCATCTTAATGTTTCGAACTCCTTCTCTTGTTATTAGTCAATTTGCGACTGCAGCGGAAGTTAGTTCTCCCGGCTGCAGACGCCGCCACGAAACTGGGGTGAAACGGCGAGTCTCCCCGCCATTGATGATGTCGTTTGCCAATTGGAGCGGCGAGCGCCGTTCTTCGCTAACTTGTTTCAACAAGAGCAAAACGGCCTGCTCATAATGCAATTGTTTGGTTTCCGCCAGAATTCCGGCTGCGCGGCTCAGCGCTTTGCGGGTGTCGAGCCGTTCCTGCAGACGTTGAACCGCTGCACTCGCCATCTGATTACGCCCCAGCAGTTCCAGGCGATTCAACATCAAACCCGCCTGTTGAGCAACGACCCGCACGAAGCGCAAAGGGCATTCCACACTGCCAATGTACGGTTCGAACCTCAGGCGCAGCTTGCCCCAGTCGTGCGAGTTGGCCGCCATTAATCCAGTGGCGCTGCCGCGCGGTGAGGATACTTTGGAATGACGCCACTCGAGTAACTCCGCCTGCTCGTGGTTGGCATGCAGCCTGATCTGCACTTCGTGTATGCCAGTCAGACGTAGCGTGACATTGGCAATTGTCTCGAGACCGCTCAGTGCACCGACGGCCGTGAGCGCCGCGTGGCTTATCGTGAAAATTGCTTCTTCTTCATTGATGCGCCGCCGTGGAACGCTGAAAAGACTCGGCGATTGTGCTAAGGCACTCATCCGGTTGTCATCCTTTCTTAAATTTCTTTGGTTGAGGGTTAGAGCAGCGGGTGTTAGCGACAACAACAGGAGGGGAGCCAGCGCGAGGGTGTTTTACTAGGTGGAATAGCAGAGGAAAGCATGAATATCTTTATCTCTATTGACGTTATGGTGATTGATCGCGCCAATGTCAACAGAATTGTTTTAGCTAATGATCTTTGGCTGTGTTGTTGACAAGCAGTTCGCGGCGCAAGTCGTCGGCGCGAGACGTGGCATCTTTACCGCTCAATCGAAATAACCAAAGGCGCTCAAATTCATCTTTATCGGTGTCGGTCTGAAACAAGCCCTGTGACTTGTGTTCGGCGATCACCCAGTTCACGACAATTTGATAATTGAGGGCATTGTGATAGCCGAAAGACGTGTTGCGGTCAAAGAGGATCGCCGGCTGATCGGCAACAGTAGCGGTCAAGGGAATCGACGGCAGATCGGCGAATCGCTGCGTGCCGGCATGCGGCGGACCCGCTTCTGCGCCGAATACCAGCGGCCGGGTGTTCTCGCGGAGAGCTGCCACTGCCTGAAGCGCTAGAATCGTTGCCTCGCGATGATGACCGTGAGTTTCGCTGGTGGGCAGAAGAGTAAAGACTACGTCGTATCGCTCACGCACGAGCAGATTCGAAAGAAATTTAACAATCTTCGGTTGGTCCCAATTTTCGGCACTCGCGTTCGCGGCGCTGGTGGCGAATCCCAAATCTTTTTGATCCAAGAAGTAGTGCTTGCGAATTCCCAAAATCCTGGCTGCCCGCAATAACTCTTCTTTGCGAATCGCGGGCAAGTTTGCATGCCCCTCACTTTCGCCGTCCAGTTTCTTCCCGTAGATGGCTTCTGCCAGCGATGCGTATCGATAACCTGATTCACCATCTGTAATCACAACCTGATCGGCTACCCAGTGCAGTTCCCGAGCCAGCCGGTATGTTGTTGCGGCGAACATATATTCGTCGTCGGGATGCGCGACTACGATCAATAGTTTTGGATGGGAGCTTAGTGTCGCTCGCGATGTAATCAGCGCAGAGGTGGAGGTCTGTCCTTGGGCCGTGAGCAGGGCGACCAGAAGCCCGAGAAATGGCCAAACTGCATTAAGGCGGGTAGACATAGAACTCAAAATTCTGACTTGACGATTCCTCTTTATCAGTATACTCTCAATCTAGATAGAATTACTAGACAAACTATGCTCAGCCTCTCCACTCTCCGCTGTTGTTGCCGCTAGCGCGTTCCATCTTTCTTGACCAACGACAATTTTTGGAGTCATGCTGATGCTGCTATTCGATTCAAGACGCTACCCCGCTCAATTTCCTAAGGCCTCGATCTTCGAGCGTCTGAAAGATTACCCTCAAACGAGAGATGCTGTTAAGGCGGAATCAAAGGAACGGGTTATTTCCGTAGTGCTGCTTTTCTGTATACTGGCCGCTGGAATATACGGCGAGTTTCTGCGGTAGGGCTTTTAAGAATGACCACCACTACTTGAGAGGGATTATCAAACTATGCTTCGACGTGAATTTCTAATTTCTGCAGCCACCGCTGCGGTTGCCTCTCGGCCCGTTTTCGGCGCCGCGCTGATTACTCGCAAGAAACGGGTAGACCGCGCTCTCAAAGGTGCGGATCTTGATCGTCCGCCCTTCACTCTCTGGCACCATTTTGGGCTCAAAACCGCTGAGGAGCACGCTGCTCGGACCCTCGAATTCCATAGGCAATACAACACCGATATCGTGAAGGTCATGAGTGACTTTCCTTATCCGAAGCCTGCAGGCAAATGGTACGAATTGAAGCCGCTCGAGAATCCGTTTCCCGATCAGATTCGCGCTCTGGAATTGATCCGCCAGGGACTCAACGGCGATGCGTACTTCGTTGAGACTATCTTCAATCCATTTAACGTTGCCGAAAAGCTTTCATCCCGCGAAGATGTCCGCAGACTTAGAGATGAGAACCCACAGGCGTTGCTCGACGCACTGGAGGTCATTACTCAATCGGAGATTAACCATGCCAAGAGGGCGATTGCTACCGGCGCGCACGGCATCCTTTTGGCGGTGGCCAACGCGAATTCCAAAGAACTCTCGGTGGCTGACTGACTATGCCCGTTTCAACGCACCGTTCGATAAGCGTATCCTTGATGCCGTTAGTGGAGAACCGCTGAATGTCTTGCACTTACATGTGGAGCGCGATTATCTCGATCAGTTCCAGAACTTCGCCGCGCCTGTGATCAACTACTCGCTGCATGTCACAGGCATTCCCGTTGCTGAGGTGCATGCCAAGTTCCCCGGGCACGTCATAGCGGGAGGCATTGACGAAGTGAACTACAAGACACTGACTCGCGAGCAAATCAAATCGCAATGGGAGTCCGCCAGCCAGGCTGCCGGCAAGAAATTCATTCTTACCCCTGGCTGTTCGGTGCCCAATGATAGTTCAACGGCGGAACTCGCCCTGCTGAGCCAAGTAGTAGCCGCCTGATATCCAGTCACGCGGGCATTGAGATTAACGCAAAGATATCCTTCTGAATAACACCCGCGACATTCGTGAGCGGAAGTTTCGTCCGGCGTATCGGTAAGTGAGTTGCTCATGGTTAATGCCCATCAACGCCAGCAACGTTGCATGAAGGTCGTTGATATGTATGCGGTTTTCGACAGCGGCCACGCCGATTTCATCTGTTCCACCGTAGCTGAAACCTTTCTTCACACCCGAGTCGGCCAGGAAGATGGAATAGCCCGTGATGTTATGGTCGCGGCCGTCGGCACCCTGCGAGGCTGGCAGGCGACGGAACTCGTATCTTCTAACAACGCGCGTTGCGCGAGGTCGTTCAGGAGCGCCGAAGTGGGCTGGTCAACCCGGTGACTCTTTTCGATGAGCTTGTTGTGCAGATTCGTTTGATGGTCCCAGCCGGGCTGACGGATTTCGACAAAGCGCACGCCAGCTTCACTGAGGCGTCGAGCCATTAAGTATTGACGCGCGAAAGAGCCTTCTAAGCCGGGCTTCACTCCGTAAGCATCAAGAACGTGCTGCGGTTCCTTCGAAATATCCAGCAAGGCTGGTAAGCTGTCTTGCACGCGGAAAGCCAGTTCATACGACTTGATCACGCCATCCACGGCATCGGGCGCACCAGGGCTAGCTAGCGGCCAAATTATGGTTCAAATCCTGAATCAGATCGATCTGCTCGCGTTCGAGAGTCTTGGCAACCGCTGCCTCGATATTGGGCATGTAGCCTTGATCGCTGATCGCTGTTCCCTGATAGTAAGCGGGCAAGAAGGCATTTCCATAGTTCGCCGCTCCGCCGAAAGCGATGGGCGGATTAACGGTGATGTAACCGGGCAGATCTTGATTCTCAGTGCCGAGTCCGTAGAGCAGCCACGATCCCCAACTCGGACGCGTGAGCGAAGCATTGGCGCTCCCGGTATAATTGCACACCAGCTTGCGGGTGGGCGGGCGTGTCGGTGTAGAGACCAGGGAGCCAGAAAAGTTCGTTTGTGTGCGTGGCAATGTTTGGCAGCAGTTCGGAGAACCACGCCTGAATGCCCATACTGCTTGAACTTGCTGTGAATGTATTGAAACAATTTTGGCCAGATCGGGAGCGGAAATTCAAGAGCATTCGCAGCGGTGGCACCTTCCATCAACGGGAATAGGGCGTCGCACCCAGACCATTCACCATCCGAAGAAGCTGCTAGTCTATGCGCCCATTGCGGCGATTAACCGGTCGCAGAACAAGAAGTCCCGTTTCCCCAATACACTCAGCAGCCGCGGTTCCTTCGCGAGCATCGCAATTCCAACTACAACAGCCTCAAGTTGAGGGGAAAGAGCACAACTGGCGTACGAGTCTGCTTAACGATCCGAACTTTGGCTGGATCAACAAGGCAGAGGTTCCACGATTTTTTCAGATACCGTCGAAGTTCGGCTTTTAAGGATGGCGATTACGCTTGATGAACGCAACGAAAGCTCAAGCGGACAACGCTTGAAGAACGACGACGTTTTGTGGTGCGACAGGCGGGAGCTCGAGCCAAATCACAGACTTGACTCCGCTCCCTTGGAGTAATCGTGTGACAAATGATGATGAATACCCGCTGGCATTCATCATTGCAAATACTGGAATTAGCGGACAAAACTTTGATGGAACTCGTTTATTAAGCCACTTTCCATTGTCACTCTCCGTAAGTTATTGATTCTATGGAGCGGGAGACCGGGTTCGAACCGGCGACGTCCAGCTTGGGAAGCTGGCATTCTACCACTGAATTACTCCCGCTTGCCTTTTTCTTTCAATGACCTACGACCGAGCGCGTTCACTCTGAACGCTCTTTGAACGCTATTGTATCAACAAACCCTCAAGTTCGTTGACCAACACAAGACGGCCCGCCACGGGAGACTGAACATAGACGATCAAGGATACATCAACCGAATGCCCAAGCTGATCCGCCACCATTTTCGGGTCCGCCTTCAACTGGCGCATAAGCGTTGCGTGGGTCCGCCGCATCACCTGAAAATTGCACCACCCGAGGCCCACTGCCGCAAGCTTGGGCAGCATGTTTCGTCTCCAGACGTTATCCTTGCTCAGCGCCGTTCCACGTTCGGAAGGAAACACGAAGGCTTCTGACCGGCCCCCGGCAGAAAGCACCCGCCATGCTTCGAGATCGACGGCCAGCCCATCCGTGAGCGCAGCTTGCCGCTCCGAATAATGCGTCTTTGGCGTATCCACCAATCCCCGGTAAATCCGTTGCCGAATGTCCGCATGCGTCGTAGCCACGCGGCCCCATGTCAGCGCGAAAATCTCTCCGGGACGCATTCCCGCGAGAGTGGCGAGCTTGGCAATCAAGCGTTCGCGCACGTCTAAAACCCGGAACACCGCCGCGACATTTTCAATCGTCATCACCGGGTGATCCGGTCTCTTGGCGCATTTCGGTGTGAAGAGAAGCACGGCGGGGTTAAGCGGAATATGGCCCTCGGCTACGGCCATATCGAATATCTGTTTCATGTCCCACCGCAGGTGATCGACGACCGAGAACGACAACCCGCCTTTGCTGTCGAGGAAGTCTTGCAACTCATCGCGCTTGAAGCTGGCAAGCGCACGGTCATTGAACGCCGGGACGAGATGCGTTCGAATGCGCTGCTTGTTGTTTTCGGCGGTGCTGGCTTTCCACTTGCGCCCGTAGAAGCCGAAATACGGCCCTTCGACGAACGGCCCGAACAAAGTTACGTCCGCCTCTTGCTGCGATTGACTGATTAGCCCGGCGAGAAGTTCTTTCGCCGCGCCTTTGGTTAAATCCTTGACGAGGCCAATGGATTTGCTGGTGCGTTTTCCATCGACGTACCAAGCCCCGATCCACTTGCCGCGCTGTTTCCGAACATATCCTGTCGAGTGCCTTCGACGCTGCATAGTTTCCTATCCGCGTTTCCGGCCTCGTTCTGGCGTTGAGTCCACCCTATCATTCGCGGCCTCCCTGCGCTCGATCCACGACACCAACGCGGCGCGGCGCACTAGCTTGCGGCGACCGAGAGACACGGCGGGA
>Ga0182012_10000896_pt1 | contig 32852 bp, 32 predicted proteins | sample 612S2SmetaG_FD_120486 | JGI IMG/M metagenome (GOLD analysis project Ga0182012, IMG submission 120486) | Permafrost microbial communities from Stordalen Mire, Sweden - 612S2S metaG | ecosystem: Environmental > Terrestrial > Soil > Wetlands > Permafrost | place: Sweden: Stordalen | collected...
CGTTTTTGCGATTCGAACCCAATTTGTTCTTTGTGGCGGGCGGCGCGGAGCTTTTCGAGTTGGTTGACGCATTTGTCGTAACCGCGCTCGTTGGTGGTTTGGTAACGAGTAAGAAGGGCGAAGAGCTTTTCATCTTTGATGGATTGGGTGGCCGGGTCGAAACAGGTAGGTAGGAGAGTGAGACAGCGTTGACGGAGCCATTGGTGTTCGGCCATGCGGTCGACGTAAGTTTGTTCGGTGAGGGTGGTGGGTTGATATTCGGCTCGGAGATCGGCAAGGAGGGTGTCGAATTGGGTGCGGTCTTCCCAAGGGAGGAGGCAGAAGGCACCGGCTAGGCCGTGAGTGCGACGGTTTTGGGAGGAAGTAGCTTTGCCTTCTGCGGAGGTGGGACCGGTGGACAGTTGGGCGTTGGCGCGGTTGGCGGCGACTTGGGCGTCCGAGGTGGGAATGGGTTGGGAGTGTGGAGCGACGATGGGCTCAGAGGCGCCTTGTGGCGGCTGTTCCGTGCGAGCTGCTTTACGGGCTTGTTTGAGAGCGGCGCGCTCGGCGGCGCGGCGGGCGGATCGGTTAGACATTTGCGAGGTTCTCCTTCGCTTAGAAATTAGCGGATGGGGGGAGGGGATGGGTACGAGTTGGCTAGAAAGTTAATTAGATTTCCTGGGCAAGATATTGACGGGGAATGAGTTAGAGATTTGAAAATAAAGTGGCTGGGGCTGTGATCGGATTTTAGAGGGAGCGGAAGGCTTGGCCATACTCAACAAGTTTTCCAGTACATTTACATTTCACCCAAAGCACCTGAGTACCGAGTACCGAATAAGGCAGCATGCGCCCGTCTGCGAGCAATCAGGCGAGGCATTGTTTCCGCCCCAGTGAATAACGGATGTCTGCTCCTCAACTCAAGCTACTGTCTGGGATCACTTTGGTTGTCCATGATTGTTGGTTTCCGCTCCGCGAATTGCTATTTGCCGTTTATCGGCGTGATGCCCTGAGCAGCAGGGGAGTTAGCGCATTGCCCTTTATCGGCGTTTTGCGGAGCGGAAAGTCGTTCTCGCCGGATGGCGATCAAGCCGTGAATAGACGGTAACCGCCTGCCGGTTGGAGCAGGTCGCGATGCAAACCTATGCACTGAGCGTATCATCGCGTGAAGGGAGCTGTCCAGGCGTTTCCACAAACCATCATCGTGGACCTGGACGTACCAGTGTGGTCGAGAATTGCCAAGTCCTCTGACCTCCCTGCGAAGGCAACGATGAAATTCCGAAATAGCAGCCTCGCGAGATTCCGCCTGAGAACAAGCTCGGATCTTCAAAACTGCGCCACGCTTCATCAAGGCAAATCGTTTGAGCCACCGTTTTACGCGAGCAGGCTCCGCCTTCGAATTCAAATCGAAATGCGTCAATCCGAGCCACAGTCCGGCAACCTCACGGCGAAAACGGTCAATCATCTCGACCGGTCTCGGCGGCTAAGTGTAATGTCCAATTGCCGTTGAGCTGCCTCACAAACCTGTTGGTGGACTACTCTTAACACTAATTGATCTCGAATCCGAGCAACAAAGATATCGCGAGTCACGCCGCCCGCTTTTGTTTGCTCGAATGTCAAAAGAGGACCGAAACAATAGGATGGCAGACCTTGGTCGTTCGTTTGGTGAATCTTCCGCGAAATTTCCCGTAGGTTCTGAACGGGAGTCGCCTGTCCCCTTGATGATCGGTCGAACTTGGTCCTTACACGCTGCCCGTGAAGGTGTCGATGGCACTAGAGCAGAAACGTTTGAGGGTTCGCTCGCATGTGCGCCGTTTCGCCGTCGTAAATTTGCCAACAGTTCAGGAAGTATCCTTCGCTGTGCTGGCGATTGAATGCCTGAGCATCGGTGAGCCGGTGCTCGTCTTCAAGAACTCCTCTCCGCAGCCCAAGAGATTTGCGAACGTAGTCGTCTGTCGGCAAGGCTTCGCTGGGGTCAGTTTCCTTGAACAGATCGGTGCGCCGGAAATAGAGTTCTTCGTTCCCGAACAAGTCTTGGAACTTCCAAAGCGGAGTGAACCGGCTAATGACCGGATTATCGGCGGGCTCGATGCAGGCGTAGTGTGGAACGATTGGCATTTCGCAAAAACGCACTGATCAACGCACGGTCGGCGCCAGCATGGGCATCGAACTTCGCCCCGATGCCGAACCGGAGCGTGGTTTGCTGCGTCGTGCCGATCATTATCCGTTTCTTCAAGCGGGCATCCCCGCCATCAGGTTTCTCTTCGGCTACGACACAGGAACAGATGCCGAGCGCCGCTTTCGCGAATGGTACACCGTGCGCTACCACCGGCCGCAAGACGACACCACCCAGCCGCTGGATTTCGATGCAGCCGCTAAATTCAATCAGTTTTTCTACAAGCTCACCGAAGCTGTTGCGAACGCGCAGCCGCGGCCTTCGTTCAGGCCAGACAGCGGCTTTGCACCCAAGCCTTGAGTCGCGCTAACTAACTCTCCAAAAAGGGCCGAATGAGCGCGCAAATCTAGCGCACTCACTCGGCGGTCCCTTCAGGCTGAGAAAGGGGTACCTATTGTTTTTGCGTCCGGCGCATCTTCAACAATCCCAAAGCGGCCAACGGTCCTAACAGCAACAACGCCGATGCCGGCTCCGGAACAGTTCCCACCAGAGCGTTAGCCTCACTCGCCGTAGCGCCCAGAACCAAGGTAGTACCACCTGTGTTTGTAATGCTGATCCCCGCTAACGTCTGACCGGCGAAGCTATTGTTCAGTGTGAACCCCTGCTCGTATAGAAAATAATTCGTATTCCCGCCAGTTGTGGAATTTCCGCTGCCGCACGCACCCACATCCTGCACTTCGAGCACGCTCACGTTCGTCACGCCGCCACTCGACGAGTTCACCACGCCTCCATTGCAAAAATCCGGCACCGACGCGCTAAACGTCTGCGTCGCGCCCAGCGATCCTGTGAACGTCACTGAGTAAGAGCCGCCGAAATACTCAGCCGTGAGCAGGTACACCGCCGTTGGATTGCTCACATTAAAAGGAGCAGCGTTGATCGACAATGTCGCTCCGTTAAGTTGGTCGAAGTCCTGACCTGTGGCATTCGATGCGATATCGAAGCTAATCCCCGACGCAGCGTTGCTGTTCGAGCCGGCAACAAAGTTGGCCGATGTGTAGGTTGCCGGATTATAGATGTAGGACGCGTTGGCGACGCCGATTTCTGAGCCCGGTGTTCCTGCTCCTGTGTTCGGGAACTGTTCGTTCAAATTAGTGTAAATATTATTGCCGCTCGATGCGACCGGTGGTACCCACCCTGTGATGTACACCGAACTGGCCGGTAGCAAGCTCGCCGTCAAGCAGGCTGCCATCGCAGCCCAAAGCCCCCGTTTTAAGAAAAGTAACTGTTTCATATTTTCCTCCTGAAATTTATTTGAAGCTCGATCCGCCTCGGCCCCCGCCGCAGCGAAGGACCGGGGCCGGTTCGCCCCTCCAAAAGCAGTCGCGCAGCCTGCCGGGAAAACGGATCATGTTCGGCAAACATTTTTCATCGAAATCGCCGGCATGATCCGAAACCGCCCTAGTTTGCGCGACTGAAGTAGGGAGAACTCTGTGCGTGCCATAAAATTGAGGAATGGGGCCAGACGTTCCGGGAGACATTACAGCGCTTTTGGGGAAATGGAGCGCTGGCGATCCCGACGCGGTGGTCGAAATCGCCTCTCTCGCCTACGACGATCTGCGCTCCATTGCCCACTCGTTCCTATACCGCGAACCGCGCCGCGAAGCCCACACCCTCCAAGCCACCGCCTTGGTCAACGAGTTCTATTTGAAATTAGCCCAGCAACATTCGCCGCATTTCGAGAGCCGCGCGCATTTCTATCACGTCGCAGCTATGATGATGCGCCGCATTTTGACCGATTACGGCCGCCACTCGAACAATCTCAAGCGAGGGCCCGGACGCGATGCCCTTCCGCTTCACGACGACATCGCATGGGTAGACGCGGCCAGCAACGACATTCTGCTGCTAGACGCTGCCCTGGAGGAGTTGGAAAAGTTCGACGCGCGCGCGGCCCGCTGTATCGAACTTCGCTATTTCTTGGGAGCCTCCGCCGAGGCAGCGGCAGACATTCTAAATATTTCACCAGCTACTGTAAAACGGGACGTTCGCTTCGCTCTAGCTTGGCTGCGTGACCGCGTGGATGCACATGGCAAATCTGACGGCAGTTAGGACCTTATTCGAGCAAGTTTGTGATTTGCCCGAACAAGATCAACTTGCTTGGATCGAGGAACATTGTTCCGACGCTGATGTGCGCCAAAGCGTGATCGCGCTACTCAAGCGGGATCGCCAAAACCAACTGCCACAAACGACTGAGCCGGAGCTTCCCACTGCAAACTTCGGTCCTTATCGCGCGGTGGAGTGGATTGGCAGAGGTGGCACTAGCAGCGTTTATCGCGGCATACGCACCTCCGGTCAGTTCGAACAAACCGTCGCCATCAAGGTGATCGCGCCATTCTTCAACACTCCCGCATTCCGTAAGCGCCTTGAAACGGAGCGTCAACTGCTCGCCTCGCTCGATCACCCGAACATTTCACACCTCCTGGACGCCGGCACATCGTCCGCTGGAGATCCCTACCTCGCCCTGCAGTATGTCGAAGGCGAGCGTCTCGATTACTATTGCGACACTCGAAAGCTCACCGTGCCGGAGCGGCTGCGCTTGTTTCTGCAAATCACCAGCGCCGTTGAATATGCACATAAGAAGGGCATCGTTCACCGAGACCTAAAGCCCGGCAACGTTCTGGTGACGGCCGGCGGCCAAGTCAAGCTCCTCGATTTCGGCACTGGTGCGTTGCTGTCAACTGCGGGAGATTCCACCGTTACGCGCAGCCGCATGGTGACCCCGCGCTATGCAAGTCCGGAGCGCCTCCGCGGCGAAAGCGCCAATGTGGCGAATGATGTGTTTTCGCTGGGTGTCATCCTGTACGAACTGCTGACCGGCACTTGGCCCTTTGGTGATGTGGCCGCCGCCGATGAATGGCAACGCTCTACGACCGAAGCCACTCCGCTTGACCCCACTTCCGCCGTTGAGGAGGCCTCGGCGGAAATGCGCTCGATGAGCGCCACCCAATTGCGCCGTACTTTGGCGGGTGATCTCTCAGCCATTGTGCGAAAGGCGCTCGAAAGCGATCCGCGCCACCGTTATGCGAGCGTCGAACAAATGTCTGCCGACATCCGCGCCCATCTCGAAGGACGCCCCATCTCAGCACGACCGCCCACCGTATTCTACAAAGGCGGCAAGTTCGTACGCAAACACTGGCTTTCTTTGGCCGCACTGTTCTGCATCTTGGCGTTAACGGCCTACATTGTCTTCCGTCCCGCCCCTACGGAAACAAATCCGTACTCCATCGCGGTGCTGCCATTCAAGAACGTGGGCGACCCGAACGCGCAGTACTACGTGGACGGCATGACAGACAGTTTCCGCGAGGCGCTCTCGCGCAACCGTTTGCTGCTCGTGATTGGTAAGGCCTCAGCATCCGCCGTGAAGGATAAGAACCCGAAAGAGATTGGCAAGGCCCTCAACGTCAAGAGCGTTCTCGCCGGCGAAATCAGCAGGGCGGCCGACCGTGTCCATGTGGTTGCGCGAATACTGCGCACCCAAGACGGTGAGCAGATGTGGTCCACCGTTTTTGACCGGAACTTCAACGATTCCGCCGCTATTGTTTCCGACGTCGCGGCTGCCGTCGCCGGCAATCTCCGCGCCATTTCCGGCATACCACCCCTCGAGCACCAACCGAAGCCCGAAGCAACCGAGTGGATCATGCGCGCTCGCTATGAATCCCAAGGCTTTTCGCCCGCCACGCTGATGCTGGCGGAAGGCGATTGCCGCAAAGCCATCGAAATCGATCCGCAGATGGCCGCCGCCTACATGTGCCTCGCTAACATGATTTCCGACCGCTGGGCCATTTACTATCGCGACCCCACCAATGAAGAGATTGAAGAAACCCAGAAGTTGGCAAAGCGGGCGCTTGAGTTAGACCCGCTCGTTCCCGGAGGCCATGCTTTACTCGCCATCCTAGCTCATCAGTTCCGCTGGGACTGGGATACGGCGGAGCGCGAGTACACGCTCGCCACCTCGGGCCCACCAGCCGCCGTCTCGGAATCGATTTTCGCGGCCCTCTTAGTGCAGCGCGGCCGGTTCGCTGAGGCTCAACCGCACATAGAGCGCGCTCTGCGCTTTGATCCTTATGGCGCGGCTACCCTGAACAACCTAACCAACACTGTCTTTTGGACAGGGCGCATGAGTGAGGCCATCAAACTCGCAAGGCGCTATCACGAAGTAGCGCCCAGCTCTATTCAAGCGCAGATGATGTTTCTAGAGTCGGAAGTCTGGGACGGTCACGCCAATCAGACTTGGCCGGCTTATGCCAAGCTACGCCAAAAGTTTCCCGCGCCGGGTGCGATGTTCGAGGCGTGGTCGCGCGCAATCGTGGGCCAAAAAGAGGAGTCGTTGAAGTTGCTCCGCCCGCTGGAGCAAGGCAGTAATGCCGGACTGCCGCTTGCGGGATTTGCCCGCGCCTATGCGTTTATGGGTGACGAACCCAATACAGTGATGTGGCTGGAACGCGCGGCCGATCACCATGAGTGGCAAGTCTTGGCGATCGCCGTCGACCCGGTATTCAAAAATATGGAAGATTCCCCCGGCTTTCACCGGCTCAAAAAGCGCATCAGACTCGAGTAGTTCAGTGGCCTTTGGCCGTATCCACCGCAATATTGTGTACGCTCAACGTCCGCGCCATCGCCCTATCCAAATCCGCCGCGGCCTTCCCTAAATCCGCACTCGCCCGTATCTCTCTTGACCGTGCCGCAATCAAATCCGTCTGTCGCTGCAACACCAAAAACACCGACGAAGTGCCCGCTCGAAACTGCCGCTGTTCGCTCGCATACTGATCTTCGGCAAACTTGCGCGCCGCCTCCGCTGAATTAAGCCGTGCCCGCGCCGCCGCCAACGATTGCAGCTTATTCCGTACATCCGCTTCCACGTTTAGTTCCACCGCTTGCGATTGCGCCGCCAAACGTTTCGCCGCATCGTCGTCTGTTTCGGCAATCGCCGCACCGGTTTGCCTAGCGGCGCCGAACGAACCGCCAACGCACGCGCCAGAAAAGCCCGCGGCATCCTCAACGTTGACGATCCGTATTTCACCATCGAACCCTCCCGCTGGCCGTCGGCCTATGCGCGTGCCGTCGCCACCGGCGAAGCGTCGCCCACTAAACAGACCAGGACTCCGTTAATCGTACTTCGCCTCAACGCTGAAGTCTTTCCCTCTTTGCTCGCAGGCACCGGTCAAGATGCGGCGGCCATTCTCAAAGCAGGTGGACACAAAGAAGCGCTGCCCTCGTTTGATATCCCCGCTCGCCTGCGCGTGCGCACCCGCTTCACCCAGCGTTCTTACAGTTCGCCGAATATTCTTGCCATTTTGCCAGGCAGCGATCCAGTTCTGAAGAACGAGTACCTAGTCATCTCCGCGCATCTCGATGGCTACGGCTATGGAACGCCCGTGCAGAGAGACAATCTCTACAAATTGATGGGTTTTCGCGCTCCCTTCTTATGGGCTGGCAGATTGACCGCCATGAACAGGAGGAGGCGATAAAGAATCGGCAGCCGCCACCTGATGACGAGTCGGATGAATCGGAATTAGCATGGTGACAGTCGAGGTTTGGCTAAACGAAATGCATCACAAGACTTCAGGACGAACCATCCCGCAGCTCAATATTTTCCTGCCTTTCGTAGCGCAGCCTCTATCGTCGCGAGTGGCAGTACAAGGGATAGAGGCGCATCGAGCAGCGGGGCGGCGCCGACTTGGCATACCATCGTGCTACTTTCTCATTCTTGGCGTCGATGACAAGGACAACACCGCCAACTTCAGACGCCGCGAGCAAACAGCGTCGACTGCCGAAAGCAGGAGCTGTCCGCCCAATCCCTGACCTTGCAGTTTTTGGTCGACAGCTAGACGTGCCAAGCGGAAGCCGGGAACTTCGTGACGTGCTAACCCGCGTTTGACGAAGTCAGGTGTCTGTGCATATTCAATCGAGGCTGGGCTTAGGCTATAGAAGCCGAGAATGGTCTTATTATCAACGTCGTCAATTGCAAGGAAGGTTTTCGCACCGCCAGATCATGGCTCTTGCGGGCATAGCGCCGCAGAAAGTCATTCAGCGCCTCTTCGCCGCGGTCGAAAGCGTCTCGATGATGTTTCTTGCTGATCGGCTCTTTGTGCCAAGAAGCCAAGATCACGACCGCTTTGGCAATGCCCGCGCAGCAACCATTAGCTTAGAGTTTGGGGCGGGTGGATTTTCCAGCAGTTTGAGAACCCGCAGGCTATCTCGCCGCGATAGTTGCGTTTGGTCAGCTTCCTTGATGACAGCCTCCGCCGCCAACAAGGCATGACGAACGACGAAATCCGTTAAGTCAGTATGGTTGAGCGCAACCGCACGCAAGAGCAGTGCTTTTTCGGCAGCCCGAATTCGTAATTGGATCCGGCTGTTGTCTTCAACGGCCATTCTAGGCATAAAAGCCACTCACGCTTAGATCTGCGTACAAATTCAAATAGTACACGATCGATTGGGTTTGGTCGGCCGCCACCATAGCCTAGAGGGCCTTGAACGCCGCGAAGCTGGACAAGAGCGGAGCGCAAACCGCCTCGGAAACGACCAGCCGTAATTTCCGGGTGACAACCGAGTCAAGCGAATGAATCTTTTTGTGCTCGACGGACTGACCGCTGGCGATGGTCTCCCATTTGCCAGCACGCAGCGCTTCGACACGATAACGCCGAATTCTCTGCCCCTGCGCAATCTCTTCCGCTAGGACGACAGAACCCACCGCCGTTTCATTCGCAAATACCAGTTCCATTTGCTTGCCAGATGCAATAGGAACAGAAAAACGCCGCTGAATTTCGGCCCCAAATTCAGCGGCGCGCTTCATATCCGGTGCGGGAATCAAGCCCGTTCTGTCTGGCGTATGGTTCAGCAGCAGATTCGCCCCGCGACCCACCGACCGTTCGTAAATCGTCATCAGTTGATCCAACGTTTTCAGGCTCGATTCATTCGTGGTCGACCAGAACCAATCCTTGCGGATAGGCACGTCGCACTCAGCCGGCAGCCAAGACTCGCCATCCGGTCTGCCTGCCCCAGAAGCCTCGCCTGTCTGGTGCGCGGCGCTCGACACGGTGTTCCACAAAGGATCGGGCGCAAGACCGTCTTCATTGCCTACCCAGCGAATGGTAGCGACGCTCGATTGAAACACCATGGCGTTTGGTTGATACCGCCGCACCACCGGCCCAACCAAATCGCCGTTGGCGCTGCCGTCAAACCAGATCTCGAAAAAATCGCCGTAATTCGAAAGTAGCTCGGTTAGTTGCTGGCGGTAAATCTCGTCATAGCGCCGCTGATCCTCCGGCATGCCTGAACGCACTTTGCCGCCGCCACCCACGCCGCGATGATCGTCGCGCGGAGAAATGTACGCGCCGAATCGAATCCCACGTTTTCGGCAGGAAGCGGTGAGTTCGCCGACAATGTCACCCTTACCGTTTCTATAAGGTGAACTGGCAATTGAATAATGCGTGGTGGCTGTGGGCCACAAGCAGAAACCACCTACGTGCTTGGCCACCAGAATGATGTAGCGTGCGCCCATAGACTGAGCCACATCGACCCATTGCTCGGTATCGAGCTTGTACGGATTGAATTTGCCCGGGTCGCTGGCGCCGCCCAAATCACCTTGCGTGTCGTTGTAAGTGTTCGGCGCGAAGTGGACAAACATGCCGAATTCGGATTGCTGCCACGCTACTTGGCCCACTGTCGGCAACGCGAGAGCCGGACAATCTGCTGACGCCAGCGCGGCTCTAGCGCTTGCCAGAGTAAACAGATAATCGCGGCGTGTCATGAAGACGGGCACTTTTGCCATTCCCCGGTTTGCAACACGTTTGCGAAGCGTTCCGAGTTCGGCGTTGGTATTCGTTCGATTAACAAGATAAGCAGTTTAACTCCTTAGGAGTTTGGTGAAACCTAGGTCCTATTCGCCGTGACCGACCTTCCACAAAATTTGGCGGAATATGCCGAGCCATGTGTCCATATCTGATGCAGGTAAATCAAGACGCCGCACCAAACGGCGCACTTTCAGTTCTGTCGATTGAGACGTTAGAGGGTTCACATAACCAGAGCGGTTGAGAATTTGAAGCAAGGCAGCGGTAAAGCGCTCATAATCTTCCGAAGATGCGGTTTCAGCAGGCGCGAATCTTGTTCCCGCAGCTTGCGCATCGCGGCGCAGTTCATAAAGGCATATAGCGACCGCTTGGCCGAGGTTCATCGACCCGTGCTCTTCGCGCGCGGGAATGCGCAGAAGCCACTGGCAGTGACTCAGATCGTCGTTGGAGAGTCCGAATTTCTCCGAGCCAAAAAGCAACGCGGCTGGCTTGCTGGCGAGAAAATGTTCGCGCAGCAATTCGCCCGCGGGTTCAAGACGATAGAGAGGCAAGTGAAGATCACGATGCGTTGCCGCCGTTGTGCCGACAACCAGATCGCAATCGGCCACCGCCTCGCCGACGCTTTGAAAAAGTTCGGCTTGCTCAAGAATGTAATGAGAGTTCACGGCCGAGCGAGCTTCTTTAAAAGCCACGTCGTACGGGTTTACCAGACGCAATTGGGTGAAGCCGAAATTGCTCATGGCACGCGCCGCGGCTCCGATGTTTAGCGGGTTGCGCGGCGCGACGAGAACGATCCGCAGAGGATCGGCCAACTATTGCTCCAGGTAGGTATAGCCTTGCAAGCCTTCTTCGTAGAACTTCAGAAGGCGGCCTGCTTCTTCATAACCGACGCGCTGCTCGCGGACCGCCAGTTCCACATCTTTGCGGAAGGCATCGAGCAACGATTGCGTGTTGTACTGCACATAGTTCAGAACTTCACGCACAGTATCGCCTTGCACGACCGTATCTAGCACCACCTCACCATGTTCGTCGAGGCTGACGTGAACGGCATTCGTGTCGCCGAACAGGTTGTGCAAATCGCCAAGGATCTCTTGATAGGCTCCCAGCAGAAAGGCTCCAAGAATGTAGGGAGTTTCGCTGTGAAATGTGTGGAGCGGCAACGTTTTCTTCACATCGCGGCGGTCGATAAATTGATCCACCTTGCCATCTGAATCGCACGAGATGTCACCCAGAACACCTAAGCGGGTTGGCGCTTCATCGAGACGGTGGACCGGCATGATTGGGAATAATTGCTTTACCGCCCAACTATCGGGCATGCTTTGAAAGAGCGAGAAGTTACAGAAATAGGTATCCGCCAGTAAACCGGGCAGCCCTTCGAGTTCTTCCGGAAAATAATCCAGCTCTTTGGCGATATTCAGAATCTTACGGCAAATCCCCCAATAGAAATTTTCAGCAAGACTGCGCTGTTCAAGAGTGAGATAGCCAAGATTGAATAGATTGAGAGCGGAATCAAGCGCTTGCTGCGCGTCGTGATAGGTTTCAAGAAGATTCTTCTTGCTGAGCGAACGATGGGTTTCGAACAGGTCGATCAGCGCCTGCTCGGAATCTTCAGGAACGGCGCTCGGCAGTTCTTCGTCTCCATATCCGCTCACTCCCACCACGTTGAATACCAATAAGCTGTGATAGGCCGCGACAGCGCGCCCGCTTTCGGTAATAATGTTCGGGTGTGGAACCTCGGCTTCGTCGCAAATGCTTTGTACGTGATAAACAACGTCACGAGCATATTCTTCGAGCGTATAGTTGACGCTCGATTCGAAATCGGTTTGCGAACCGTCGTAGTCCACGCCCAAGCCGCCGCCGACATCAAGGTTGGTCAGACCGGGACTGACCTTACGGAGATCGACATAAATGCGTGCCGCTTCAATCACCGCCGCCTTGATCTGGCGAATGTTGGTGATTTGGCTGCCCAGATGGAAGTGCAGCAACTTGAGGCTGTCTTCCATGCCGCGCTCTTTCAAGTAATGAACCGCTTTCAGAGCCTCGTTAACAGTCAAGCCGAACTTCGAACGGTAGCCGCCCGATGATTTCCAGCGGCCGGAACCGCGACTCGCGAGCTTTACACGAATGCCAATGGTAGGCTTGACGCCAACGCGTTCCGCATGTTTGACAATCAGTTCAAGTTCGGTGTATTTCTCAACCACCGGTGTAATCTGCCGCCCGATCTTCTTGGCCAGCATGACCATTTCGATGTACTCGTCATCTTTAAAACCATTGCAGATGATGGGCGTCGCATTGTCCGCGATCGCGAGTACAGCAAGCAGTTCTGGTTTGGACCCAGCCTCAAGGCCGAATTTGTACGCCCGCCCGTAACGGAACACTTCTTCGACCACTTGGCGCTGTTGATTGACCTTAATTGGATAAACGCAACAATAAGTGCCCTGGTAGCCGTGCTCGCGGATGGAGCTATCGAAGGCTTGATGGATTTCTCCCAAGCGATGCTTGATGATGTCGGCGAAACGTATAAGGATTGGCAACGAGATTCCGCGCCAACCTAGCGTGTCCACAAGCTGTTTTAAATCGATGGCGCGATTGGCCTCCTTCGTCGGATGGACAAATAGGTTGCCATTCTGGCCAACGGAGAAATAACCCTTGCCCCAACTGGCGACGTCGTACATTTCCGCGGCGTCGGTGGTGGTCCAGCGATCAGCTGGTTCACGTACTTGGGCGCCCCCAGCGGCAATTTTAGTGGACAGTGTAGTAGCCTCCTTGATTCGGCAAATTTATTGATTGAAAAGGGATCAATTCCACACTCAATTAGACCATGAAAATGGCAAGGACTAAGGCAGCCGACTAGTACTTTCTTTCGGCCAACTCATGTTTTTAGGGAAGAGAACTTAAAGGTAGCAGCCACTTAGGTCGATAGAAACTCAGAGCAAGTTTCCGAAATGGCAGCCATAGACACGGTAAATAAGTTGCACGCCTTAGAAGCGACGGAAGATCCCGTTTCGATACCGGTTTCGCTGCCGGAAGAAGGTAAGCGTGCCGGCACGATCTTGATAATTGATCCGGCTGCCGCACGTCGCTGGCGATTGTTACAAGTTCTTGGCGATTTGGCTGGCAATATACTCGAAGCCAGCAGCACCTCTGAAGGGCTTTCCATCATTGCAAAGCAACCAGTGGATCTTATATTGATTGATCTACGAGCTCCAGAGGTTGGTGCAGCTAATTTTTGCCGCGAAGCAAGAAACTGTCCTGCGATGAGGTTCCTGCAGATCTTCGTTTTGTCTGAGTCTGACAGTCTGGATGCCGAAGTCGGAGCAATTGAAGCGGGCGCCAACGAGTTCTTGGTGGCGCCATTACGAGACCGCGCATTGCGCGCTCGGGTGCAAAGCAACCTCCGTCATAAGGAGATGGTTGATTCGCTAGACGATTCGGAAACAGTTCTGTTTACGCTGGCAAAATCAGTTGAAGACCGCGACCCCGACTTGAGTCAGCACTGCCAGAGGCTGTCCATTATGGCGGCTGCTATGGGAGTTGCATTGCAACTTCCCGCTCACGACATTTTCACTCTCCAGCGCGGCGGATACTTGCACGATATAGGAAAAATCTCAATCCCGGATCGGATTCTCTTTAAACCAGGCCCGCTCACACCAGATGAGTGGGAGACCATGAAATCGCACACCGTGCGTGGCGAAAACATCTGTTCAGGCATTAAGTCACTAGCGCCGGTTCTTCCGATCATTCGCAGCCACCATGAGCGCTGGGATGGATTGGGGTATCCCGATGGCTTGCGCGGCGAACAAATTCCGTTGTTGGCACGAATCTTACAATTAGCCGACATTTATGACGCGCTAACCACAGTTCGGCCCTACAAGGCTGCCTTTACTCCAGAAGAGGCACTTTCAATTATAATGGAAGAGACGGGCAAAGGTTGGCGCGATCCACATCTAGTGAGAGTGTTCGCGGACCTAATCCCAATGTTCCGCAATCCTTCGTTGGCCGATCTCACGCGCTTCTCGTTGAATGCGCTTGCGCAATCGGTGGAAACCTTCCGCAAAGACGCGCAGTCGAACAGGCCTAAAAAGATTGAACATGGTCCAGTCCGTTTGGCTGGATAGGAGCATGGTGAAACAAGACCGGGCACTATAATCGCTTCTTGCCCACGAAGATTCCAGTTGCCCTGCGCCAGTTGCAGACTGAAATTACCAACTGCACTTTGTGTCCGCGTTTGGTCGTTCATCGCGAGGAGATTGGGAGGGTTCGTCGCCGTGCCTATCGGGAGCAGGAATACTGGAGCAAACCCGTGCCGGGTTTCGGTGACCCAGCCGCGCGTCTTCTGATTATCGGTTTGGCTCCGGGCGCGCATGGGGCAAATCGCACTGGAAGAATGTTTACCGGCGACCGATCCGGCGATTTTCTATACCGCGCCTTGTACGAAGCTGGATTCGCCAACCAGCCAACCAGCGTTTCGATAGACGACGGTCTCCTTTTAGAGGACGCTTATATAGCCGCGCCCGTGCGCTGTGTTCCTCCCAACAACAAACCGACACTCGAAGAGATTCATACCTGTCGGCCGTTTCTTGAGCGCGAGTTGGTGTTGCTGAAACGCGTGAAGCTCGTTGTCGTGTTAGGCGGAATTGCGTTGCAGACATATCTATCCGTTCTTCAAGACCGCGGCCAAATTAAGTCGCGCTCTGCATTTCGCTTCGCACACGGCGCTCGCTTCAATACATATGAGGGAGGGCCCCTGGTTCTGGCTAGTTATCATCCTAGCCAGCAGAACACCTCCACTGGTCGATTGACTGCCGCGATGCTGGCGGATATTTTCCAGCAAGCGCTACAAATATTGGAATCGGCTTAGGTACTTTGTGGTGGTTGGGCGCCTGGAAACCCCGGAGCTGGGGCAGGCTGCTGGGGCATGGCATATCCAACGGGCGGCATGGTCCCGCCACTTTCAAGCAGTTGTGTAGATTGATCTTTGAGTAACACCCAAAGCCCATAAATTCCCAGGGCAGTTCCAAAAGGCACGCTCAGCAGATGAAGGCCTGAAATTACCAGCATTAGAACACGCGACCAGCTCTTGAATTTCAATAAACCCCAACCTCCAAGAATCGCCGGGAAGCCAATCGCTAACAGAAACACGGCTACGATGCCGCCGATCAAGCCCATAAATGGGGCAACGGCACGTGCGCTTTCGGCATCCTGCGAGGACGTATCCGGCACGCCCATGGCCAGAAAACCGGCAAGGCCGCCCATGGCTAGAAACACGATTATGCCTGCCAAGGCCGTCAAGCCTCCCATCACAATGTTCAGAATTCCCAGAATTTTTATGTGATCTCTCATTTGGCACCTCCTAAAGCGCCAGCGCACAGATCGTTCCCTTACAGAAACCTATACCCTCAAGAAACGGCAAAAAATACCGTTTGTTCCTTTGATCGAGCCCAACATGAAGGTTTATTAAGCCTTTTCTGCGTTATAGGGCTTTCCGAGAAGTATATAAAACCGTTAAAATAGAGTCTATTCAAATGTAAGCAAAGGCTGTTATGCCTCAGCTTTCGCTATGACTCTGATGAGCTCACTTTTCCTCTTCTTCGTTGCGCAACCGAGTTTGGGGTCCCGCCTCGTATCCGGCTTGTTTGACGATACGTTCTCGGGAATTTACCGCCTGTCACCTTTCGATTGGGCGCTTTTGATTCCATACTTCGGAATTCTCATCATCCTCTCTGTTTATGGCTTGCATCGTTACGCCACCATACGTACTTACCGCAAGTTCAGGCAGAACCTTCCAGTAAATTCATCGGTGGAATTCCAGCAGTTACCCAAAGTCACGGTGCAACTGCCTCTTTACAATGAACGCTTCGTAGTGGAGCGCCTGCTAGAAGAGACATGTAAGCTCGACTATCCGCGCGAACTTTTGCAGATTCAGGTGCTGGATGATTCCACAGATGAAACACATCCATTCACCGAGCGCCTTTGTAACGAATACATTGCAGCAGGTTTTCCAATTGAATACCGCCACCGTACAAACCGCCATGGTTACAAGGCTGGCGCTTTGCAGGAAGGTTTGGAAACAGCGACTGGCGAACTAGTAGCCATCTTTGACGCCGACTTCATTCCGCCCACTGATTTCCTAAAACGCACTGTCCACTATTTTACCGATCCAGGCGTTGGCGTAGTGCAAACTCGCTGGACTTATTTAAATCGTGAGTTCAATATTCTCACGCAAGTGGAAGCCATGCTGCTTGATGCACATTTTGTGCTCGAACACGGGGCTCGCTGCGGTTCTGGGTTGTTCTTCAATTTTAATGGCACTGCCGGGGTGTTGCGGCGAGCCATGATAGACGATGCTGGTGGCTGGCAACATGAAACGCTCACTGAGGATTCCGATCTTAGCTACCGCGCACAGCTCAAAGGTTGGCGCTTCGTTTACGTAAAAGATATTGAGTGCCCCTCGGAATTGCCGGTTGAAACGTACGGATTTCAAGTCCAACAATCGCGTTGGGCAAAAGGCCTTACCCAGGTCTGTAAAAAGCTTCTGCCGCGTATTCTAAAGGCTGACCTGCCCTTCCGGGTAAAGCTGGAAGCCTTCATGCACTTAACGCCGAACATCTCTTATCCGATGATGATTGTCGTATCGATGCTCATGCTGCCGGTGATGATCGTCCGCTTCTATATGGGCGTTTTCCAGATGGTGCTTATCGATTTTCCGTTGATTGTGGCGTCGTTCTGGTCCATCTCCGCCTTCTATCTTTACGCGCAGAAAGTGCTTTTTCCCAAGTCCTGGTGGAAGGCGACCGCTTTCTTGCCCATGCTAATGGCGGCTGGAGTGGCGCTTACCGTTAGCAATAGTAAGGGCGTGATCGAAGCGTTGTTAGGCATTCAAACCAGTTTCGCCCGCACCGCGAAGTATGGCTCGCAAAAACTAAAAAGTCAGCAAACTGCCTATCGTCGCAAGAGCGGTTGGTTGCCTTACATTGAATTGGCCATCGGCGCATATTTCGTTTACATGGTTGATTTCGCGATTGAAACCATGAACTACTTTGCTCTGCCTTTCTTGCTCCTATTTGTCTGTGGCTACCTGTGGGCGGGCTTTACCACGCTCTATCAGGAATACCGCGACAAGCTGCAGTGGCAGCGAGCGCAGAAAATGGCCGAAGCCGGGTTCTAGACAGGGGAGGTGCTCCAGTGTGCGCCTCCCTGCCCTTCCCGTTAAAACCTCTTACTTCTGGGTAGCTGTTGATGTTGACTTGGTCTTTTTCGTTCCTGGATTTTGATCCTGAGCGGCCACGTACCCACCCGCTTTCGCATCTGCCTCAGTCATGAACTTCCCATTCTTCGTCTTGCCGTACACTGCAACGCCGGGCTTATGGTACTTCTTCGTATTCAAGTTCACCCAAACCAAACCCTTTGAGGTTGCGTCCGCAATGTCTGCAGCTGAAGGAGCGGGTGCTGCCGGTGTTTTCACCTTAGGCGCTTTCGTCGCCGTTCCCGTCGCTGTGGCTTGTGGTTGTGCGCCCAGCGGAACTATTCCGAGAGAAAGCAGCGAAGCCGTAGCCACCGCTGCCGTAATTAACTTCGTCGTTAAACGATTCATGACGAACAGTTTACTACGCAGGCCTGCTAAGGGGAATATGGTACTGGACTACTCCAAGATCGCCCCTAACTTGGTGCAATTGGCATTCGTTCAGCAACTTCGCATAATCTAATTAACGAGGTACGAACCAGAGCGAGAAGCAAATCGCTCCACGCTCTGGTTCGGAGGCGTTCTCCAAAGTTGGTTTTTGCTTTCCTTTTGCTCGAACGGAAGAGGGTCGGTCCTGTGATGGGGACTGGCCCTCTTGTTCTTTTGCGGACACCTGATTAAATAGAAGGTTCTATGAAACTGCAGAGCTACACCATTACGCAGGGCAAGAATCGCGCCGCCGCCCGCTCCCAACTTAAATCAATCGGCTTCACCGACGAAGACCTGAAAAAGCCAATCATTGGCATTGCCAATACCTGGATCGGCACTATGCCGTGCAATTTTCATTTGCGCGAACTGGCCGTCGATGTCGCTCGCGGGATTCGCGAGGCCGGCGGTACTCCCATGGAGTTCAACACCATCGCGATTAGCGACGGCATCACCATGGGTACCGAAGGTATGAAGACCTCACTGATTAGCCGAGAGGTCATTGCCGATTCGATTGAACTCGTAGCGCGTGGACATATGTTCGACGGCATTGTGGCCTTGGTTGCTTGCGACAAGACGATCCCGGGAGCGGGCATGGCGCTGCTGCGTCTGAATATTCCGGGAGTGGTTCTTTACGGCGGCACGATGATGCCGGGCCGTCATAACGGCAAAGACATCACCATTCAAGATGTCTTCGAAGCAATTGGCGCCAACGCTGCTGGAAAGATCGATGACAAAGAGCTGCTGGCAATCGAGGACGCTGCATGCCCAGGACCGGGTGCATGCGGCGGCCAATACACCGCAAACACCATGGCGACGGTCATGGAGATTATTGGCCTGAGTCCCATGGGCTTGAATGCCATACCGCAAATGGATGGCCGTAAACACGATGCGGCGCGCCACTGTGGCGAGGTCATCCTGAACGCCGTAAGAAATAATTTGCGCCCGCGCGACATCGTCACGCGCGAATCGATAGAGAATGCTATCGCTAGTGTGGCAGCATCGGGCGGCTCGACAAACGGTGTGTTACACCTGCTCGCTTTTGCGCGCGAGGCCGGCATTCCCCTCAACATTGATGATTTTCAAACCATCAGCGGCAAGACACCGCTGCTTTGCAATCTATTACCAGCTGGCAAGTATACGGCTGCCGATGTAGATCGCGCGGGCGGTATTCCTGTCATCGCCAAAAGGTTGCACGACGGCGGCTATGTTCATTCGAGTGCCATGACGATAACTGGCAAAACATTTGCTGAATGCATGAGCGACGTAAGGGAAACACCTGGACAGGAAGTGATCAAACCGTTGAGCGATCCCATCAAGAAAACCGGCGGCTTGGTCATTCTGAAAGGCTCGTTAGCGCCGCAGGGCGCAGTCATCAAAGCCACTGGTTTGAACCGCTCAACGCAAACCGGGCCAGCACGAGTATTCGATAACGAAGAGTCTGCGATGCAGGCAGTGATCGGCGCCAAGATTAATGCGGGCGATATTGTGGTGATTCGTTATGAAGGACCGAGAGGCGGCCCTGGTATGCGCGAAATGCTTGGGGTAACCAGTGCCATAGCTGGCAGCGGTCTTTCTGAAAGCGTCGCGTTGGTCACAGACGGGCGATTTAGCGGGGCAACGCGCGGGTTTATGGTTGGTCACGTTGCGCCGGAAGCAGCGGTTGGCGGGCCGATTGCAGCGGTTAAGGAAGGTGACTCCATTACCATCAATTTGGAAACTCGGCAGATGAATCTTGACATTCCGGCTGAGGAACTAGAAGCTCGCCTTGCAGCCTTCGTCAAGCCGGCGCCAAAATACACAAGCGGAGTGATGGCGAAGTATGTGGCGCTAGTCGGCTCGGCTGCAGACGGCGCGCTGACGTCACAGCCTAAAATCTAGAATCAACTTCTTGTTAATTGAGCGCGATCGAAGGCGATATCTTAATGATGTGACTGCAGCCTCTGTAACTATCGACTCCTACCTTGACGATTCGTCCGGCTATCGGGGCTCTGCAGAACGCGTTTTTCTGCCGGCCAACTTGGAAGAATTGCGTGAGATAGTAAAGCAGAGTTCATCGGAGAACATTCCTCTCACTGTTTCTGGAGCGGGCACTGGCCTCACTGGCGCCCGCGTGCCACACGGTGGATGGGTGGTCTCGCTCGAGCGTTTTCGCAGCATTCAAATTAATCAAGGCCGCGCGCGCTGTGGCGCCGGAGTTATTCTCAAAGACTTGCAGAAGGCGGCGGCGGGAACGCGCCAGTTTTTTGGACCCAACCCAACGGAAGACTCTGCCGCTATCGGCGGCATTCTCAGCACGAACGCCGGTGGTGCGCGCAGTTTTCGCTATGGTTCAGTACGCCGTCACGTGATGGGTTTGCAAGTAACATTCATGGATGGGCGAACCGAATGGTTCCGGCGCGGCGATAAGGTCGATTTCCAGGTTCAGCCGATTCGCGTACCAGCTACGACAAAGAACTCTGCTGGTTATTACCTGACAAAAGATCTCGACTGGGTGGATGTTATGGCTGGTAGCGAGGGCACACTCGGCATTGTTAGTGAGGCTGAATTGCAGTTGTTCCCTGAACCTGCGGCGGTCCTGAGTGGCGTAGTATTTTTTCATTGCGACGAATCGGCTATGGCCGCTGTTAGAGCGTGGCGGCCAATCAAGGAATTACGTCTCTTGGAATATATGGACAAGATGGCCTTGAGTTTACTCCGCTCACGCTATCCCGATATTCCGCCAGAAGCTAACTGTGCGCTGCTGATAGAGCAGAACTTAGAATCGCGGGACGACAATGAAGTAGACGAATGGACGCGCCGCTTGTCCGCACAAGACGCATTCGAGAACGAATCTTGGTTTGGATTCAGTGCCGCAGACCGTGACCGGTTTCGCGAGTTCCGCCATGCGCTGCCGGTAACCGTTGTCGATACCGTTCGTAGGCATGGATTTCCTAAGTTTGGAACCGACTTCGCAGTTCCTCTTGAACATGAAACTGCCTTGCATAATTTCTATAAGGCGAGATGCGAGGAGATATTCCCAGGCCAGTACACTATCTTTGGCCATGTGGGCGATGCAAATAACCACGTCAATTTACTGCCTGCTACCCGGGAACACGCCGAACGCGGGGAAGCGCTGATTTACGAATTCGCCCAATTTATAGTGGCTCACCAAGGCACGATTGCCGCGGAGCACGGCGTTGGTAAGACGAAAACTGATCTCTTAAAGCTTATGTACCCCGGCGATGAGATCGCTGCCATGAAGGCGGTGAAGCGGCAACTCGATCCACACTGGCTCTTAGGACAAGGCACCATCTTCGCGCTTTAGCCGAATTTATGCGTGCACTGGTCCAAAGGGTATCTGAAGCAAGTGTCACTGTCGACAATACGGTAAGTGGTCAGATCGGACCAGGAATTTTGGTCTTTCTTGGCGTCCACGAGAATGATACCGAAGCCAACGCGGAATACTTAGCCCGCAAAGTTATTCAGCTTCGCATCTTCGCTGACGCCGACGGTAAGATGAACCGAAGTTTGCAAGATATATCTGGAGAAATTCTTGTTGTCTCGCAATTTACCCTTTACGGGGAAACAAGGAAGGGTAACCGTCCGTCCTATACCCAGGCGGCTAGACCCGAGGTAGCAGTACGACTGTACGATTACTTTGTAAAGGTCTGTCGCGAAAGTGGGCTCGTTGTCGCTACTGGCATTTTTCAGGCTCATATGCAAGTACGGCTAACAAACGATGGTCCTGTTACTCTAATTTGCAACTCCGAGAACTAAATAAACCCTATAGTCGTGAAAAAGAATGGCCGATGTGTTACTAAGGAAGGATATATGGCAAAACAATCAGCGGCTCCGCATCGGGAGATTCTAGAAGCCGCCTTACACGGCCTAGAAGCCCAGAAACACAAGTTGGAAGACCAGATCGCCCAAGTGCGTTCTATGTTGGGTGGCAAAGTTGGTCGTCCGGCTCAGAATTCAGTCTGGGCTACGGGTGGCAATGGCATCGGTGCCACAGGGGCAAAGAAGCGAATTTTGAGTCCAGAGGCTCGGCAACGTATCGCCGCAGCGCAGAAGAAACGCTGGGCAGCTTATCGGAAGAATCAAAGTTAGTCTCTCTAACTTACTCTCATGGTTCTCGGCATCGGCACTGATCTTGCTGAAGTCGAACGCATCAGCAAGAGCGTGGAGCGCTTTGGCGAACGTTTCCTTACGCGTGTTTATACGCCGCATGAACGCGCTTACGCGATGAGGAAGGCGAACTGGGCGGAGCGCTTAGCTGCTCGCTTTGCAGCGAAAGAAGCGGGTATGAAGGCCATTGGAACTGGCTTGAGCCGGGGCGTAAGTTGGCAACATCTGGAAGTTGCCAATGAACCTTCAGGCCGTCCTACTCTCCGCCTTTACGGTGCTGCTCTTCAGATTGCAAACTCCATCGGCGTGAAACGCGTGAGTGTCTCATTAACTCATACGAAAGAAATCGCCTTCGCGGTGGTAATACTCGAAGACTAATTGAGGCTAGACGTTGAAGCAGCAATGGTTCTAGTACGTAGCTGAGCGTCTTCAAGTCGCTTCGCATCTTGGTACGTAAAAACCATTCTATGAATCACCGTGAGGTTACCCAAAACTGCAACTACCCACAAAACCGGCGCCATGCGGTCAAATAGTGCTCCAATGATGAGCAACACCACTCTCTCTGGGCGTTCTAAGAAACCAACCTTACAAGTTGGAATGATGTTTTCGGCCCGCGTTCGTGTGTAGCTAATCATGACCGAGGCGGTCATCACTATGGCGGTCAGCACCACATAGAACGGCCTGTTGATAGTACCGTAATAGACCAAAAGTCCCATGAGCAGTGCTAAGTCGGAGTAACGGTCTAAGACCGAATCAAAGAAGCCACCAAAACGAGTGACTTGATTCGTCGCACGCGCGACCCTGCCGTCGACCATATCGAAGAGCCCCGCGAAGATGATAATCGCGCCAGCCCATCGAAAATTTCCGATTGCCAGGAATGTCGCAGCCACGATATTGATGACTAATCCGAGAAATGTAAGGACATTGGGATTGATTTTAGATAAGGCGAGCCCGCGAACGATCATCCTTATGACCTTGTTGGCCCCTAACCCGATAGCGCGAGTGTATGTCATGGCACTGTAGCTTTATTTATGAAGATGCTGGCGCGTCGTGAATAGTTGTCAGACTTAGAATTTCCATCTCCCGCAAACCACCAGGAATCTGGATTTTCACCGTATCGCCAACCTTTTTACCAAGCAAACCTTTACCAATTGGTGAACTTGTAGAGATTTTTCCTTTTGTGACGTCGGCCTCTTCACTCGTTACCAAATTGTAGGTGGCTTTCTCGTCTTTGTCGATATCCAGTACTACTACTTGAGAGCCTAGACCTACCCGATCGCGCGGGATCTTGGCTACATCAACCATCGAAAACTCACGCAGCCGTGACTGAAGCTGGCCCAACCTTGCATTCACGTAGGCTTGCCGCTCCTTTGCGGCGTGATATTCCGCGTTCTCGCTCAGATCGCCGTGGGCGCGAGCCTTCAGGATTTCCTTTGGCAACTCATTGCGGAGCTCATATTCGAGTGCCATAATTTCATCCTGAAGTTTTTTCTTTAGGTCTTCCATCCAGCTTCCACCATTATATATTGGGAACTACTGTACCTAGAACCACTTGCAGACTATTTTTGCAGTTCTGTGAAAATGGGCTAAGGTGACGCTCGACAGGGATAAGTCAAGCTGTTACAATAACCTAAAGAGGACCTGCCCGCCCCATGGCCAATAAACCGCCTTTTGCCCAAGGAGCCCAAGTCGAGCACGGAAAGTTCGGCCTCGGCTCGGTTATCTCCTGTAACGACGATTACATTGTAATCAAGTTTGACGATCACGGTGAAAAGAAATTTGTCACCGCTATCGTGTTACCGGCTCTCAAGAAGAGCGATCGCCAGCCTCCAATCGAAAAGCGGCGCGCAACCCGTAAAAAGGCAGCACCTGCCGTGGCCACCGGAGCTTAGGCCGCCGGAATTTGTATCGTGAAGATCGGCATTGTTGTTTTCCCAGGGAGCAATTGCGACCACGATGCTTGGTACGCAGTCAGCGAAAACCTGCATCAGCAGGCCGAGTTAGTCTGGCACGATTCTTCGTCGTTGGGGAATTTGGACGCCGTGATTCTGCCAGGTGGTTTTGCCTATGGCGACTATCTGCGCTGCGGCGCGATTGCTAAGTTTTCGCCGGTTATGTCCGCAGTGAAGCGCTTTGCGGCAGAGGGCGGTTTAGTTCTGGGTGTTTGCAATGGTTTCCAGGTTTTGACCGAATGCGGACTCCTACCTGGCGCGTTAGTTCGAAACGCAAATTTGAAGTTCGCATGCCGACCCGTTGAGCTAGAAGTTGCTACTGGCAATTCGCCTTTTACCCACGAAGCAAAAAAAGGCCAGCGGGTGACGATTCCTATAGCTCATGGCGAGGGCTGCTATATCGCCGACGAACGAGTGCTCGACCAGTTGGAGGCGGATGATCGGATTGCTCTCAGATATATCGATAATCCGAACGGGTCGATGCGCAATATTGCCGCTGTGCTGAGCGAACAACGGAACGTAATGGGTTTAATGCCTCATCCGGAACGAGTGGCTGACCCGCTTATGGGTGGCACGGATGGTTTGATAATCCTTCAATCTCTCGTTCATGCCGGAGCTGCGGCGTCCCGCTCATGAGTACCGGCCAAATCACACCGGAAGTTATCACCGCGCATCAGCTTTCCACCGCCGAATACCAGAAGATTTTGAGCTTACTCGGACGCGAACCGAGCCTGACCGAACTCGGCATTTTCAGCGTTATGTGGAGCGAACATTGTTCCTACAAAAGCACGCGGGTCCACCTAAAGAAACTACCGACAGAGAGCGCACACGTCTTGCAAGGACCGGGTGAAAACGCCGGGATCATCGATATCGGTGACGGGATAGCAATCGCCTTTAAGATCGAATCGCACAATCACCCCAGTTTCATCGAACCGTTTCAAGGTGCGGCTACGGGTGTGGGCGGCATCTTGCGAGATATATTCACGATGGGTGCGCGGCCTATCGCAGTGATGGATTCCATTCGCTTCGGTCGACTGGACGATCCGGCAACCGGCGCGCGCAATCGGCGCATTCTGGAAGGCGTGGTCAGTGGCATTGCTCACTACGGCAACTGTTTCGGTGTGCCGACCGTTGGTGGCGAATGCGTTTTCGAAAAGAGTTACCAGGGTAACCCGCTGGTGAATGTGTTTGCGCTCGGCGTCTTCAAACATAACGAAGTGTTTTACGGCAAGGCGACTGGCGTTGGCAATCCAGTCATCTACGTGGGTGCGAAGACCGGGCGCGATGGAATACACGGCGCATCCATGGCTTCAGCCGAATTCACCGAAGAATCAAAACAGAAGCGGCCCAACGTGCAAGTAGGCGATCCTTTCATGGAGAAGTTGCTGCTGGAAGCTTGTTTGGAAGCGATGAAGACGGGCGCCATTGTTGGAATTCAGGATATGGGCGCCGCCGGTCTCACTTCATCCACCTGTGAAATGGGAAGCCGCGCCGGTACTGGTGTTGAAATTGATCTCGCGCAAGTTCCGCAACGCGAGGTCGGCATGACCCCGTACGAAATGATGCTCTCCGAATCGCAGGAGCGCATGTTACTTGTTGCGACCAAAGGACGTGAGCACGAAGTCTTCACTGTCTTCAAGAAGTGGGGCTTGGATGCTACGCAGATTGGCGTAGTCACCGACGACGGCATGCTGCGGGTGAAACATCATGGCATCGTATTCGCCGAAATTCCCAATCGCGCACTCGCCGATGAAGCACCCCGTTACAACCGTCCTTTTAGCAAGCCGCTACGCACTGCCCCGGAGACCGGGCAGCGGCTTCGCAGCACCAACTTGACGGCTGATCTGAAAGCGCTGCTCAGTTCAGGCGATTTATGCTCCAAGCGATGGATCTGGGAGCAATACGATTATCAGGTCCGCACCAACACTATTGCCGGACCCGGTGCCGAGGCGGCCATTGTGCGGATCAAAGGCACGAACACCTCGGTGGCAATGGCGCTCGATGGAAATGGACGTTACTGCGCGCTCGATCCACGTGAAGGAACAAAATTGATCGTTGCGGAATGCTGCCGCAATTTATCCACTGCGGGCGCACTGCCCATCGCCACCACCAACAACTTGAACTTCGGCAATCCCGAGCGGCCAGAGATCATGGCGCAAATTGTGGAATCCATCGAAGGGCTTGCCGAGGCCTGCCAGTTCTTCGAGGTTCCAGTAACCGGCGGCAACGTTAGCCTGTATAACGAAACTCTCGGTACGCCAATTTTTCCAACACCGGTGGTGGGCATCGTTGGCACGCTACCAACCGAACTGCCGATGCCTCTCAAGTTCCCGAAGCCGGGCTTATCGATCATTTTGCTTGGTGGATTGGGCGCACCAGAACTAGCCGAGATGGGCGGCACCCAATACGTCAAAGTCGTTCAAGATTCCCTTTGGGGCACACCACCGAAGCTAGACATGGCTCATGAAAAGCGCGTGCAGACCACGGTTCGCGAACTGGTACGCGCAAAAGCAGTTTCCTCCGCGCACGATTTGGGTGAGGGTGGTTTAGCGGTAGCGCTGGCCGAATGTAGCTTTGGCGGCGTGGGAGCGGATATTCGCCTTGATTCCGCCCTGCCGCATGAAATGTTGCTCTTTCATGAAGGACCGTCGCGAATTTTAGTTACAACAGACAAGCCTGAAAATGTTTTATCTGCCGCCCAAAGAAATAATGTCCAAGCGACCGTGATTGGCGTTACACTTGAGTTAAGAGTGACGATTCGAAATCGGAACGAAATTTTGATCGACAGCGCAGTTGAAGATCTGAAGGGTCCCTGGACCCAAGCCTTAGAGCACCTCCTCCACAATCCAGTATTGGTGTAAACGAATGCAGAATTGTATTGATGCGTCAGAGGAAGTTCCATTCGACAAGTTGCATGAAGAATGCGGCGTGTTCGCCATTTACGGTCATCCGGAAGCTGGCAACCTTGTCTACTTGGGTCTTTATGCCCTGCAACATCGCGGCCAGGAAAGCGCTGGCATAGCGTCAAGCGATGGAAAGAAGATTCGCAGCCATCGCAAGATGGGACATGTAGCCGACATCTTTACGCCCGACGTTTTGAATCAGTTGCCGGGAAATCTGGCCATCGGGCACACGCGCTATTCCACTGCGGGCGATACCAGCCTTCGCAATGCGCAACCACTTTCGGTTGCCTGCAATAAGGGCCAAGTAGCGGTGGCGCATAACGGCAACCTGACCAATGCGGTTGAACTGCGTAAAGAACTGGAGGACGATGGCTCAATCTTCCAATCCACAAGCGACACCGAAGTGGTACTTCATCTTGTTGCGCGATCGCGTGAACGAACCTTAGCTGGAGCGCTGCGCGATGCTCTTCTGCAAATAGAAGGCGCCTTCTCACTCGTCTTCCTTGCTGAAGACAGAATTATAGTCGCGCGCGACCCGCACGGCTTTCGTCCTCTGGCGATGGGCCGGTTGGAGTTGCCTGACGGACAAATTGCTACCGTGTTTGCTTCCGAAACATGCGCTTTTGATTTGATCAACGCCGAGTATATCGGCGATGTTGAGCCCGGCGAAATGGTGATTGTGGGTCCGGACGGCATGACGCGCGAGCGTTACACCACGCCGCAAAAGACCGCGCACTGTGTCTTTGAACACGTGTATTTCTCGCGGCCGGATTCAATAGTCTTCGGCAAACCAGTGGCTGAATCCCGAGAGATGATGGGCCGCCTGCTGGCGAAGGAACACCCAGTGGAAGCTGACGTGGTTGTGCCAGTTCCAGATTCTGGCGTAGCCGCCGCCATTGGTTACGCTGCCGAGTCCGGCATTCCCTACAAGCAGGCGCTGATTCGCAATCATTATGTGGGCCGCACCTTTATTGAGCCTTCGCAAGCAATACGCGATTTCGGCGTAAAGCTGAAATTGAATCCTGTTAGGCATTTGCTGGAAGGCAAACGTGTAATCCTAGTTGACGATTCGCTTGTGCGCGGGACAACTAGCCGTAAGATCGTCCGCATGGTCCGCAACGCTGGCGCCCGCGAAGTGCACTTGCGCATTTCTTGCCCACCCACAATTTCTCCCTGTTACTACGGCGTGGACACCCCATCCATGCGCGAACTGATCGCCGCTAACAACTCCATCAAAGAAATTCAAGAATTTGTCGAGGCTGATTCTTTGGCGTATCTGGCTCTCGACAAATTGAGCGCTGCCGTTCACGATAACAGCGGAAGGTTCTGCTATGCCTGTTATACCGGCCGCTATCCAACTTTGATCCAGATTGATGAAAACTCACTGGAACGGGCGCTTGGTTAGTTTTGTTTTTTGTGATTTGCGGTCTGGTAACGCCGGATAGCCGAAATCAGTTTATTGACGCCTCGCTTCCAGTTAGGAAACAAGTCCACGTAGTGAGTGTTGCTTACTACCTGCCCTGGTAAATCGCAATCGTCCAGACGCACTGGCACAAAGAACACGTGGTCCAACGGGATGCTTTTCGACACTTCCAGCGCATGCGCGAGTTCGCTTTGAAAATGACCGCGCTTCGACACTGAGTTACTTGAAAAGCAGCCGACAAAGAAGTCGGAGACTTCAATCGTTTGCTCAATGGCTCGACGCCAATTTTGCCCTGGCAGTAGCGCTTGCGTATCCATCCAGGGGCTCAATCCAGCGTTTTGCAATTCGCGGTACAGCCTCGTTATCTGTTGGCGATCTTCCCGCGCATAACCGAGAAAGACGGTTGATTCGCCGTGAGGCCTGAAGATAATTTGTTGGTTTTTGTCGTGCTCAAACATGCCCAGGCCTTCTATTTCGATGGTTGCTCCGTTTCGAAGCTGACGATCTATAAGCTGCAAAAGGGCGTTTTCTGGGAATTGAGTGTTCACTGCCGCTCCTGTTTCGCCTCCGTTGAACCTGCCGCGGTACGTTGGGTCAGCGGGCGATCGAAAGATCTTTTAAAGTCTCTAAGCATGCGGTAGACAAGGCTGTCTACCACATCCGCAGCGCGAGCCGGAGAACGCCGGGACACGCGCGAGAAAAGAAGGATGAGCTGTTTTCTGTTCACAGCCAAAAGATACAAGCTTCGCGCGTTCGTCCAGATGCCAAATGGGGGTGCTGCAAAGGACAAAATCCCAAACAAGTCCCTTAAGATCAGCGACTTAAAGAAACTTCAAATATTTTTCCAAACTCTGTGACCAATAAAGTCTGCGTTTGGTAAACGTTTCGAACTAAACTGGCACTAAGCAGCTACGGGTATCACCTAAATGAAAATTGGCTTCGTATTCGCGTTGTCCGTTCGTCTGCTTTCTGCATCTCATGTCCCACTCTCCCCGACCAACAGGCCGTCGTAGCCGGGGGAAACGCGTTTTCTCTAGATTTATACGGGCAACTGCGAAAACACGAAGGAAATATATTTTTTTCACCGGCTGGCGTCTCCACGGTTCTGGCCATGACCTACGCTGGCGCCCGCAGCGATACCGCCACTGAGAGGGCAAAGGCTCTTCATTTCGATCTAGACCAGAATCACCTTCAACCGACTTTGGGCGAACTCTTGCGTGCTATCAATAATGGCAAAGGCCAATACGAACTGCGAGGGCAATGCGCTTTGGCTACAGAAAGATTTCCCCATTCGTGATGAGTTCCTGCAACTTGCCAGGGGCAACTATGACGCAACTGTGGAGCAACTGGACTTCGTCGCCGCGAGAGATCAAGCGCGCAACACAATCAATAAAACCGTTGCAGAGCAGACCGGAGGAAAGATCAAGGAGCTCTTAGCCAGCAACTCGCTCTCAGAAGACACTCGATTAGTGCTGACCAATGCTATCTATTTCAAGGGCGACTGGGACTTACAGTTCGCCGTAAAAAAGACAAAATTAGAGGCATTTCACGTTAGTCAACTAATAGATGTTCACGTGCCGTTCGTGCGTCTTGCCAGTGGTTTTCCAGATCATTTCAAATACTTTGAGGAGCCTCCCTTGCAGGGCCTTGAAATGCCTTACCGGGGCGGCGACCTTTCAATGCTCGTCTTGCTGCCTGGCAGTAATCAAAACTTGGCCCAATTCGAAGACTTGTTGACGCCAGCAAACATAAATCGTTGGTTCAGTGAGTCTAAAACCTCGAATAGGCCGCTCGATCTAAAACTGCCTAGATTCAAAACCACCCTGCGATTCAATTTGAGCGACACACTCAGAGCTCTGGGAATAAATCGAGCGTTTTCACGTCAGGCAGATTTTTCAGGAATCAGTTCCAAGGAAGAACTGTTCATCGGCGAGGTCAGTCATAAGGCTTTTATTGCAGTTGACGAAAAGGGCTCCGAGGCCACTGCAGCCACATTCCTTAAGGACGTGATATCAGTATCAGAACTCAGCCCGCCTTCACCTCCACCTATTAAATTTCATGCCGACCATCCATTTATTTCTCTGATTCGGGACAACCGCACGGGTAGCATTCTCTTTCTTGGCCGAATTTGCGATCCTTCGAAAGAAGAGTGATGCCAGAATTCAAGACTTAACCATGGAGCCTGTTCACGGCACTCATGACATCAGCAACGATTTCCGCTACCGCCTTCTGACCGGCAAACGGCAAGCTGCCCTCATGATTCAACAGCACAACTCCGGTTTTCCGTACTTTCAATTCATAGGCGAAGTATCCGGGCCAGTTATAAGTCACCTCCAGGAATGCGTCGGCCTCCGCCGGATCATCAACAATTTCAAGATTCCGCGCGACGAATTCGGTATTGTTCTCCAGTTCGTCACAGAAGTCGTCGTCATTGAAAAGGCTTTGCCCGTGTGTGATTACGTAAAGTGTCTTGATAGCGGCTGAGAAATGCGGCTTTGCGAAAACTTGCTTCGTTTGCGCTCTTACGGGAATCTTAGGCCACAGCCACCAGGGCGAACTGGCGAAGACAACTAACGTTAGAACCCAAACTGAAAACATCCAATGGTCTAGCAGGAAACCCACCAAACGATTGGGAAAAGAAACCTTCGGCGCAACTAGTTCAGGTTGCGGCGTCGGCTCATCGATATCTTTCGTAGCCTGACGATGCCGGGCCTCGCGCGACAGAATCCGAACCAACTCATCGATGATCGGGTGAAACGAACTGTCGGTTATCTCAACCGCTTCGCGGCGCACCAGATCGGCTAGGTCCTGGGGAACCTCATGCGCTTGGGGCATCCGCGCCCCGCTCACGAGCATTGGAATAACCCGGATCTTATTGCGGAGCGCACTGCTAATTTCCAACCTTACGTAGTCATCCGGATTATCGATTCTCCGTCTGCCGTCCTGCTCCCGAACAGTCAGCCAATCTCGACCTATCACCGCGAGCAGAACATCGCTCTTGTTCTCGCGATCACTCAAATTACGCACGAAATCTGATCCTGGGTTAATGGCGTCAACATCGAAAAATACGTTTGTTCCGCCAAATGCCGCGGTCAGGCGGTCGGCAACGCGACCAGCCCAGCCACCGCTGTCTTCCCGGCGGTAACTAATAAAAATCCGCGGATGCTCGTTTCCATCTTGCATAAAGATCCAGCGGCCCTTGCGGGGCCTCCACACTTCTAAGTGTTAATTGATCTTTGAACGTTGCATTCAACTGCAAGATTAGCTTGGCTTATCATAAGGCAATTACGAATGGCTAACGAATCTCTACTGCAGTTGACTGCCATGTCCGCGCGCGTTGGACAGAATTTGGATCTTGTACAGGCAGGCGGGGGCAATACTTCTCTAAAAGACAACGCTACTCTGTGGGTCAAAGCTTCTGGCAAATGGCTGATTAACGCGGCGCACGAAGAAATGTTCTTGCCCGTGCCCATGGCTGATATTGAACATCAGCTGGCTACCGAGGACGAAAAGTTTCCGGAATACAAAACAGGAAACGGCGTATCGTTGCGACCCTCTGTTGAAACCGCAGTCCACGCAGTTATTCCTCAACGAGTAGTAATCCACGTACATTCCGTTCGAACCATCGCTTGGGCGGCGCGCACCCAAGGTTTAGAAAAAATCGGCACCTTGCTGAATCAGTTTAATTGGAGTTGGATACCTTACACACACCCGGGCATTCCTCTAGCCATTCGCATTCGGCAGGAAGCAGCCAAGCGGCCTGAAGTTTTGATCCTTGAGAATCATGGATTGGTTGTAGCCGCAGAAGATTTCGCGCCCGCTGAGCGACTGTTGCAGGCGGTGGAAGATTCGCTGGATTGCCCCATTCGTGAAGCATCCGGCGCGGACCTTGCCCGACTGGAAGGGCTCACGAAAGATGGCGATTGGGAGCCTGCGGCCGATGGCGAGGTCCACTCGCTGGCATTGCTTTCGAAATCATGGGAAATCGCCGCAGCCGGAACAATGTTTCCAGATCAGTGCGTGTATTTAGGACCAGGCGCAGCGATCCTTCAACCGCAAGACACCTTATCAGCGGCGGCCGAACGCTACCGGCAGGCATACGATTTTGAACCCGTATTCCTGATCGTGCCGGGAGCAGGCGTGGTAACCCGCCGCGATATCAAGCGCGCTGCCCGTGAATTGCTCGTGTGTCTCAAACGCGTTATCGAACGGATTCCGGAAGACGCCCAAGCAACTTACCTGCCCGCGAGTCAGGTCGCGCGGCTCATGAATTGGGATGCTGAGAAATATCGCATCGCTCTTGCTCAATTGTCCAACTAGGACGTGATGTTGCAATAGCAATAGATGATAAGAATTGCAGCCTTACTGGCTGGAAGCTTCCTGGTACTTTCGATCAGCGGCCCGACCGCCAATGTTCTACCGCTCAATGAGCGAGTGTTGGTGGTTTATGACAGCAATAGCGACGGGTCCGAAACGGTTGCGAAATACTACATCCAAAAACGCAACATCCCAAAACAGAACCTTTGCAAAATAGACACTTTCGGCGATGGAACACTTGATTTCTCAACTTTCGAAAAGGACGTTAAAAAACCGATTCGCACATGTTTGGAAAAACTTGGCAAGCAGAATATTCTCTACATCGTGATGTCGTACCAAACTCCGTACAAAGCGGACTTTGGCGGACACGCGCGCGCCATTGACCAATGGCTGGCCGACATCTGGGATGAATATGGCGCGCCGCACGCGTTTGGACGGGAAATCGGCACGCAGCCTTATTTTGGCAACGCCCAATCCCAAGGAGACGCTTACGAGCCCTACCTCCCTCTCGCAAAATATCGCGAGCAACCCTCGGC
>Ga0182012_10000897_pt1 | contig 32830 bp, 40 predicted proteins | sample 612S2SmetaG_FD_120486 | JGI IMG/M metagenome (GOLD analysis project Ga0182012, IMG submission 120486) | Permafrost microbial communities from Stordalen Mire, Sweden - 612S2S metaG | ecosystem: Environmental > Terrestrial > Soil > Wetlands > Permafrost | place: Sweden: Stordalen | collected...
ACAAAAGAAAGCAACAATCTTGCTACCATTATTCTTGACATGCGCCACGTGGCGGGTTACGGTTCGGGATGATAAAGACAATCCGCCACAAGGGACTGAAACGACTGTTTGAACAGGACGACCCAAGCGGCGTAAACCGGGAACATGCCGACAAGTTGCGGGATATTCTCGCTACGCTTCATGCGGCCCCTACGGTTGCTCACATGGATTTACCGGGGTTCCGGTTGCATCCGCTCAAAGGCCAGATGAAAGGCTTGTGGGCCGTGACCGTTCGGGCAAACTGGCGAGTAATTTTCCGTTTTGATGATGGCGCGACGGACGTCGATTATGTCGATTACCACTAGAAAAGGAGAACAACCCATGACTATGAAAAACCCACCGCACCCCGGAGGCGTCGTTTTGCGTCAGTGCGTTGAGCCTTTGGGCTTGACCATCACGGACGCAGCCGCCGCCCTTGGCGTGACGCGCAACACGCTTTCGGAACTCGTCAACGGAAAGCGCGGCATATCGCCTGAAATGGCCGTCAGGCTGTCCAAGGTTTTTGGCGGCACCGAAGTAGGCTGGCTTGTGCAACAGGCACAGTACGACCTTGCGCAAGTGCGCCGCGACCGGATGAAGCTGAAAAAGCTGGAACTGGTTTAACCACGTCCGATATGGCGGCATCGCGTAAAAAGAAGGGTGACAAGCTTGAACTGGCGGTGCGCGCAATTGAGCTGGCCATCCTACAACCTAAATTCAGGTCGAGGTGATTTCAGACCCTAAAGACGCCGGAGCCATGAATTACATCGTGAGCGATCTCACGTATGGTTTTGTCGCGCCTCCGAAGTGGTATCACAGTGAAAACTCATTGCGTGTGCATCAGATGGACTACGGCAGTAATCATCATCTGTCTGCGGAGGGCTATTGGATGCCTGTAAGCTCTGAGCCGAGGCAGCAGCCCGTCTCAGATGCAAACGCCGTGAAACTGACCTGCGATTACGCCGATGGCGGCCCGAGGGATGCGAACGCTTGTACAGAGACGCAAGGCTACACCCAATTTGGAAGTATCCAAACCGAACCTCAGACCTACCATATCGCTTCGTGGAGCCATGACGAAGTGATTGCAACAGATGCGGAGCGTGGGCTTTCCGGTGCGACCAGGTGAAAGCGTCGGCGAAAAGGGTAAAGTGTCGCCCTTCCCGGCCCGGCTGGTTGTTGCTAACTGCTCAGCACGGCAGCTAAAGCCCGTTCGCCTTCAGGAGAGAAGACAATAAGCGAACCACTCAGCAATCGCGTATTGCTGCCATCGATCAGCACACATTCATCGAACCGTACGAGGAATTTACTGGCGCTTATCAACGCGTTAAACGTGTGAGGGTCAGTCTCTTCTGGAATGCGATCCGGCGGCACTACGGTTTCAATCGTATACGGCGCGCTTCCCATGAAGACCCGTCTCGCAGCGGGATCGGTGATAGCACGCCGCGTATGCCCTTCAGCTTTTTTGGGCAGGTAAGGTTGTCCATTAGTCAACAGTTTTATCCCGTTTTGCGTTCCGTCGCAAAATGGGTAGATTGTGAGACAAACGCGCTAGGGAGCGGTTTGCTCCGCGGAAACAATCGGCTCCAGCGGATACCCGGCCGCCACCCACGCCGCAAAGCCGCCCGCCAGCGGCCGCACGCGGATGATCCCCTGCTTATGAAGTTTGAGCGCCGCACGGGCACTAGAGGCTTCGTTTGGTCAAGTGCAATAGAGCACCACATCTCTATCGCGGGGGATATCCGCCAGACCCGCCTCGATATCTTCAAATGCAAGCGCCATCGCACCGGGCAATTTCATCGGATGATCTTCGCGCTCCAGGGAATTGCGGAGATCGATAATGAACAGCTCTTCGCCGCGGTCCATCATCTCCTTCACCTCAAACGAGTGGATGCGGGCAACCCGCAGCTTGTGGTAAAAGCGGCGCCGCTGGATGTACTTCACCAGGATGTAGATTGCCAGTAAACCGGCGGCGAGAGGCAGAACCCGGGAACCCATTTGCAGCAGGATCATCAGGACGCGGTCGATCTGATCGTGGAACACAAGCCCGGCCATGCTGTAAGCCCCGGCCCAGGCCATTGCGCCCAGCCCATCAAACAGACAGAACTTCCAAAGGGGCATGCGAAAGTTTCCGGCCAAAGGCGGAAACGCGGTGCTGAGGCCTGGAACGAACTTCACAAACAGCAGGCCTCGCGCCCCATAACGCAGGAACACGTTTTCCGTGCGGCGCACGCAGGAATCCGGTTCCAGGGAGATCTTACAGAGCAGCCGCAGGATGACCGCCCCGCGCTTCCGGCCGAGCGTGTACCAGACCAGATCCGAAATCAATGCGGCTATGGTTGCGAGCGCCAGGCCAGGGAGATAAACCATCTTCCCTTCACCGGAAAGTGCTCCAAAGGCCAGCAGGACGGGGGTTGCGGGAATCGGAAGCCCGAGCTGCTCCAGCAGCACGTTCAGGAAAATAACGAGGTATCCGTGCTTGAGGACGAATTCGAGAGTCTGGTGCATGCGCTTGCTTCATTATCCGATTCGACGGAAATCAAACAGTACCGGTGGGGGTGGGACGCCGCGAAATTAAGGAAACCACCCGATTCCCGCGGCAGCACTTCTCTCTAAATTACAAAGTATTTGTATGGCGGGACGGCTCGCTGCCATGGTCCGTGCGGATAATCGGGGAATGCGGTTTGTAGATGCGGTCCGTGCGCAGTTTTTTCTGGAGCGTGCCTGATGTCGATTGTCCTGCGCTATGGCAGGGAGGCATTCTCGAAGACGCCGGTTGGGTTCCCCACTGAATCCAGCTTACGGTTCGGCGCAGTCCGCGAAGCTGCCTACAACAAAATGTTCGGCGAGGCGGCAAGCGTCTCCCATGAACTCGTTCCGCTGACTCCGCATGTTGACGTCTACGCCTTTCCAGGTGGACAAAAAGGGCGTTCGTTCCACACTCTCGTGACCGGCGGGATGAGCGATCTCCAGATGACTCTTCCCGCACTCGCCAGGGGGGCGCCGCGCCGCGTTGAGCTGATTTTCTATTGTTTCGAGCCGCGCGCGGAATACATCGATACCCTGCGGCGGATGGCTCATTTCCCGCATGACAATCAGACCTGGATCGGGTATGGCCACACCATGCCGAATGGAAATCCGCCCGAGCCTCTTTGGGGCAGTTCCGTTCTGAACACGCTCCTTTTTATGCCGACCATTGTGCGACCGGATAGTTCACTGCCGGCAGAACTGATTCTCGATGGAGAGCCCGTTCATTTCCTCTGGGTGGTTCCTCTCACCACGCCGGAATGCAATTTGAAACTGGTGGATGGGTTCGATGCAATACTCGACTTATTTCAGGAGAACCGGCATCCGCACGTTTTTGATCCAGCGAGGGGGAGTTATGTTTTATGACGGTTTCTCGGGCTTCGGTTCGGCGGGGGTAACCCTGTTCGCTCATTTTCCGCATGACAACAGCAGAACCGCCGCCGGGCCCGCCCGGCACATCTCCGACCCGTCGCGACGAGCTCCGTGCGGTGGGGAGGAACCTTGTCAACTGCGCCCGCAAGCTCGGGAATCCATACTCGGTTCTCAAAGAGCGAACGTGGAAGTCCCGATTGCCGGATGACGCTCCCTAGAGTGCCGCGACGCAGCTGATCGTGAGGACGAACCGGAATGGTTATGGTGCTCCCCGGCACCTGCTTTTGCATTATCTGGTGACTGCCACGTTGTCGAACAGCGGCGAATCCATTGCGCTCAAGAATTGGGCAAACCTCCGAGCCCGAAAGGACCCGGAACTTACCCAACCGGGACCTCGACTTGAGTTACGAAGACTTCATGACGAGCGCGCCGGGCCAGTTCCGCGGGCGACGCCGTCTCGAAAAACAACGTTAAGGCTTCGATCAGATTGGCCCGTGCCTCTTCAATCGACTCGCCCTGGCTGGCTACATCGAGCTCTGGACACAGCGCCACGAAATGATCCGAGTCTACAAAGGATCGTTGGAATCCAGAACTACTCTCAGGAGGGAGGATTCCACGGGTGGCTCTGCGCCTGAATTCCTTCCTCAATATCGTGGGCGAACTCATCATCAATCCCGGCATCCGATCCGCGAGCCTTCAGATCCGCAATCACTTCCGAGATCATCCCGCCAACAGGCTTTGGAGGTTCGACCATAGCCGCCTCCCGCGCCACTTCGTCTTCGGTCATGACGACACTTTCTCCTGTTTCTCTTCCGTCGGACTAAATCCCTTACCCACCAAAAACTCCCTCGCCATGGCCTCGCTCTCCGGCCTTACGTAAAAAAATGCCCCCACGCGCTCCGTCTGAAAAATCATTCCGCCGCGATACTTGTCAGCTTCCACGCCATAATCGAGACCCGCTTCGGTCAGCAAGCCTTCCAATTTCAGCGATTCGTTCAGCTTCTTGGCGATGTAAATCAGCTTCGGCTCGGCATCGTCGAAGAATTCGGGTTCCCGTCGCATCTCGCTCTATTCCATCACAGGAATGAGATTTCTCATCCCGTTCCGGCACTCCCCCAACAACGATGACATCCGCAACGACCACCGCCATTCCGGCGGAAGAGGAACTCCACTGGCTCGCGCTGAAGATGGTGGCCGGTCTGGGCACGCGCCGGGCTGGGCAGCTCATCGAGACGTTTCGCTCGCCCGAAGCCATCTTCCGGGCATCCCGGTCGGAATTGGAAGGCGCCGGTTTGCCGGGTTCGGTCGCCCAATCCATTTCGAGCGGCTGCGCGTTTGAAGAAGCGCTGGAGCAGCAGGGCAAGATGCGCGCGGCCGGCGCATGTCTGGTCACCATCAACAGTGCGGAATACCCTCCGCTGCTGCGCGAAGTCTACGATCCGCCGGTGGTGCTTTACGCGCGAGGGCAGATCGGGATTTTGCAACGTACCCTGTTCGCGGTGGTCGGCACGCGCCGCCCCACGCCTTACGGAATGGCCGTCGCCGAGCGCCTTTCGGCCGACCTCTCGGCGGCCGGGCTGGTCATCGCCAGCGGCATGGCGCGCGGCATCGACACGGCCTCCCACAAAGGCGCGTTATCGGTGAACTGCCCTACGATTGCCGTGCTCGGATGCGGGGTCGATATCGTCTATCCTTCGGAAAACCGCAGGCTTTCCGAACAGATCGCCGAAAAAGGCGTCGTGCTTTCGGAATTCCCCATGGGCTCGGCCGCCTTTCCGCAGAATTTTCCGATCCGGAATCGCATCGTCAGCGGGGCGTGCGTCGGGTTGCTCGTCATCGAAGGCGCACAGTATTCGGGCTCAGCGATCACTGCCCGTCTGGCGCTCGATCAGGGCCGCGAAGTGTTTGCGGTCCCCGGCAACGTCACTTCCAAAATGAGCTGGGGTCCGAATCTGCTCATCAAGCAAGGCGCGAAGCTGGTGCAGGATTGGAATGATGTCGTCGTCGATCTTCCACCCGCGGTTCGCCGCAGGTTGATTGACGATGGCAAGCAGCGCATTCTCGATCTTGGAGAGGAACCTGGCGACGCTCCCTCGCCGAATGGGGAGCGCGCCGACCTGGCCGGTCCGGAGAGCGAAACCAGCCGCCGGATCCTTCAAAAATTAGCGGTGGATACGCCCCTGCACCTCGACGAATTGATCGAAACGATGGACCGCTGCTCCACCTCGGAAGTGATCGCGGCGCTGTTCGAACTGGAAATGCTGGGACTGGCGAAACAGTTGCCGGGGCGGCAATACGTCCGAAAATTCTAACGTGAAGCAAATGTACAAAGTATTTGGATTCAATTGCTTACAATGCCGGACGAATCTTTCCCCGCAAGGCCAGCATCTGTTTCAACTGTCAAACGCTTAGCCAAGTGTGGTAGCCCTATAGAGGTCAACCATTCTCGGACGAGCATTCTCAGAATCACCCGTTACACGATAAGAAGCGAACATGGCAAAATCGTTGGTCATCGTCGAGTCGCCTGCCAAGGCGAAGACGATCAATAAGTATCTCGGCGCCAATTTCATCGTCAAGGCATCTCTGGGGCATGTCAAGGATCTGCCCAAGAAGGATCTCGCCGTCGACGTTGAGCATGGGTTCCAGCCGCGCTACGAAGTCATTGAAGGCAAGAAAAAGCTGATCGCCGAGCTGAAAGCCGCCGCGAAGAAGGTGGAGAACGTTTACCTGGCGGCTGACCCGGATCGCGAAGGGGAAGCCATCTGTTTCCACCTGCAGGAGGAACTGGACGGACGCGCCAACGGCCCCAAATTCTACCGGGTGATGTTCAATGAAATCACCAAGAGCGCCATCCAGAAGGCCTTTGAAAAGCCGTTGATGGTGAACGAGCATAAAGTGGAAGCGCAGCAGGCGCGGCGCGTGCTCGACCGGCTGGTGGGTTACAAAATCTCCCCGCTGCTTTGGGATAAGGTGCGCCGCGGGCTTTCCGCGGGCCGCGTCCAAACTGTGGCCGTCCGCGTGATTGTGGAGCGCGAGCGTGAAATCCGCGCCTTTATTAAGGATGAGTATTGGTCCCTCGATGCGGGCCTTTCAGCGAAGAAAAAGCCTGATTTTGACGCGCATCTTCTGAAGCGCGACGGCGAGAACCTGGCCATTAAATCGGAATCCGAATCGAGCGCCATCGTGGCGGATCTCGATGGGGTCGAATACGTGGTGCGCTCGGTCGGCACCAAGGAAAAACGGCGTAATCCGGTGGCTCCGTTCATCACTTCCACTTTGCAGCAGGACGCCGCGCGCAAACTTCGTTTCAGCGTAAAGCGGACCATGATGCTGGCGCAGCGCTTGTATGAAGGCGTGGAACTTGGCAAAGAAGGCGCGGTGGGTCTCATCACTTATATGCGCACGGATTCGACACGCGTTTCGAATGACGCGTTGACGGAAGCGCGCGATTGGGTTCGTGAGAAATATGGTCCGGCTTACATCCCGGATTCCCCCAACGTTTACAAGACCAAGAAAGACGCGCAGGACGCGCACGAGGCCATCCGCCCGACATCCGTGATGCTTGCTCCCGAAGAGGTTGAGAAGCATCTGGCGGAAGACGAGTTGAAACTGTACCGGTTGATCTGGATGCGCTTCGTGGCTTCCCAGATGATGCCCGCCGTGTTCGATCAGACCACCATCGACATCAACGCGAAAGGCAACGCGGGCGCCGAATATCTGTTCCGCGCCACCGGCTCGGTTCCGAAATTCGATGGCTTCCTCCGGGTCTATGAGGAAGGCAAAGACCAGAAGGACGAGGAAGACGACGAGCTGAAGCACAAGCTGCCGGCCGTTACCGAAGGCGAGACGCTGCGCCTGCGCGGGTTGAAGCCGGAGCAGCACTTCACGGAACCGCCTCCACGCTATACGGAAGCCACGCTGGTCAAGAAGCTGGAAGCGGATGGAGTGGGCCGCCCCTCCACTTATGCGAACATTCTTTCCACCATTCAGGATCGCGGCTACGTCACCAAGGAAGGCGGTAAGTTCACGCCTGCCGAGCTCGGGATGGTGGTGACCGATCTGCTGCTCGAAAGCTTCAGCGATATCTTCGATGTGAGCTATACGGCGCGCATGGAAGAAGAGTTGGACGATATCGAAGAGGGCAAGCTCGATTGGCGCGAAGCGATGTCGGAGTTCTACGATCGCTTCACGAAAGATCTGACTCACGCCGAAGAGCACATGACGAACATCAAGCGGATGGAGCGTCCCACGGACCTTATCTGTGAGAAGTGCGGCAAGCCGCTGGTCATCAAGTGGGGCAAGCACGGCAGCTTCATCGCCTGCACCGGCTATCCCGAGTGCACCTTTACGCGGGAACTGACGGTGGATCTTCCGGATGTGGAAGGCGCGGATCTAACCGAACAGGACGCCGAAGAGTATTGTGAAAACTGCGGCCGTACGATGGTGCTGAAGAAAGGCCGCTTCGGGACGTTCTTCGCGTGTACCGGTTATCCCGATTGCAAGACCACCAAACCCATTGGCGGCACGCAGAAGAAGACCGACCAGCCGCTGGACGAAAAATGTCCGCAGTGCGGCAACAACCTGGTGATGAAGTATGGCCGGTTCGGAGAATTCACGGCGTGCGGCAATTACCCCGCCTGTAAGTACGTCAAGCAGAAGACCATTGGAGTGAAGTGCCCGGAGTGCAGTGAAGGGGACATCTCAGAGCGGCGGTCGAAGCGCGGGAAGACTTTCTATGGATGCACGCGTTATCCGGAATGTAACTTCGTCGCGTGGGCGAAGCCTGTGGACGAGAAGTGCCCCCAGTGCAACAGCCCCTATATGGTGGAGAAGTATCTGAAAGCCGGCGCGTTCCTGCAATGTCCCAACGGCGAGTGCAAGTTCAAGCGCGAGGTGGAACCGATGCCGGTGTCAGCCTGAGCATTTTGGACCCCGATCATTTTAGACTTGGTTTGCTGGTTTCCAACTTCTTCAGCCACGCGCGGAAATCCGCCGCCATTCCAGCGCCCGCGCTGGTTTGCAGCCGCTCAATCGCCTGCGACGGCACCGCGCCCATGAAGAACTGATAGCGCAATCCGGAGCGCGCCACCATTTCGTCGAGTTCCTTGCCGTCCTCACGGTCGCGGGCCATCATACGGTCGAGGATTTTCATCAACTCCTCCTGCCCCATCTGGTTGTGAGCCAATTTGTCGAGCGCCGGGATCAGTTCCTTCAGATCTTCATAGGAACGCTCGCGTCCGCTCAGTAGCATGGAAACGACGTCCTCATTGCCTTCGGTATAACCGTCGGCGTAGATGGCCGCTGAGAATCCGGTTGACGTGGCGGCCGCGCCGGGGGGCAGGGAATAGCCCATGTTGTGATCGCCGGGTTGCACTTCAATGCCCCCGCCATCGAGATGGCCGAGCGCGTCCCCGCCAAACGCCGTCCGCTGCTCCCGGCCGGCTCCGCTGTCAAAATAGGCCTCGGCGACGTATGCGGTCGCGGCCGCGGCGTGATGGTTGCGGATCGTGGCTGTAAAGGAGCCGTTGGGGCTACGTTTATATTCGAGAACCATGTCCTTGACATTTGTGGACGCGGCCTGGATGAGCCCGCAGATCGAAAACATTGCCGTGGCAACTCGTAACATGTTCTTACTGAAGAGGGACAACGGCTTTTCCCGCCGGCCCGTCATAAATGAGTTCAACCGAATGGATGCCTTTCTCCTTGCCATTATGCTGAAAAAAGATTAGTCCCGCCTCGGGCAGCGGCCGGTCTCCTCCAGGCAACGACGCCTTTTGCACCTTCAGCTCCATCGCCCGCTCCACTTCAATCGGCACGTGAATAACCGGGGGCGGATCGTTTGGATTGGGTTTGTCATTGCCGCCCCCGCCACCGCCGGAATCGAGGCTGGTCTTTGATTTCTTTTCGGGGGCCGGCGGCGCCCATTCGGGATCTTTGAGCGATCGGAACACGACTGCGTACGGCTGCGCCGGCAGCGTCTTCTTGCCATTGATGCGGAGCGAAAAGTCCTCGTAAGAGAGTTTGGTGTGTGCCTGGGGCGGGCCGAACAACGCCACTTCGACCACCACATAATCTTCGGTGGAATAAACCGAATCCGGGGTGGTCACGGAGTGTCCGGTGAAATCGGCGGCCACCGTAACGTCGCCGGCCTTACCCTGCGCCTGGTAGTCGGCTGGCGACGCGCGCGGGGGTATCCCTTTGGTCTCTTGACCGGCCACGCCTTGCCCGGTTACACCTTGCCCGGTTACACCTTGCCCGGTTACAATCTGGCACAGCGCGGCGATGGCGACAGCCGATTTTAATAGAAAGGTAGACTTCATTCTCATTCGCAATCTAACATGCCGGTATACTCTGATTCCATGCAACTCAAATGCATCGCCTTCGCGACCGCCCTCTCCTCCATTGCGATCGGCCAGACCACCCCGCATCAACGGATCGTGCAACTGGTGGACCGGCACGCGGCGCACTTCTCAGCTACATCGAAGACCATCTGGGGGTACGCGGAACTGGGCTATCACGAAGAGAAGAGTTCGGCGCTGTTGCAGCAGGAGCTAAAGGCGGAGGGCTTCCGCGTGGAATCCCCGGTAGCGAACGAACCCACCGCGTTCGTCGCGACCTACGGGACGGGTAAGCCGGTCATCGGAATCATGGGTGAATTCGACGCGCTGCCCGGTCTGTCGCAGGCCGCCGTGCCTGACCGGAGTCCTGTCGTGTCGGGCGGCGCCGGCCATGGTTGCGGACACAATCTGCTGGGCTCCGGCGCGGCCCTCGCCGCCGTGGCCCTGAAGGACTACATGGAGCAGAATCACGTCGCCGGTACGCTGCGCTACTACGGCACGCCCGCCGAGGAAGGCGGCGACGGGAAAGTTTACATGATCCGCGCGGGACTGTTTCGAGACACCGATGTGGTCCTGCACTGGCACCCTTCCAATGAGAATTTGATCCAAAACGGCGGCATGCTTTCTCTGAATGGCGCCCGGTTCCTGTTCCACGGCGTGGCGGCCCACGCGGCGATGGCGCCGGAGCGCGGTCGTTCGGCCCTGGATGCGGTGATGCTGATGGGCAACGGGATCGAGTTCCTGCGCGAACATGTTCCCAGCAACACCCGCATCCACTACATCATCACCAACGGCGGCGCGGCCCCCAACATCGTTCCGGATATGGCCGAACTTTATTTGTACGCGCGCAATCCTCAACTGCCGGTGCTGGGCGAGATTTGGAATCGCATCCTCAAAATTGGCCAGGGCGCAGCGTTGATGACGGAAACCACTCTTGAGGTGAAGGATATCGGCGGTGATGCCAACCTGCTTCCCAACGATGCCCTGGCCAAAGTCGCGCAGCGCAATCTCGAAGAGGTGGGCGGATTCCACTACACGGCCGAAGAGAAACACTTCGCGGAGGAGCTGCAGAAGAGCCTGCCCGCGGGCGGCGCCGGCGACCTGGATTCCACGGCGTCCATTGTGCCTCCGCGGCGTCCCGACCCCAACGCGCCCGCCGCATCCACCGACGCGGGCGACGTGAGCTGGAACGTGCCCACCATCGGGTTCGGCACGGCGACATTCGTTCCGGGAGTGGTGGCCCACACCTGGCAGGCGGCGGCGTGCGCCGGCATGAGTATCGGGCAGCGCGGCATGGTGATGGCGGCGAAGGCCCTGGCCGTCACTGGCGCGGATCTGTTTTCGAACCCGCAATTAGTGGCCGATGCCAAGGCTGACTTCCAGCGCGAGCTGGAGGGGAAAAGCTACCAGTCGGTGATTCCGGAGGGGCAGAGGCCGCCGCTGGAGTATCGGAAGCAATAGTGGTAAACCAAGTCAAGGAGACTTAGTTTATGACAATTAATATCCACGAGGCCAAGACCCAACTCTCCCGGCTGGTTGAGCAAGCGGCGAAGGGTGACTCCTTCGTCATTGCCAAAGCAGGAAAGCCGATGGTGAAAGTCACGGCGCTCGATGCCCCGGAGGCAGGGCAGATGCAACGCTTCGGATTCATGGCGGGGCAGATTCAGGTTCCGGACGATTTCGATCGCATGGGAGAGGGTGAGATCGAGAAGATGTTCGGCATTGAGGAATGAAGCTTCTGCTGGACACGCACGTGCTTTTATGGGCGGCGGGCGGGTCTGAGAAATTGCCCGCCGCGGCGCGACAGTTGATCGGCGACCCTGCGAATGAACTGATGTTTAGTCCCGCCAGCCTCTGGGAGGTCGCCTTCAAGAGCGGGCTGGCGCGGAAGGACTTCCATGTGGATGCGCGGTTGCTGCGGCGTGGGTTGCTCGATAACGGCTTCGTCGAGTTGTCGATCACCAGCGAGCACGCGGTTTCCATCGAAAGCCTGCCTCCCATCCACAAAGACCCGTTCGACCGCCTTTTGATCTCCCAATCGATGGTGGAAGGAATCACTCTGCTCACCGCCGACGCTCTCATGGCGCGGTATCCCGCGCCCGTTCAGTGTGTGTGAGCGTGCTTTCCTACTTTCCTCCCCTACCGCGTGCTATCCTTCCAGAGGATTTCTCCCGAACATGCAACCCGCCAGCCAAATTATCGGCCGGATCTCGACCACCACTAAACCCGCCACTAAACAAAGCTCCCCCCTCGATCCCGTGCTCGATGCGGAGCAGTTGGCGTGCGCCGCATGGGCGCGCGCCGTGGGTGCCCGGCTTGCCAAACATACGCGTGCGGCGAAGCTGGTGCGTGGCCGTCTGGTGGTGGAAGTGGAAGACGAAACCTGGAAGCGGAATCTATTCTCGCTGGGCCGCCACATCATGGGAAATCTTGAACGAGCCATCGGCCCGGGGATTGTCACCGACATTGAGTTCCGCGTGCTGCCGCGCCGCCGGGAACCGCAGCGCGCGCTTACGCTCGACCTCAGCTTACCCGTTGCTCAAGTAGATGAAGCGGATGGAATCGAGGACCCGGTTCTGCGACGCCTCTACAAGACTTCACGGAGCAAACTCGCTTGAAGCTGACGGAAAAAGAAGTCCGCTACGTGGCGGACCTGGCCAACCTGAATCTCACGGAAACAGAAATTCAGAACATGGTGAAGGATCTCGGGGCCATTCTGGATCACATGGACCGGCTCTCTGGAATCGACACGGCGGGGGTGCAGCCGATGCGGCAAGTGCTGTTTCCCGCCCCGGAAACGGCCACGCTGCGCGCCGACCAGCCCGGGGCTTGCCTCAGCAATGAAGAAGCACTGGCGAACGCGGTGCACGCCGCCCACGGCTACTTCCGTGTTCCGCTTGTGATTGAACGGTAAATGGACATTCGAACTTTCACGGTAGATTCCATTCGCACCGGACTCCGGAAACGCGAATTCTCGGCCGTCGAGCTCACCACGGAAGCGCTGCGATTCGCGGAAACGGAGAATCCGAAGACTAACGCCTATCTCCGTCTCTCATCCGAACGCGCGCTGGCGCAGGCGGCCCGCGTAGACGCGCTTTCCGCCAGGGGTGAGGATGCCGGCGCGCTGGCGGGCGTCCCGGTGGCGGTGAAGGACGTGATTGTCACCAAAGGCCTGGTCACCACGTGCGGTTCGAAGATGCTCGAAACGTACATGCCGCCCTATGACGCGACCGCGGTCGAGCGGATCGAGGCCGCGGGAGGAATCATTCTCGGCAAAACCAACTGCGACGAGTTCGCCATGGGTTCGTCGAACGAGAACAGCGCGTACGGTCCGGTGCGCAATCCTGTTGCGCTGGATCGCGTTCCCGGCGGGTCCAGCGGTGGATCGGCGGCGGTAGTCGCGCAAGGCACGGCGGTGCTGTCGATTGGTTCGGACACCGGCGGTTCCGTTCGTCAGCCCGCTTCCTTCTGTGGAGTGGTGGGCGTTTGTCCCACTTACGGCCGCGTTTCGCGCTATGGATTAGTGGCGTTCGCGAGTTCCCTCGACCACATCGGCCCGTTCGCGCGCAACGTTTCGGACGCCGCCACTTTACTACGCGTTATGGCCGGGCGCGACGAGCGCGATGCCACTTCCGCCGCGGCTCCCGTGCCGGATTACACGGCCCTTCTCGACGGCAATGTACGCGGCATGAAGCTGGGCGTGCCGCGCGAATATATGCAGGGCGTCACAAGCGAGACGCTGTCGCAAATTGAAAAGGCCGTCGAGCGTTTCCGCGCTCTCGGCTGTGAAGTGCGGGAGATCTCGCTGCCTTCCACCGGCTATGCCATCGACGTTTATTACGTGATCGCCACGGCGGAGGCCAGCTCAAACCTGGCGCGTTACGACGGCGTGCGTTACGGCATGCGCGCCGAGGTAAAGGGCGGCTCGCTCATCGACATGTATCGCGCCACCCGCGGCCAGGGGTTTGGAGCGGAAGTGAAGCGCCGCATTATGCTGGGAACCTACGTTTTGAGCCACGGCTATTACGACGCATACTATTTGAAAGCGCAAAAGGTGCGCGCCATGATCGCACAGGACTTCACCAGGGCTTTCGAACAAGTGGATGCGATTCTGGCCCCGGTCTCGCCGTTTCCCGCTTTCAAGCTGGGCGAAAAGGTAGACGACCCCATGCAGATGTACCTTTCCGATATCTTCACCATTACCGGAAGCCTGGCCGGCATCCCCTGCATGAGTGTTCCCTGCGGCGTCACCCGCGAAGGTTTGCCGGTGGGGTTGCAGATCATGTGCAAGCATTTTGACGAAGCGCCGATGTTCCGAATCGCACATGCGTTTGAAGCGGCGCGTGCGTTTTAAACATCGGTAGGATAGAACTGTAAGTACTGGAGAAAACATGCCGTTTGAACTGCCGCCGCTGCCTTACCCGCCCGATGCTCTGGAACCAACCATCGACAAGATGACGATGGAGATCCACCACGGAAAGCACCATGCGGCCTACGTAACGAATCTGAATAAGGCTCTGGAGAGCCATCCCGATCTGCAAGGGAAGAAGGTTGAGGAACTGCTTGCGAACAATTGCGCGGCAGTGCCGGAAGGAATCCGCACCGCGGTTCGTAACAACGGCGGCGGTCACATGAACCACTCGATGTTCTGGCTGACCATGGCTCCCGACGCCGGCGGGAAGCCTTCTGGCGCTTTGGCCGACGCCATCACCGCCAGCTTCGGTTCGTTTGAGGATTTCAAAGTGAAATTCCAAGCCGCGGGCGCCGCGCGATTCGGCTCCGGCTGGGCCTGGCTCATCAAGAATGGTTCGGCGCTTGAAATCACCTCGACAGCCAATCAGGACAACCCGATCATGGAAGGCAAGCACGCCGTGATGGGCCTGGATGTGTGGGAGCACGCTTACTATCTGAAGTATCAGAACCGCCGGCCCGACTATATGGGCGCCTGGTGGAATGTAGTGAACTGGCCGGAAATCGAAAAGCGCTACGCGGCTTTATAAGTCTCATCCCGCTGTAACGTTGAAATGTTGCGTTTCGGGCGAGTCTGGAGGCGCGTGGATTTAGCGCCTCTAAGGCGCCGAATAAATAGACAAGTAGCCGCCCGTGAAGGAATAGCAGGGCGGCGTCAATTCTACCGGGGAAGCGGAATTAATGCAGAATGCGCCTGGCGGCGCGGTAGCCGTAATGGAATAGACTCCGGAAATTGAGCCCGCCACCGGCTGGAGCCCAAAGTACGCGGTGGAGTGCGATGCGGACGAATTGACGGCTCCGGTCGGCACGCTTGCCGCGGCGCCCATCCCATTCACGAACAGGGTGACCATCGAATTCGCGGGCGCCGGATTCGCGCAGCCATTCAACGTCCCGTCTTCATTGATTGCAAGCAACTTCTTCTGCCCGGCATATTGACCCGGGCACTCGCCCGGGCTCAACGGAATCTCGAAATAGCTGGGTGCAATCGGGGCGATCGACGCGTATGTCTCGGGCGGGGCCGGAGCGTCGAAGGGGGCAGGCTCAGTGGGTTCAACTTCGATATCTATATAAGGGCTGAAGGAAGCATAATCGGCAACCTCGGCAGGAACCTGCACGTTGATCTGCTCCGGAGAAACATAGAGGACCGGAGCCGCGGCGCCGTTGAACGTGATGGACACTCCAGCAGCCGAGGTTGGGTAAAAGCCGTTCACAGGCTGCGTCGCCGCTGTAGAGGGCGCCAGATTCGTGCCCAGTATGGAAAGTAGTTCCCCAGGGACAATCTCGTCCGTGATGACCATGTCGGCGGAGTGCGCGAGACAGGCAACCGCGGGCGGGCTGTCGAAGTTCTCCGCGTAGAACGAAGGGCCCACCAGCACATACGCGTTTCCATCGTAATCACCTGCGTCTACGCGATTGAAAGCCAAGGCGGCGGTTCCCACGGGTTGTGCGGTCACCGGCCACGGAGCCAGTACTTGCGCTGGGATCACGGTTGACCCATCCAGCGTAATGCCCGCGGTGAACAGGGCGGGCACGCATCGTGAAGTGGCGGCGGGCAACCCCGGCAAGTCCGGGGATTGCGCGTATCCCGAAATGATCAGGCGCTGCCTGCCCGGATCGATCGCAAGGGCCGTGATCGTATCTGTAACCGAGCCTCCGAAGTAGGTGGAGAAAGTGAGCGCCGTTCCGGAAGCATTGAGCCCGGAGACATAGCCCGTCACTTTTTGAGGCGCGTTCACGGGGTAGGTGGGGAGTGTGTTGATGGGGAAATCACCGGCTACGGTGGCGTTGAATTGTGGGTCGACCGCCCCGGCCGTCACGGGATAGTCGGTTGAGTCGGTAGTTCCCGCCACGTAAACATTACTGTTCTGGTCCACCACGATGCCGGCTGGAACCTGCGACCCTGAGCGACCCAGGAATGTGGCGTAGATCAAATTCCCATTCGGATCAACCGCCGCTACATCGGCCTTGTAACAGATATTCGCGACGGGTGGGGGATAGCCGGCGCTCACCACCGCCTGGCAATTCGGGGGCGCGGGCAGGTTCGGCTGAAACGCACCCGCCGTTCCCTGTGCGAAGTTATTAGCGCCCGCCGTATAGGCATTGCCTTTTAGGTCGATGGCGATGTGGCTGCCCCCGTACCCTTGCACCAGGTACAACCGGGCGAAGCTCGCATTGAACTTCGCGATCCTCCATTGATTGGTGTCGATGTCGAATCCGGTGACGTATAGATTACGCCACTCCGGGGAAATCGAGATTGGCCTGCTGGGTCACCGCGAGGCCGGCGTTGTAGACGGTTAAGCTCGACCCGAACACGTAGATTGACCCATTGGGCGCTAGAGCGAACGCGGAGACCGGGGCGATGCTCGTGTTGAGGGTGGTCAAAGCGCTGAGACTGCCTCCGTTGGTCTCCGACGCCAGCAGCGCTTGCTCCTGGTTTGTCGCCAGGATGTAAGCCGTGGAACCATTGAACCTGATCTGGGCGCTGGAGCCGGGGCCCCACGACGGAATAGAATAGGCAGGCTGCTGCGCCCAAACTGCAAGCGGCAGGACGGTCAAAGTGAGGAGTAACTGAGGAGTCACGCGAAAAGTCTACCACTCACTGGGCCTATAGGACCGGTAAGGAATTGTAAGTTAAACTGCCGCGCTTAGCGCGGCGAGATACGCTTTGCCGCGGGCGATGTCGCGCAAGCGCGTACCAGGGTCTTCCGCCTCGCGTTCGATGAACAGCGGACCCTCATAACCAAACTTATGGAGGATAGCGAGGAATGCCGGGAAATCCACTTTGCCTTCGCCTAAAGCCACTTCGCGGCCCAGCGAGCCGGGCGCGTCTGAATCCGGCCAGATCCCGTCTTTCGCATGCACGGTGATCAGATGCGGCCCTACCACTTCCAGCGCTTCGATGGGGTCGCCGGTTCCGTAGAGAATCATGTTGGCGGGGTCGAAGTTGACGCCCACGTTATCGCGCTCCACGGCAACAAGGAACGCCAGCAGCGATTCCGCGGTCTCCTGACCGGTCTCCAGGGCGAATGTGATGCCATGCTTTGCGGCGTGGTCCGCAATGCGCCGCACCATCGCGAGCACGGCCTGGTAATCCGCGCTCCCGGCATCTTCCGGCACGAACCCGATGTGGGTCGCGAAGCCGGGGACGCCCATTTCCGCGGCCAAGTCGACGATGGCGATGGAGCGCGCTTCCCTCTCTTGACGCGTGGCCGGCGGAATGAATCCTACCGTTTGTTGCACGGCAGGGATATCGGCGTAGCTTTCGCCGTTGTAGACGCCGAAAAGGGTGTGCAGGGTGAAGCCTGCGTTGTCGAGGGCGCGACGCCAGTCGGCGCCGTCGAGAGAGAGACCGCCGGGAACGGCCATCTGCCCGTGCGCGATGCCCATTCCGGTGAGGTCGCGAAGGGTATGGGCAAGGTCGTCTGATGCGGTGAACATCACTCCAATGGGATGGGGCATTGTTATTACTCTAGTGCATCGACACAACTAACGGGCGGCGTCCTTCGTAATAGTGAGCAACTCAGGAGGTTCAGCTGCTTACAGGGCCGCGACTGAAAGAAGCGGTTACTGCCGAGGGATGCTCTAGGCGTACTTGAGAATGGTGCTCCATAGGATTCCCCAGAGTCCGACCCGGCGGATGGGAAGGACGCGGGCTTGGTAACGGATGGGCAGGCGAAACCGCCTACCCCACCACCCGGGCCGTCCAATCTTAGAGCAGCTCGTGCCGCCCTTTAGATTCCAGTTGCTTCACGATCTCGCCCACCTGCTGCGCCCGCTTGCGATCGGCCACTAACAGCGCATCCGGCGTGTCCACAATAATCAAGTCGCGCACGCCCAGCAGAGCCACCAGCTTCTTGCCGGCCTCCACAAAGTTTCCAGTCGAATCGTGCACCAGCAGCTCGGAGCCGGAGTTCTGAAATTCATCGCGCGCCAGCAGTTCATAAACGGCGTCCCAACTGCCGACGTCATTCCACCCGAAATCGGCGCAGGGAACGCCAACCACGTTTTTCGCTTTTTCCAGAACCGCGTAATCGATGGAGATGTTTTCGCACAGCGGGAAGATCTTTTTCAACGCCGGGGCAAAGCGCTTGTCATGAAACGCGGGCAGCCCGGCCAGCAGCGTCGCGGTCTTCGGCAGATGCAGCCGCAAATTATCGAGCAGGACGGCGGCGCGCCAGAAGAACATGCCTGCGTTCCAGAAGAATCGTCCCGCGGCCACATACTTTTTCGCGGTCCGGGCGTCGGGCTTTTCGCGGAAACTGCGCACTTCGTGAGCGTGCAGATCGGCCTCGACACCGCGCTCAAACTCGATATAGCCGTAGCCCGTTTCCGCCCAGCGCGGCGCAACGCCCAGAACCGCGATTTTGCCGGCCTCGGCTGCCTGGAACGCGGGCTTCAGCGAACGCAGGTAACGCTTGGGATTCGCAATCACGTGATCTGAGGGGAACACGCCGAAGACCGCATCCGGATTGATGGAGTGCAGAATGTGCGCCGCGAGTCCGATGGCCGGCGCGGTATTGCGCTGCTCCGGCTCGGATAAAATCTGCGCTTTCGGGATCGCCGGAAGCTGCCTGACGATCTCACTTCGCACGTGATCGTTGGTGAGGATCCAGAGATTCTCCGGAGGAATCAGCGGGCTCAGCCGCTGAGCCGTCGCCTGAATCAACGAGAGATCACCCACCACGTTCAGAACTTGTTTGGGGGTTCGCCGGCGGCTGCGAGGCCAGAAACGCGTGCCTCTTCCGCCCGCCAGGATGAGGCCGTAGTAACTGGGCTTGGGCATCCCGCTATTGTAAGTTGTATTCGTGATAGCCGCGGATCAGACGGAACGTCCGGTTCCAACGCGTCTTTGAAAAGAAGTGCAGCGCCAGATCCTTCATGTGGGGCAGGCCGATGGTGGGGTCGGAAAGCTCTTCCGTGGACGCATCGTACGACCAATAAATAATCAGGGGCTTTCCGATAATGTTGTCCCTGGGCACGAAGCCCCAGAAGCGGCTATCGAGCGACAAATCGCGGTTATCGCCCATCGCGAAAATGCTGCCTGCCGGAACCACCACGTCGCCGTTTTTCACATCGTCCGCCAGCATGGTTTGCGCGGGCGGGTAGATCATGGTGTTCGGCTCACTGGGGAAGTTGTCGCGGTAAGAGTCGATGTAGTTGCTTTTATGCACGACGTAAGGCTCTACGAGGGGCTTGCCGTTCAGGTAAACCTGCTTGTTCACCAGGCGCAGGTGGTCGCCCGGCAGGCCGATGGCGCGCTTGACGAAGGTCTGCGTGATGTCGATGGGGTAGCGGAATACGATAATATCGCCGCGGCGCACGTCGCTGTAGGGCAGGATATATTTCGAAACCGCTCCCGCGGGCGAGTAAGCCAGTTTGTCGACCAGCAGGTGATCGCCGATGAGCAACGTGTCTTCCATGGAACCCGTGGGAATCACGAACGCCTGCACCAGCGTGGTGGTTCCAAACAGAAGCAGGATGATGGTGACGGTCCACTCCGCAATCACTCCGCGGGCGACGTCGTTTGAAGGCTTCTTGGTGCTGGCCGCACCGGCGGACTTCTCGCCAGGTGCTGGTTTTATGTCGGGTTTCGTGGATTTTTCTTCCACCACGGGCTTTGAGCGGCTCACAGACTCTTATTGTAGCTGGAAGACGTCTGCGCCGAAAAAAACTCACGCAGCCTGCTCCACGTCACCGGCAATTCCTCGGGCAGGATTCTGGTTTCCCCGATCGTGCTCAGGAAGTTGGCGTCCCCCATCCAGCGGGGAAGAACATGCATGTGGATGTGGTCCGCGATGCCGGCTCCCGCCGCTGCGCCGATATTCATTCCGAGGTTGATTCCCGGCGGGTGGTACAAGCCTTCCAGGGCTGTCTCCGCGAGACGAACAAGCCGCATCATCTCCGACGTGGTTTCTTCGTCCGCCGCTCCCAGCTTCGAAACGTGCGCGTAAGGCACCACCATCATGTGGCCGCAGGTATAGGGGTAAAGGTTCAGAATCACGAAGTTCTTGGCCGCCCGGTGAACCACAAAGTTCGACTCGTCGTTGGCGGTATCCTCAGCCAGGCGGCAGAACACGCAGCCGCCTTTGGGGGAGCCCTCGGTGATGAAGCGGTAGCGCCACGGACTCCAGATGTGGTCCATGCCGGCCCCTAATTCTCTGGAATGACTGGCGTTGGAGTGATTGGAGTGGGCTCGGGGGCCGGCGTGGCGTCATGGTCCGAGTTGTTGACCACGTCTTTCAGTTCCTTGCTGGGTTTGAAGTACGGAATCTTCTTGGCGGGCACTTCGACGCGCGTTCCCGTCTTGGGATTGCGCCCCACCCTGGGCTGCCGCTGGCGTGTCCGGAAACTCCCGAAACCGCGGATTTCAATCTTGTCGCCCGTCCGGAGGGACTTCACAATGCTGTCGAAAATCGCCTCCACGATGACTTCCGATTCTTTCCGGGTCATCTCGACCACTCGCGAAACTTCCTCGATCAGATCCGCTTTGGTCACAACGCGCTCCCTTGCTTCAGTCTAAATGATGCCATCTCAATCGATTAGCGATTCCACAGTATCTCGTGAATCGCCTTCGTTTGCAACGTCTGGAGGCGTACACCCGCTATTTCTCGCCGTCACCGCCCGCCGTCATGTAATCTTCGATGCCGGAAGTGGCCGCGGCCGCCTTGCGCTGGTAGTCGCCGAAGCGCGCCCGTTCCTCATCGGCGGCTAAAGCCTTTAGACTCAATCCGATCTTGCGCTCGCCTTCGTTCATCCGGATGATCTTGAAGTCGGATTCCACGCCCACCGTGAGCGGGGCCGGATCGCCCTTACGCCCTGTGTATCCAGCAACTTCCGAGAAGTGGCACAAACCTTCCACACCTTCGGCAAGTTCCACGAATCCGCCAAATCCGGCCAGCCGGCAGACGCGTCCGTGCACGATGTCGTTCACATTGTGTCCCTGGAAATAAGTCTCCCAGGCGTCCGGCTGCAATTGTTTAATTCCCAGGGAAAGCCGCTTGCTTTTGGCGTCAATTCCCAGAATCGCCGCCTGCACCACCTGCCCGCGCCGCAAAACCTCGGAGGGATGCTTAATTCGTTTGGTCCAGGAGATGTCGGAAACGTGGACCAGGCCGTCGATCCCTTCTTCGATCTCCACAAACGCACCGAAGTCCGTCATGTTGCGGACGCGCCCTTCCACCACCGAGCCGATGCTATAGCGGTGCTCAATGGTGGACCACGGATTCGCTTCCAACTGCTTGAATCCAAGCGAAATACGCCGCTCTTTCGGATGGACGTCCAGGACTATCGCCTCCACCTGATCCCCCGGTTTCACCACCTTCGAGGGATGCTTCATCCGCCGCGACCAGCTCATTTCACTTACATGGATCAAGCCCTCGACCCCGGCCTCCAGTTCGACGAACGCTCCGTAATCGGCCACGTTCACCACCCGGCCGCCCACGCGCGCGCCCTTGGGGTAACGCGCTTCGACGCCATCCCAGGGGTCCGGCGCCAGTTGCTTCATGCCCAGCGAGATCCGCTCCCGCCCCGGGTCATATTTCAAAATCGTTACAGTGATGGAATCTCCAGGGTTCAGAATTTCAGACGGATGGCCCACGCGTCCGAACGTCATGTCGGTGATGTGAAGCAGCCCGTCGATGCCGCCCAGATCCACAAATGCGCCGTATTCGGTCAGGTTTTTCACCACCCCTGTCACCACCGCGCCTTCCTGCAGGTGCTCCAGGGTTTGCTGCTTCACCGATTTCGTCTGCTCTTCCACGGCTAACTTGCGGGAGACCACCAGATTTCCGCGCCGGCGGTTTAATTTGACGATTTTTACGGGAATATCCTGACCCAGGAAAATGTCGAGATTCCGCACCGGCCGCGCGTCCGCCTGTGAGCCCGGCATGAACGCCGGTACTCCGATATCGACCGAAAGGCCGCCCTTCACGCGCTCCAGCACGCGGCCGCTGATCACCAGTTGCTCGGCCGCCGCACGTTCCAGGTCCGCCCAAATGCGCAAACGCGCCGCCTTCTCGTGAGAAAGCAGCACATAACCTTCCACGCGTTCCCCGGTGTGATCGACCATGACGTCGATCACGTCACCCGTTTTCACGCGTATCTCGCCGGAAGCGGAAGTAAATTGTTCGATGGGTACAAGTCCCTCGGACTTGTAATTGAAATCGACGATAACTTCTTTTGGTGTGACCTTTAGAACACGGCCCTGCAAGACCTCATTTTCCGCGGGCGGCGCGAAATGGCTGAAGTCATCCAGCAAATGCTCGTAGTCTTCTACTGCTACCGCATCCGCCATTCCCGTGGCAGCCGCGGCCCCTGGATTATCGTTCCCGGTCATTACTCAAAAAACTCCCGGGGTTACTGACAAAGCAACCTGAAAAACAGAACCCCACCAATACAACTGTACGTTACGCGAATATACCGTGCCTTAGTACTTAGTGTCAACGCGCCATCGTGTATTACGGGGTGGCGCGGCACAGAGACGTCACGCTCCGTCACCGGATCGAAACGCTAAACTATTGTTGTGCAGAAAGGGCAACGCGTCGCTCTCACCGGTGTCGTCATCAGCGCGCTGCTCGCTGTCTCTAAGATTTTAACCGGAGCCTTTTCCGGATCGAGCGCGCTGCTGGCCGACGGGTTCGAATCCGCCGGCGATGTGCTCGCCTCGGGGCTGGTGTGGCTGGGGCTCACCTACGCCGCGAAACCCGCCGATGACAACCACCCCTACGGGCATGGCCGCGCTGAGACCATTAGCGGCCTCGTGGTTGGTCTTCTGCTTCTGTGCGGCGGCCTCGCCATCGCCATCGAAGCATTCGTCGATGTCGGCCCGGGCAATGCCGTTCCCGCCGTCTATGCGGTTTGGCCGCTGGTCATTTCTATCGCCGTCAAGCTGTGGATGATGCGGCTGAAGTATACGACGGCGCGGAGCATCGGCAGCGCCGCTCTGCTGGCCGACGCGTTGAACGACACGGTGGACACTTTCTCGGGCTTTGTCGCTTTGGCCGCCCTCGCGCTCACGCTCTACGACCCCGCCCACTTCCTGCATTTCGATCACTATGGCGCATGCGCGGTGGGCGTCATCATGGTTCTCGCCGGCATCCGCGCCACCTTCCGCACCGGGCAGGACCTGATGGACACCCAGCCGGAGAACGATTTATTGAAGGACCTTCGAGATATCGCGCTCGGTGTTCCGGGGGTTGACGGGGTGGAGAAAGTGTTCGCCAGAAAAACCGGCCTGCGCCACCACGTCGACCTTCATCTGGAGGTGAACCCGGCCATGACCGTGCGCCAATCACACCTGTTGGGCCACATGGTGGAGTCCACAATTTTGGCGCGCATGAGCACCATTGCGAAGGTGCTGGTGCATATCGAGCCTTCCGTTCGCGCCGACGCCGAAACCCCGATGCGCGAATTGACCGGCGTTACGTTGAATCTCGCCGATCTGAAGACGGCTCGGGAATCGTTTGGCGAAGTCCGCATGTATTTTGAAGGGCGTACGGATCAACTGAAATCGATGACGGCGGGCAGCATTTTGCTCCTGCCGGGAATGAGTCCGCATCCTCCACACCTGCACGAGGAGGAGGAATTCATGCTGGTGGCTGAAGGCGCCGGCGAGATCGTCTGCGGCGAGGAAACCACACCAGTGGGACCCGGGTCCATGATGTACTGCGCCGGAGACAAAATGCACGGCATCACCAATACCGGCGCGACGCCGATGCTCTTCTATTTCTACAAATGGCTCGCTTGAACCGGGTGGCATTGGTTGCGGCGCTTTCAATCAGCTTGCTGGACGTTCTTGAGAACTTACAGAACGATCTGAGCAGCGCGCTCGTGCGCGGCCATCTGACTAATGACGATCGATCGCGCCTTCTGGATATCAATGGCGTGCTCGCGGTGAATCTGGGGCGCCAGCGCAATAAGAAACCGGTGGACGAAAAGGAGCTCAAGTCGACCATGAAAGACATTGAGAAGTTAGTGAGAAGGCCGGCATTCGAACGCGAGGACGCCGTGAAGCTGGATACGGATCTTGATGAGTTGCGAACCGGCCTGGCGGGCCATTGAATTATTGCCCGAAGGGAACCCAACGGAGTGTATTCGTGCCCGCCTCTCGAAACACCAGGTCGTTGCCATCGGCGCCAAGAAGCTCTCCACTGGGAGCATCCGCGACCCTTCGCCAGGTCTTCGCGGAGCGGTCGAACAGCGAAAGGCCACCGCCCGTTCGATAGAGCGCCCCGCTACGTGTGAACGCTCGTGGTGCGTAAGTTCCGCCCATCTCCCACCGTCCCAATTCCTTGCCCTTCAAGTCGAGTTCCACCCACAGCATCGGCGGCAGTTGCTGTCCCGGCTGCAGGATGGACGATTCATAAAAGAGCGCACCGATCCGTTCGCCCGTCACGCGCAGTTGCCACGCGCCGGTCATGGGGCCAACCGGTTCTGGATCATGCTCAAAGGAAGATCGCGGAAGAAACGCCCCAAGCTCCTCTCCGTTCTGAGAATAGTTCCGCAGAATGAAGTAATCCTCGTGGCTGGCTTTCCCGTGCCGCCATCCCAAAGTCCAGATCGTGTGATCGTCCGCGAACGAGACTTGCGTGGGCAGATACTTGCCCGTGTCGAAGAATTGTAACTGCTTACCGGAATTGTCGAACACCGCGATACCGCCGCCGCGGTCGTCTCCCTTTCGGTACTCGATGGCCGCCGCCAACGTTCCATCCACATCCGCCCCGGCGTTCTGAATGCGCGGGAATATGCGTGCGGGATCCGCTTCCGGCGCGATGCTGCACAAGGGAGACCCATCGGCCGCATACACGTGGACCCTCGGATAGTCATAGACCAACAGATAGCCTTTTTCAAAGGTCGGCGTGATGTTGTTGGGCGTGAGCGGACCCTGGTAGGTAACTTCGCGCTGTTGCGCGCCGCAACACACGCCGCAAGAAAGGGCGAGCGCGAAGAAGAAAGCAGGCAGGCGCATAAGAGCTCCTTTGTTCTATTTTGACGCACAATGTGCGCCGAGCGTTGAGTCCGCCTGCCGGAAAAGTTCCATGGAAACATCGGAACGCGCGTAGGGGGAAGTTACGCGGCGCTCGGCTGGAACATGCCGAAATCCAACCGACTCATAGAGACGAATGGCCGTGATCAACTGGTGGTTTGTTTCCAGGTACAGACGGGTTGCGCCCAGGGCGAAGCCTTCCTCGATCGCTCTCTCCAGCAGCCGGCGGCCAATTCCACGGCCCTGCGACGATTCCGTTACCGCCATCTTCACGAGTTCAAACTCGCCAGGGCCCATAGCCTGTAGGGCGCAGCACCCAACCGGCCGCCCATCCTCGACAGCCAGAAAGATTCTGCCGCCGCCTACCAGAATGGTCTTTTGCGGGTCGTCGAACGCCGCCCGGTCCTTGGCTTCAAGAACAAAATAGCGCCCGATCCACTCTTCATTCAGCGTGCGGAAGGCCGCTTCGTCGCCCGGCAGGAACTCGCGAATCACGTGATCATTCCTCACTTCACAACTACGTTACGGCAAGAACGATAAAGATGTCCAATAGTTCAAAGGTGCGCATTTATATGATGATCGTATGAATGATGAGATTGAGCTACGGCATCTCCGCTACTTTATGGCCGTGGCCGAGACGCTGCATTTCAGCCGGGCTGCCGAACGGCTGGGGATGGCCCAGCCGCCGCTGAGCCAGCAGATCAAGCGGCTCGAACAGATCGTCGGCCACAGGCTCTTTGACCGGACCACGCGGGGCGTGAAGGTGACCCCTGCCGGCCAACTGCTGGCCGAGCGCGCTCGCAGCACGCTCGAAAAAGTTCAGGACGACCTGGCGCAGGTCCGACGGCTGGGACGCGGCGAAGAAGGCACGCTGACCATCGGTTTCAGCGGCTCCGTCATGCTGACCAAACTTCCCGCCGCAATTCAAAGCTACCGGAGCCGTTACCCGAAGGTGGAGCTTCGGTTACTCGACTTAGTGACTTCGGCGCAGATTGCCGCGCTGCTTGACGGGATTCTTGATCTGGCCTTCCTGCGCGATGGAGACCCCACGGAAGGAATCCTGTTAGAGACCTTACTCAGCGAACCGTTCCTCGCGGTGGTTCCGGAATCGCACCGGCTTGCGCGTAAGAGGACGTTCCGTCTGAACGATCTGCAGGCCGAGCCGTTCGTGCTCTTTCCCCGCCGCATGGGTCCGCTCGCCTTCGACAGGACCATCGCCTGCTGCGAGAGGAATGGCTTCCGGCCCCACATTGTTCAGGAAGCGCACCAATGGCCGACTCTGGTTCGTCTTGTGGCCGCCGGGCTCGGCGTGTCGCTCGCCCCGGCCTGCGTGGGAAGCGTGTCGATCCCGGGCGCGGTTTACCGCAAGGTTGATGCGAGTTGCGTGACCACGGTCGATCTCGGTATCAAATCCGGCCCGGTGAAGATGCTGGCGGCGAACTTTATTGCGATTGCGCGCGAGCATTTGGGAAGCTAAAGAATGCTGCGCCTTTGGATCGTTGTTTTGTTTTGCGTCCTCGCTCAGGCCCTGGCAACTGCGGAGACCGCGAAGTTCTCAGGGCGCGTCCTGCAAGGCCAGGATTTCGGCCGCCGGCTCAGCAGCGGCCTCTGGTTTTGCCTTCAATACGAACCCGGCGCCAACGAAAACGGATGGGTCATCGGCATCCAGGAATCGTGCGCGGAGGGCGCGCACAACTTCGCCACCATCGTGACTCCTCCACTCCACGGTCCCAATGACACGGACGTTCAGAGCTGGGAGTTCGCGCCGACAACCAATGCCTCAAAATTCGTACGGCGCTTTTCGTTCGTATTATCGGAGGAAGACTGGCAGCGGGCTATCAATACCCTCAACGATTCTTACGCGCCTGCTGCCAATACATCCAAAGAGGTTGACGCCCGCTGCGGACACGGGACCTTGACGATTACCAGGATGCGGCATCATGAATCGCCAGACGGCGGATTGTTACTTGACACACTCGATTTCCGGGTGACCCTGACATGGCCTGGTAACTAATGACTTACTTCAGCGCCGCTTCCAACTCCTCAAACCTTCGCTTCAACTCCGCAAACTCGTTTTTCAGCGCCACCACCTCCGCCTCAAGCTGCGCCACTCTTCCGCCGCCGCTCACCACCGGAGCGTCCATCTCCACTTCCAGCAAAGGCTCGCCGCTCAGCACCTGCGCATAGCGTTGTTCCTTCTGCCCCGGCTGCCGTGGCAGTTTCCGCGCCAGCGCGCCCAAAGGGAACTCGGCCATCTTCTCCAGCACGCGCTCGGTTTCTTCCAGATCCGCGAAGTTATAGATGCGCTCGCTGCGATCCTTCACCTCGCCCAGCGTTTGCGCCCCACGCAGCAGCAGGGTGCAAAGCGCGGCCAACTCCCTGCGCCCCAGGTTCAAGGTCTCCGAAAGCCTTTGCGCATACTTACTCACGCGCCCGCTGCCGACAATCACCGCCGCATACCGTTTATGCCGCAAACGGGCCAGCGCTTCGCTCACCGTTTCTTCGTCATAATCCACCACGGGATGCCGGTTGGATTTCTGGTTACAGGCGTTGATCAGGGCGTTTAAGGAAAGCGGATAATACTCGGGCGTGGTGGCTTCTTTCTCAATGAGCGCTCCCAGCACGCGCGCTTCGATGGAATCAATCAGGTCCATAAGTTAGTGGAGGAACTGAGCAACCGCGGCACTCAGCCGGGCGCTTTCACACCCGGTCGCCAGATGCCCGCAATCGCTATCGAGCACCAGCGTTTCCGCATGGGCCTGTTTCGCAAAGGCAAGCGCCGAGGTGGGGTTCACCATATGGTCCTGCGCCGAAACCACCACCAGCAGCTTCGCCTTGACGGCGCTGGCCGGTCCCGCATCCTGCGCGATCATGGCTTCCAGTTGCCGCAGCCAGTCATTGGCGTCGAAGCCCTTCACCATAGCGGCTTCGCTGTTTGTTAGAAATTGGTCGAAGCCCGCCGCCGGCGTCTCTTTCACGCGCCCCGCGGGTGTGGTCAACGCGAACTCGTGGATATCCTCCACCGCGCGCATCGTCTCTACCGGAGGCGTCTGGTAGTTGCCATGCTTCCAATCCGCCCCGGCTTCGATGGCGTGCTTCTCGGCGTTCCACAGCAGCAGATCGATGGAAGACAGTTTCGGACTGCCCACAATGGGAATCGCCTTATCCATGAAATCGGGATATGCGGTTACCCAGGCGAAGGTCTGCATCCCGCCCATCGAAATGCCCATCACGGCGCGCAGATGCGGAATGCCCAGCTTCTGAGTGAGTAACCGGTGCTGTGATTCCACCATGTCGCGAATGGTGAATTGCGGAAAGTTCATCCGCGGCTGCAGCTTACTGTTGGACGGGGAGGAGGACACGCCGTCACCCAGCGCATCCACCAGAATCACGAAAAGGCCCGCAGGATTCACCACGCCGTTTGAACCCACGAGGCCCTTCAGGCTTTCGCTGCGGCCGCCAAACCAGGTGGGAAACAGAATCGCATTCGACTTGCCGGTGTTGAGCGTGCCGTAAGTCCGGTAGCCGATCAGACAATCGCGAATCACCTGGCCGCTTTCGAGCTTCAGGTCGCCGATCCGCGCTTTTTGCAAATCGCCATCCGCCGCGAAGGCGGCCACCGCGAACAAGAATGAAATCCAAGCGCGCACGTTTTAGTGGGCGCCCGATGGCGGCGCGGGCGCAATCACAACCGGCTTGGCGCCCGCGGGCATCGGCGCCAGCAGGTCTTCCTTGCGATAGATCAGTGTGGACGTGTTGTAGCTCGCCAGTTCAAACCCATGGCCATGCGTGATGGCATCGGTGGGGCACGCCTCCACGCAGAACCCGCAGAAGATGCAGCGGTTGTAATCAATATTGTAGGCCTTCGCATAGCGTTCGCCGCCGCTGATGCGCACCTGTTCTGTGTTCTCCGCCGCCTCGATATAGATGCACTGGGCGGGGCAGGCAGCCGCGCACAGGAAGCACGCCACGCACTTCTCCAGTCCGTTCTCGTCGCGCTGCAGCACGTGTTTGCCGCGGTAGCGTTCTTCGAGGGTTGGCGGCGCGTCCGGATAATCTTCGGTGATATCCGGCTGCACCATCTCTTTGATGGTGACGCTCATGCCCTTGGCCACGGCCGCGGCCGCGCTGAAGATCTCTTCGAGTTTGTTCGCCATGGTCTTTTCTATGGTATCGAACGCCGGTTTAGAATGCGTGGCCTCCGACCGGAAGCTAATTCTTCCCGTGTCAGCCGGCTTTGAGAGCGGGAACGTTTTCGTCTTCGCGAAACGTCTCGATCCCGAAGCGCCGCCCCAGCCCTTCCAGTTCGTTTTTCACGAAGCCGGTGAACGAACGCTCGATCTTGCCGTCCTGGCCAATCTCGAAGAAAGTTGGCACGTATTCGATCCCGTAGGCATTGCTGGCCGGATAGCCTTTGCCGTCCAGCAGCGTTTCCATCTGGATTCCAAAACGCCGGTTGAACTGGCGCGTGGCCTCCGCGTCATCTTGTGAAATGGCCACGAGAGGGCCGCCCGCGCGCGCTATCCGGTCGGCAATAGGAAGCGCGAACTGGCACGTGGGGCAACTGATCTTGAAAAACACCAGCACCACCGGCCCGCCCGCCAGCAGATCCGCCAGCGATTTGCGGCCGCCACGGAGCGCGGTCAGATCAAAAGGAGGCGCTTTACTTCCCGTGCCCGGCATTCACCCAAACCTCCACCCTTCTCTGCAAAACATCCAGCGGAAGGGCGCCACCACTCAACACCAAATCGTGAAACGCGCGCTCGTCAAACGCCGCGCCGAGGCGCTGCTCCGCCATGGTGCGCAGCTCCCGGATCTTTAGCTGGCCAATCTTATAAGCCAGCGCCTGGCCCGGCCATGAGATATAGCGGTCCACCTCGGCCGTGATGTTTTGTTCCGAGAGCGCCGTGTTGGCCTTCATATAATCGATGGCTTGTTGACGCGTCCAGCCCATGGCATGCATCCCCGTATCCACCACCAGACGGCACGCGCGCCACATATCGAAGCTCAACTGCCCGAAGCGCGAGTACGGATCTTTATAAAACCCCATTTCATAGCCCAGGCTTTCGGAATACAATCCCCAACCCTCCACAAAAGCCGTGGTTTCGAGGTGCTTGCGAAACTCCGGAACATTCTGCATCTCCTGCGCCAGGGCGATTTGCAAGTGGTGGCCGGGGACGGATTCATGCATCGAGAGCACTTCCATTTCAAACTTCGGCCGTGAATCCAGCTTATAGGTGTTCACGCGGTACATGCCGGGACGCCGGCCATCCACCGAACCCTCCTCATAGAATGCCGAAGTCTGTGACGGCGCGTAGTAAGCGTCCATCGGCTCCACGCCGTAAGGCTCGCGGGGCAGCTTCCCGAATAACTTCGGCAACTGTTCATCCACGCGCTTGCAAATGTCCCGGTAACCCTCCACTAAGTCATGCTCATTGGTGAAGTAGAACTTCGGGTCTGTTCGCAGCATGTTGACAAATTCGTCGAAGCTGCCTTTGAACCCGGTCTGGGCGATGGTGGCATCCATGGCCGTGCGAATCCGTTTCACCTCGGCGAGGCCGATCTCATGAATTTGCCGCGGAGTCAGATTCGTGGTCGTGCGCGTCCGGATTGCGGACTGATACCACTCCAGGCCGTTCGGCAGCGCCGAAATCCCAATCGTTTCCCGGCAGTTCGGAAGATACTCCGTGGCCAGGAAATCGCGCCACTTGCGGAACGCGGGGTACACCACCCCATCCACCGCGGCATTCGCCGCGCGGCGCAGGCGGTCCTGATCCGCCGGGCTGATTGTTGCGGGGAAATTCTGAAAGTTCTTCAGCATCACGCTCGCCGCGGGCGCGTCTTTCAGAATCTGGCCCACCTGCGCCGGCACATCCCGCATCACGATCTTCGGCTGCGTAATCCCGCGCTTGATTCCTTCGCGCAGTAAGGCGATATTTTGATCCACGAGCTCCGGCACTTTGTTTAAGCGCGTGATGGCGTCTTCATAATCCTTCACCGTGCGCGCGGGCGCTTGCTGCATCACTTGCGGGACCCAGCTATGCACGCCGCCGCCCAGCGGATCTACCGCCAGATACTCCTGCGGGAAACGGTTCCCATCCACGTCCGTCCCGACGCGCCAGCGGAACAGGTCGTAGTTCAGTTGATCGTCGGGATTCAGCCGGGCCCGCTGGATGGAATCAAGCACCTTCAAATTCGCGGCGGCGTGCTGTTTTGACTTCTCAATCGCCGCGGGAGAGAAATCCGACCAGCGATCGTTCTCGCCGGGATAGCCATAAGAGGTCGCCGCTTCCGGAGAAGTCTTCAGCATCCAGGCCTGGTCTTCATCGAAAAGTTGATGGAGGCGGGCCGAATCGTCCTGCGCGAAGGCGGGCGTGAGCAACAGGAACAAAAGGAAAGGGGCGGAGAAGCGCATCGGTGACGCTATTGTACTTCGCTAAACTAATGCTGGGCGGCTGAAACCATGAATATCCACGACATCTACCGGCCGTTCCTCAAACACTTCAGGACCAAGCGCGTCAAGAACTTTTACGCCACGTTGGGAATTGGTCCGGAAACATCCATCATCGATGTGGGCGGCAATGGATTCTTCTGGCGCACCGCGAGGGAACTCAATCTTCCTCGACCGCGCGCAGTCACCATCCTCAACATCTACGATCAGGATGAGGACCTGCCGGAGGGTATCACCTGGGTCCGCGCGGATGCCCGGGACATGCCGTTCGCGGATGGCCAGTTCGACGTCGCTTTCTCAAATTCGGTGATCGAACATTTGGAAACGTCCAAAAACCAGGCCGCGATGGCCTCCGAGATTCGCCGCGTCGCAAAAAGATACTGGATACAGACCCCGGACCCGAGATTCCCGGTGGAACCGCACTACATCACGCCATTCGTCCACTGGCTTCCCAAAACCGTGCGCCGGCGCGTCGTGCGCAATGGGACGGTTTGGGGCATCATCACGCGCCCCACTCAGGAGCAGATCGACGCCAATCTGAAGGAAATCCGCCTGATTCCTCCCAGCGAGTTTCGAGGCTTTTTCCCGGATGGGAAGATCGTGATTGAACGGTTCGCTGGAATTCCAAAATCGATGATGGCCGTTCGCATCTGACAAGTAAAAACGAGCAATAAAAAAGAGCAATAAAAAAGCCGGCTCGCCCCTCACGACGAACCGGCCGTACTACCCTCGTTCTCTCTTGTGCTTTGAGATTAGCTGTTGCCCGGTACGCCGGCAATCAGGCGAAATCCTGATTTCGCAGGGGTAAGACGCCGTAATCAAACGTCAGACTTTCCTGACGGTACTAGGGTGCACAGCCCGCCGACAAACGAAAAAGCCCCCGTTTGGCGAGGGCTTTCGTCCAACCTGAAGCAGAGAGGAGGTGTTGCTGTATGACACTTCGCTTGAAGATTGTGTGGCTACGCTACACGGTCGAGATCGTCTTCCGCCTAAAAAGGAAGGTAATCTTGGGATTGGGATGCTACCAACATCCCAATCCCTTCACGCATCATAGCGCGGATTACATCACTCCAAAGTTCTTCAGATTCCTCGGGAGAAACGAGTTCACCGTAGCACCCGAACGCGGCCGTCGATCCCGCCGGCCCCCAAAGCCTTGTGCGACGCGTGGCGCCG
>Ga0182012_10000899_pt1 | contig 32768 bp, 29 predicted proteins | sample 612S2SmetaG_FD_120486 | JGI IMG/M metagenome (GOLD analysis project Ga0182012, IMG submission 120486) | Permafrost microbial communities from Stordalen Mire, Sweden - 612S2S metaG | ecosystem: Environmental > Terrestrial > Soil > Wetlands > Permafrost | place: Sweden: Stordalen | collected...
GAAGATCGAAGCGGCGCCCTCGCCGCCCCGACGAACGGGGAATTTTCGGCGATACGAGCGGCGCGCCCTCGACGCGGATGAGGCGTCGGGCGTTTCGCCCGCCACAACTAGGAAACAGATGCGATGAAAAAACATCTTCTGATCGCCGCCGCCACCGCGGCGCTTTTGCTGCCGGTTCTGTCTTCCGGCGCCTATGCCGAGCCGCCAAAGCCGGAGGCCGGCCCCCAATGGAAGCTCTCGGATGAAGACCGCGCGGCGCTGGTCGACGCCAAGGTCGCCGGTCTGAAGGCCGGGCTCAAACTGACCCCCGCGCAGGAAAAGAACTGGCCGGCGGTGGAGACCGCGATTCGCGAGCAGGCCAAGGCGAGCGCCGCGCGCTGGGCCGAATTCTCCGAGAAGAGCAAGGAACATGAGGGCCACCACAACCTGATCGAGGGGCTGCAACACCACGCCAAGGCGCTCGAAACCCGCGCGGTGGAGCTGACGAAGTTCGCCGATGTCGTCAAACCCTTGTACGACAGCCTCGACGAGGGCCAGAAGTACCGCCTGATCGTGATATTGCACGTAATTGGCGAACATCATGCTCCTCACTTCGGCGGCGGCGAAGGCCCTGGCTGGGGCGGCCCGGAGCATAAAGGCTGATCGCTTCCACGACGAATATCAGCCCGGCGCGGAAAGACCGAGGTTTTCCGCGCAGGGCGCTTTTTGCGCCAATGCGACGCGCGCCGATTTTATCGGCGCGCCTGAAGCGAATCCCGCTCGCAAGCAAAGCAAAGCCACGGAAAACCCGGCGCGCCATGCTTGTCATTCATTCCTGGATCTTGTACTGCTAACCGTAACATGCGTTACGCTTCACTGCTCCGCCGAATGGCCCTTCGCCGCGAACGCCGTCATTTCGCCGCCAAGGCGGATCAATATGATGCCTCGTTCTCCCGGTCGGTTCGCGCCCAGATGGAATCCGCGACGTCGATGCGTCGCCGGCCGCGCGGACAGTAGTCTAGTAAGTTTGTCGGAATTAGCGCATAAGACGCGCGCTCATAGCGGAGAAAGCGAAAACATCGCCGTGCCAATTTCGTCTCGTCCACGCAAGCCCCCCGCTTCCTTCGCCGCTCTCGCCCTGTTGGCGACATTGGGGGGCTGCGATCTCGATTGGGCTAAGCCCGACGTGAGCGCGCCTCCGCCGGCGCGTTTCCGGGAGGCCAAGCCAGCCTCGGCGCCGTCGCTTGGCTCCGCTCGTGAGTTCACGGCGAAATTCGGCTCACAGGAGCTATCTAACCTCGTGGGCCAGGCGCTGGAAAACAATTACGACATCGCCGCCGCCGTGGCCCGCATCACCCAGGCCGACGCGCAGGCGCGCGTCTCCAGCTCGGCGCTGTGGCCCGCGCTGACGATGAACAATTCCGCGGAGCGCACCCAATCCCCCGGGGCGGCCTACTCCGCGAGCACGGCCGCCGGCGCGGCCGCCACGTCGAACGCCACCTCCAGCGGAACCGTCGCCACGACCCGAACCAATCTGTATCAACTCGGGCTGAACGCCAGCTACGAGATCGATTTCTGGGGCAAGAACGAGGACGCCTCGAAGGCCGCCCGGCTGCTCGCCAACGCCAGCCGCTTCGATCGCAACGTGGTCGAAATCGCCACCATCGCCTCGGTGCTGAACTCCTATTTCCAGGTGCTGAACGCCCAGGACCGGCTGCGCATCGCGCATGAGAACGTCAGGATCGCCGACGAGGTGTTCAAGGCGATCAAGATGCGGATGGACGTCGGCACCGCGACCGTGCTGGACGTGTCGCAGCAGGAGACCGTGCTCGACACGGAAAGGGCTCTGATTCCGCCGCTGGAGGAGACCTTTCGCCAGCAAAAGAACCTGCTCGCGGTGTTGCTCGGGCGCACGCCGGAAAGCTTCGACACGAAGGGCGCCTCGCTGGTCAGGCTGCGCTTCCCGCGGGTCGAGCCCGGACTGCCCTCGGAAGTGCTGCTGCGCCGGCCGGATGTCGCCGAGGCGGAGGCGAAGCTCGCCTCGCAGGAATTCTCGGTGCTGCAGGCGCGGGCCGCCTTCTTCCCGTCGATCACGCTGACCGGGCAATATGGCGTGCAGAGCACGTTGATCAAATATCTCGCGACGCCGCAGGCCATCGCCTGGCAGATCATGGCCAACGCGGCGCAGCCGCTGTTCGACGGCTATAATCTCCAGGGCCAGTATAATTTGCAGCAGGGCAAATACGCCGAACTCGCGGCGGATTACCACAAGCAGACGCTGACCGCCCTGTCCGACACGGAAAACGCGCTGATCGCCATCTCGCAGACCGGGCGGCAAATGAAGCTGCAGGAGGACGCGGTGGCGGCGGCGAAACGCGCGCTGGACGCGGCGCAAGCCAGGCTGCGCGAGGGCACGATCGACATCGTGACGCTGTCGACGACCGAAACCTCCTTTTTCCAAAATCAGGACACGCTGGAGCAGGTGCGGCTCGCGCATTTCGAGGCGGCGACAAGCCTTTATCAAGCGCTCGGCGGCGGCTGGGCGCCGACCAACCGCGAGGTCGAGATCGCCCGCGCCGACGCAGCCTATCAAGAGGACAAGGGCCCTTGGCCATGAAGCTTCCGCAAAACCGACGCTTGATTTACCTGCTCGCCGTCGTGCTCGTTCTGGCGCTCGCCGCCGCGTGGCGCGGGGGACTTTTCGGGAAACCCGCGTCGACGGCTGGGTCCGAACCGTCGGCCCCGCCGGTTCCGGTGGCCGCCGCGACCGCGCGGCTGGCGGACGTGCCCGTGAGCATCGACGCGGTGGGAACCGTGCAGGCGCTCAACACCGCGACGATCCACACGCAGGTCGACGGCCGCCTCGTCAAGCTCCCCTTCAACGAAGGCGAGGACGTGAAGAAAGGCGATGTCGTCGCGCTGATCGAGCCCAATCTCTATCAGGCCCAATATGATCAGTCCGTCGCGAAAAAGGCGCAGGACGAGGCCACCCTCGCCAATGCGCGGCTTGACCTCGTGCGCTACCAGAAGCTGACCGTTGGCCATTACGGTTCGCAACAGCAATATGACACGCAAAAATATCTGGTGGCGCAGTTGGAGGCGCAGGTGCGCGCCGATCAGGCCGCGATCGACAGCGCCAAAACCACGCTCGAATATTGCACGATCCGCTCGCCGATCGACGGCCGCGCCGGCATAAGGCTGGTCGACATCGGCAATATTCTGCACGCCTCGGATCTGACCGGCATTCTGATCATCACGCAGTTGAAGCCGATCTACGTCATCTTCACGATCCCGCAGCAGGCGCTGCCCGCCGCGCGCGACGCGATGGAGAAAGGCTCCTCGCATGTCAGCGCGCTCGGCCCCGACAACACCACCGTGATCGAGACGGGCGATGTTTCGGTGATCGACAACCAGATCGACCAGACGACCGGCACCGCGCGAATCAAGGCGACCTTCCACAACAAGACGCTGCGATTGTGGCCGGGACAATTCGTGAATGTGCGGCTTGTCGTCGACACGATCAAACAGGCGGTCGTCGTGCCGAGCACGGCGATCCAGCGCGGCCCCAGCGGGGCTTACGTCTACATGCTCGGCCAGGACAACGTGGCGACGCTGAGGAACGTGACGACCGGGCAGCAGGACGAGAACATCGCGGTCGTGACGCGGGGACTGGAGGCGGGTGGGCAAGTCGTCACCAGCGGCTTCGCCCGCCTCTCGAACGGCGCCAAGGTGCATGTCGTGAAGGCGTTGGAGGAAGATGCAGGCTCGCCGCCGGCCGCGCCCGCGCATGAGGCCGATTCAAGTCCCTTGTCCGGCGGACCCGCGTCGCTGGGCGGCGGAGACCGGCGCGGCGGCCCCCGCCCGCCGCGCGCGAACGACGCTTCGTCCGGCGGGACGCAAACGAAATGATCTAGCACATGAACATATCGGCGCCCTTCATTACCCGGCCGGTGGCCACGACGCTGCTGGGCTTCGCCGTGCTTCTCGCCGGCGTCATGGGCTTCATGCGTCTGTCCGTATCGCCGTTGCCGCAGGTCGATTTTCCGACCATTCAGGTGACGACGCAGCTTCCCGGCGCCAATCCCGACACGATAGCGTCGCTGGTGACGGCCTCGCTCGAACGGCAATTCGGGCAGATCCCATCGCTTTCGACCATGTCGTCGCAGAGCGCGTTCGGATTCTCGCAGATCACGCTGCAATTCGATCTCGACCGCGACATCGACGCGGCCGCGCAGGACGTGCAATCGGCGATCAACGCCGCGGCCTCGACGCTGCCGCGCAACCTGCCCTATCCACCCGTCTACGCGAAGGTCAATCCGGCGGACACGCCGATCGTCACGCTGACGCTACGCTCGCAGACCTCGACACTGCGGGAGATGAGCGATCTCGCCGACACGCAGCTCGCGCCGCGGCTGTCGGAAGTCCCTGGCGTCGGCCGCGTGATGGTCGAAGGCGGCGTGCGCCCGGCGATACGCATCCAGGCCGATCTCGCGCGGCTCTCGGCCAATCATATGAGCATGGACGATCTTCGTCTCGCCATCGCCGGCGCCAATGTCGCGGGGGCCAAGGGATCGATCGACGGCGCGCGGCAGTCCTACACGCTCGACGCCAACGACCAGTTGACGTTGGCGAGCCAGTACAGGACCATCGTCGTCCAATGGAGCAATGGCCGTCCGATCATATTGAGCGACGTGGCCAACGTGGTGGACGGGCTCGAAAACAGCCGCGTCGGCGGCTGGTACAACGGGGAGCCGGCGGTCGTTCTCGACGTGGTGCGCCAGCCCGGCGCCAATATCATCAACACGGTCGAACTGCTGAAAGGCGAGTTGCCGAAGTTGCGGCGGCTTCTTCCCGCGGGGATGTCGCTCGATATCGTCAACGACCGCACCGACACGATCAGAGCCTCCATCTCCGATGTCGAGGTCACGCTGGTGATCGCCATCGCGCTGGTGGTCATGGTGGTGCTGCTGTTCCTGCGCAACATCCGCGCGACGATTATCGCGGGCATCAGCCTGCCGCTGTCGATCGTCGCGACATTCGCGACGATGTGGGCGGCGGGATTCTCGCTCGACAATCTGTCCTTGATGGCGCTCACGATCGGCACCGGCTTCGTCGTCGACGACGCCATCGTCATGATCGAGAACATCGTCCGCAACATCGAGAAGGGCAAGACCCCGACGCAGGCGGCGTTGGACGGCGCGCGCGAGATCGGCTTCACCGTGGTGTCGCTGACGGTGTCCCTGATCGCCGTGTTCATCCCTTTGCTGTTCATGACCGGCATCGTCGGGCGCATGTTCCGCGAATTCGCGCTCACCCTTTCGATGGCCGTCGTCGTCTCGGCGATCGTGTCGCTGACGCTGACGCCGATGCTGTGCAGCCAACTGCTGCGCTTGCCAAAGCGCGACAGGCGGGGCCATGGGGTTCATGACGCGCCCTCCTCCTGGCTCGACCGCTTCTACGCGACGACGCTCGACTGGGCGCTGAAGCGCCAGCGTTTCATGCTGGTTCTCACCGGAGCGACGCTCGCCCTAACCGTCGCGCTGTATATTTTCATTCCCAAGGGCTTCCTGCCGCGCCAGGACACGGGGCTGCTCACGGCGGTGCTCGAGACCGCGCCCGACGCATCATTCGACGCGATGAAGAAGCTGCAGGCCGACGTGTCCAGCATCTTCCAACAGGACAAGGAGGTCACCGGCGTGACCTCGGTTCTGGGCGTCGGCCCGCTCAACCCGACGACGAATGTCGGGCATTTCTCGATCACGCTGCGCGACCGCGACGATCGCGCCGACAGCGCCGACGTGATCGCCGAACGCCTCAAGGCGCGCGCGGAGAAGCTGGCGGGCGCGAAGCTCTATATCGAGCCGGTGCAGGACATTCAGATCACGACGCGCATGAGCCGCTCGCAATATCAATACACGATCACGACAGGCGACAACGCGGAATTGCTGAAATGGTCGGACAAACTGTTCGACGCGATGCGGCGCGAGCCGGTTCTGAGCAACGTCGCCGCCGAAACGCAGACGGGCGGTCTGCGCAGCCAGGTGCGCATCGACCGCAAGAACATGGGTCGGCTTGGCGTATCGATGCAGAATGTCGACGACATCCTCAACGACGCCTTCGGCCAGCGGCAGATTTCGACGATTTACACGCAGTCCAACCAGTATCGCGTGATTCTCGAGGCGTCCGAGCAATATCAGCGCGATCCGAAGGCGCTCGAAAAGCTCTATGTCGCGGCGCCCGGCGGCGGTCCGCAGACGCCGCTGGGAACCATCGTGCATATCGACAGCGTCTCCGCCCCGCTGTCGGTCTCCCATCAGGAGCAGTTTCCGGCGGCGACGATCAGCTTCGATCTCGCGCCCGGCGCGTCGCTCGGCGACGCGTTGCAGGCCATCGCGCGGATCGAAAAAAATATTCAAATGCCGTCCATGGTCGTCGGCGCGTTCAGCGGCGACGCGGCGGAGTTTAACAAGTCGCTCGCCAGCGAGCCCTATCTCATTCTCGCGGCGGTCATCGCGATTTACGTGGTGCTGGGCGTCCTTTACGAGAGCTTCGCGCATCCCTTCACCGTGCTCACGACCCTGCCCTCGGCGGGCGTCGGCGCCTTGCTCGCCTTGATGCTGTTTCGGCTGGACATGTCGATCGTCGCGCTGATCGGCATCGTGCTGCTGATGGGCATCGTCAAGAAGAACGCGATCATGATGATCGATTTCGCGCTGGAGATGGAGCGCTTCGAGGGGCTGCCCCCTGAGGTGTCGATCGTGCGCGCCTGTCATTTGCGGTTTCGTCCGATCATGATGACGACGCTCGCGGCGTTGCTCGGCGCGCTGCCGCTGGCGCTCGCGCACGGTTCGGGAAGCGAATTGCGCGTCCCGCTTGGCATATCCATCGTCGGCGGCCTGCTGCTGTCACAAATGCTCACGCTTTATACGACGCCCGTCATCTATCTCGCCGTCGAGCGGCTGCGCACGAGACTGGCCAGCGCGACGCGGGAGGAGGAGGACGAAGCCTTCGACACGACTCCCGGGTCCCTGCCCGAGCGCAAGGAAGCGGCCGAGTGAGTGTCTCCTCGCCTTTCATCAAACGGCCGGTCGGCACGACGCTGCTCGCCCTCGCGCTGTTTTTGATCGGCGCGGTGGCTTATTTTCATCTGCCCGTCGCCAGCCTTCCAGCCGTCGATTTTCCGATCATCAGCATCACCGCCTCGCGCCCCGGCGCCGACCCCGAAACCATGGCGGCCTCGGTCGCCGCGCCCCTCGAACGGCGGCTGGCCAACATCTCGAGCCTCAACGAACTTACGTCGATCAGCACGCTTGGCGGGACGGCGATTGTCGCGCAGTTCGACATCGACCGCAGCATCGACGCGGCGGCGCGCGACGTGCAGGCGGCGATCAACGCCGCCGCGACGGACCTGCCGACGGATTTGTCGACCCAGCCGACCTTTCGCAAGGCGAACTCCGCCGGCGCGCCGGTGTTCGTTCTCGCGCTGACCTCGGACACCATGCCGACCAGCGCGATCTTCGACGCGACCGACACCGTCATCGCGCAGCGGATTTCGCAGGTGTCTGGCGTCGGCAACGTCCTCGTCGCCGGCGCGACGCAGCCAGCGATCCGCATCCAGCTCGATCCGGCGCGCCTCGCCACGATGGGGCTCGGGCTCGATCAGGTCGCGAGCGTCATCGCCAACGCCAATGTGCAGTCCCCGACCGGCGCCTTTAGCGGCGACGGACAGGGCGTCACCATAGCGACGGACGATCAGCTCAACACGGCGCAAGATTATCGCGGCGTCGTCGTCGCGTCGAAAAAGGGGGCAGTCGTACGGCTCGGCGACGTGGCGAAGGTCGAACGCGGCGTGCTCAATCGTCTCGCCGCCGGCTGGTACAATGGCAAGCCGGCGGTGATCCTGGTCATCTTCAAATCGCCAGGCTCCAACGTCATCGAGACGGTGGACAACATCAAGGCGCTGCTGCCCAAGTTGCAGGAGTGGGTTCCGCAAGGCATCGACATCGCCGTGCTGGCCGACCGCACCCAGACGATCCGCTCCAGCATCGCCGACATTCAGCGCACGCTGTTCATCTCGGTCTGTCTGGTGATGGCGGTCATCTTCCTGTTCCTGCGGCGGGTTTCGCCCGTTGTCGCGGCCGGGATCACGGTGCCGCTGTCGCTGGTCGGCTCCTGCGCCGCCATGTGGGCGGCGGGGTTTTCGATCGACAATCTGTCGCTGATGGCGCTCACGATTTCCGTCGGCTTCGTCGTCGACGACGCCATCGTGATGATCGAGAACGTCGAGGCGCATGTCGAGCGCGGCATGGGCCGCATGGAGGCGACTCTGCTCGGCGCGCGGCAGATCGCCTTCACCGTCGTGTCGATCAGCCTGTCGCTGATCGCGGTCTTCGTCCCCTTGCTGTTCATGCCCGGCATCATGGGAAGATTGGTGCGCGAATTCGCCTATACGCTGACCTTCTCGATCATCATTTCAATGGTCATTTCACTGACCGTGACGCCAATGCTCTGCGCGTGGCTGCCCGCGCAAAAGCACAAGCAGCCGAGCCGGTTCGACCGATTCTTCGAGAACGGCCTCGACAGGGTGATCGCCGCCTATGAGCGCAGCCTGCGCGGCCTCGTCGATCACCCGTGGCTTTCGCTCGGCGCGATTCTCGTGACGGCCGTGCTCACCGTTTACCTCTTCAAGGCCATTCCGAAGGGAAGTCTGCCACAGGACGACATCGGTCTCCTCAATGGCACCACCGAGGCTTCGGCGGATGTCTCCTTCGCGGAGATGGAGCGGCTGCAGAAGATGGCGATGGACGTGCTCGCGAGGGATCCCGATGTCGCCAATGTCGGCTCCTTCATTGGTTCGAATACTCAGGCCGCTCCATCCAATCAGGGCCGGCTCTATGTGTCGCTGAAGCCCTCCGACGAGCGGCGCTCGTCGAGCTTCGAGGTCATCGACCGCTTGCGGCCGGAATTCGCGAAGATACCGGGACTGGGCGTGTTTCTGGTGCCGTCGCAGGATTTGCGCACCGGCGGACGGCTCAGCAAGGCGATGTACCAATACACCGTTTCGGACAGCGACGTCCGAGAACTCGACGAATGGACGCCGAAGATTCTCGAACGCCTTCAACAACTGCCGCAACTCGCCGATGTGTCGACGGATTCCGAGCAGGGCGGGCTGAAGGCGAATGTCGTCATCGACCGCAACGCGGCGTCGCGCATGGGCGTCCAGATCGCGACGCTGGACGCGGCGCTGAACAGCGCCTTCGGACAGCGGCAGGATTCGATCATCTACACCCAGCGCAACAATTACCGCGTCGTCGTCGAGGTTCCGCAGACGCGTCAGCGCGACATCCGCGATTTGTCCGGCGTCTATGTGACCGGCGCGAACGGAACGCAGGTTCCCCTCACCGCGCTGGCGCATATCGAACGCGGCAGCATGCCGCTGGTCGTCAACCATCAGGGCGTCGTCCCGGCGATCACCGTCACCTTCAACCTCGCGGCGGGAACCTCGCTGGAACAGGGCACGGCGGCGATCGACGAAGCGGTCGCCCAGATGAACCTGCCGCGCGGGCTGCGCACCGCCTTCGCCGGCGACGCAGCGGATTTCCGCAAGTCCGTGGGCGGCATGGGGCTGATCATCCTTGGCGCGCTGCTCGCCGTCTACATCATTCTCGGCGTGCTCTACGAGAGCTACATTCATCCGATCACCATCATCTCGACGCTGCCCTCGGCGGGTCTTGGCGCGCTGCTGGCGCTGGTGGCGACCGGCACGGAATTCACGGTGATCGCCTTCATCGGCATTCTGCTGCTGATCGGCATCGTCAAGAAGAACGGCATCATGCTCGTCGACTTCGCGCTGCACGCGCAGCGCGAGCGGGGCATGAGCGTGCATGACGCGGCGATCGAGGCGGCCAAGGAGCGTTTTCGCCCGATCCTGATGACGACGCTCGCGGCGATGTTCGGCGCCTTGCCACTCGCCTTCGCCACCGGCGTCGGCGCCGAAATGCGCCGCCCGCTCGGGATCACCATCGTCGGCGGGCTGTTGCTGAGCCAGGTTTTGACGCTCTACACGACGCCGGTCATCTACCTGCTGATGAGCAAGCTGCGCCGCAAGAAACCCGCGCCCGCGCCCGCCCAGATCGGCGCGTATCCGGGCGAAGTGGAGGCGGGTTCACATTGACGCGGCGCGTCTTTAGCCCTTGGGCGGCGTTCCGCTCCCGGAGTCATGGACCGACAAGCGCTCCGCCGCGGCGAGGATCAGCGTCGAAAACACAAACGTAAGGTGAATGCCGACCGCGAAATAAAGATCGCGGTCGGTGGTCTCATCCGCGTCGATGGAGGCTTCGAGCAATTCGATCGCCGTGATGGCGACGATGGTCGCCATCAGTCTCAATTTGAGTTGGGAAAAATCGATGTGGCCGATCCATTCCGGCCAATTGCCGTGATCTTCCGTTGAAAAGCGCGAGACGAAATTATCGTAAATCGATAAAATGACGATCACCACCAGCGCGCCGATAAGAGTGATGTCGATGAGATTCAACATCGCCAGCGTCACATGCAGGTCTTGCCCTTCGGCGAGCAGCGAGACGAGCGACCACGCCTTTTTACCGGCCTTGACCACCAGGCCGAACAGCGCCAACGTCAGTATCGCCAGAAATGGCGCGAGCATCCAACGCGACAACAGCAGATAGGATTCGAACAAGCGTTTCAACATCGCGGCGCTTCGTGACGGAGTGCGAAAAGAGCGAATACAGCTTCATTCAAGTCCTAAAATCCGCTCCATTGCAATCCCAACTCGGGCGCGGCGTTAACGAAGACCCGGCCTAGAGCGAAATAAGGAATCCAAGTGGCGGGCGCCTCTTCCGACCTTGATTTTCCATCGCGGCTCGACGAGGCGGGCGATCCCTTCGCCCCGCTGCGCGCGGCCTCGACGGACCGCCCCTTCGTCGTCGCGCAGATCGGCCAGTCGCTCGACGGACGGATCGCCACCGTCAGCGGCGAGTCGCGCGGCATCAGCGGCCCGGCGGCGCTCGATCATCTGCATCGCCTGCGCGCCCATGTCGACGCTGTCGTGGTCGGCGCCGGAACCATCACCGCCGACGATCCCCAACTCAACGTGCGGCGAATCGTCGGGCCGAGCCCGGCCCGTGTCGCGATCGACCCCGGCGGCCGGTTGGACCAGACCGGCAAATGGCTGACCGAGGACGGCGCGCGGCGGATTCTAATCAGCGCCGCGCCGACCAAGGCCGGCCCGGGCGTCGAGCGGATAGAACTCCCCTGGCGGGACGGCCGCTTCGCGCCGCGCGACATTGTTGAAGCGCTGTTCGCGCGGGGAATGCGCCGCATATTGATCGAGGGCGGCGCGCGCACGCTGGCGGCTTTCATCGAGGCGGGCCGCGTCGACCGGCTGCACGTTTTGGTCGCGCCGATCATCATCGGCTCGGGCCGCGCGGGGCTGGACCTCGCGCCCATCCCGGCGCTGGCGCAAGCGCTTCGCCCGCGCGTAAACGTTCATATTTTGGGCGGCGCCGACGTGTTGTTCGATTGCGATTTTTCGGGCGCCGGGGCGCGGCGATAAGGAGCTGATATGTCTAACCAGTCGGAATCGAGCGAGCGCCCGGGCTATTCGGCGCCCGCCAAATGGCTCCATTGGCTGATCGCGCCGATCGTGCTGGCGATGATTCCGGTCGGCGCGATCATGGGCGATCTGCCGCTTGGCGCGCTGCAGGACCGGCTATTTTTCCTGCACGAGTCCTTCGGCCTGACCGTGCTCACGCTGATGATCGCGCGCATCGCGACGCGCCTGCGCGGCGCGCCGCCGCCGCCGGCGCCCTCGCTGACGCCCGCCGAGCGCATGATCTCCGCCGCGACGCATCATGCGATGTATCTGCTGCTGGCTCTAACGCCGGCGCTCGGCTGGCTGGCGCTGTCGGCCTATGGCCTGCGTCCCGCCTTCTTCGGGCTGTTCGAGCCGCCGGCCCTGCTCGCCAAGGACGAGCCGCTGTCAAAGCTGCTATTCTTCGTGCATGGCGTCGCGGGCTTTTCGCTCGCGGCGCTGATCACGCTGCATCTACTCGGCGTCGCGCGCCACGTCTTCATCAAGCGCGACCGGCTTGTTTGGCGGATGCTGCCGGGACGGAATTAGAATCGTCCCTCGAAGGTGAGGGGCTTGCGGCGATTGCCGTCCCGCAGGTGGATGTGGCCGGAAAAATCGGCGCGGCGGCGGTTGTAGTCCTGCAGCCACCAGCCGTCGCCAAGGGGATCGAAAACCGGCGCGTCGGTGCGGCGAAACACCGCCGTCGAGCCGATGCATTCCACCTCCTCGAACATTGCGTCCTCGGAGATGAACTCGGCCAGCCGGCCGATGGTCGGAATCTGGATGTCGTCGATGACGAGAAGGCCGCTCGCTTTCAGATGCGGATAGAAGAAATAATATTCAAGGTCTGGAAAAGGAAAGCCGTGCGGCCCGTCGATCAGCACGAGGTCGTAAGCGAGATGATCCTTATAAAGCGGCAGCGTCACCTGCGTCGGCCCGAATATGGTCTCGATCCGATCCAGCCGCGTCGCCGCGCAATCCATGAAATAGGAAACGCTGGAATCCTCCCCGCTCTCGCGGTCGTCCAGGCAGAAGACCCTGTGCTTTTGAGCTATGCGCGAAAGGAAAATCGTCGATTTGCCGCACCCCGTCTCCGCCGAATTGATCAGCGCGCCAGGCAGCAACCCCTCGATGCGCAACAGCGTGCGCAGCGGAAGCGAGCCCGCGCAATGCGCGTAGCCGGCCTGTTTTTCGTGGTCGGCGATCTCCCCCGCGATTGTCGCGTCGCCTTTCGCCTTGCCGCGGAACGGCACGGGAACAATCGACATGGGCGCCGCCCAGAGGCTTCGCCTCAGGCGGTTGAGTTTCTTCTGGATAAAAAGCGGCAACATGCTTGCATATCTCTCGGGACCCGCTCCGACGCGCCGTCCGAAGGCGCTCCGCGGCCGTTATGCCCATTCTTTTAGACGCGATGGCCTCTCCTGGCCAAGCGGCGACGAACATTCTGGCTGTTTTAGCCGATCCCGCGGGGGGAAGCGAAAATATCGACATGCCCGATTTGGCAGCCGCGCGCCGCGCGCCGGGCCGCGCGCCAGTCGGCGATTACCGCCGCGTCGACGAGGCCGGTTTGCGCGACGGCCTCTGCCGCACCCTCGCTGAGCGCGGCGATCAATTCGGCGTCGCCCGGTCCAAGCCGCCACGGGCTGGCGCCGACGTGGACCTCAAAGCCATGCCGCTCCAGCGTCTCGCGCAGCATCGCGCTGGAGCGCGGGCCGGCGGCGGCGCCAAACCCCTTGTCCCGCGCCTGATGGCGGTGGAAGGCGTCGAGCATGGCGGCGTCGGCCGCGTGCGGCGGCGTCCAGCTCTCGCGCCCGTCGTAGGTCAGGAGAGCATAGAGCGGCAGGCGGCGGCGCGAGAGTTCGGCGCAAAAACGCTCGATCCAATCCCGCGAGACGAGATCGAAAAAGGCCGCGGCGGTCACGAGTTCGGCGCCCTCCAGCGCGCTGGCGAGGTCCGCGTTGAGATCGAGGCGCTGGAAAGCGAAGGTCAGGCGGCGGCCGTTCTTGTGCAAGGCGAGCGGCTCCTCGCCTTCAACAGCGTCGGCCCAAGCCGTCAGCGCCGCGCGGGCGCTCGCCAGCAGGCCCGCGTCGTGGTCGACGAGCCGCCACGATTGGCGCGACCCGAGAAAAGGCGCGAGAGCGCGCGGATTGGAGCCCGCGCCGCAGGCGAGATCTACGACTGTTATCTCGTTGCGATGCGCGAAAATTCGAAGCGCGGCGTCGCGGACCGCCGCGTCGCGCGCCACAAAATCCGCGCCCTCGCGGAGGGCGAGCCATTGCGCTTCGAACCCCGTCATCCCGTCACCGCCGGGGCGATGGCGCGCGCCGCGCGGCCGATGGTTCGCGCCGTGTCGCGCCAGCTCGGCAGTTTCCGTCCAGCGCGCCAGGAAGCCTTGCTCAAATCGCGGCGCAAACCCTCGTCCTCGATCATCCGCCGCAACGCCTCGCGCAGCGCGTCGACATCGCCCGGCGCGACCTTTAGCGCGGCGCCGTCCGGCGCGGTGTCGGCGCAGGCGCCGCCGGTCGTCGTCACAATGGGCAAACCGCGCGCGAGCGCTTCGGCCAGCGCCATGCCATAACCCTCGTAGAGCGAGGAGGAGACGAAAATATCGCTGGAGTCGTAGACGCCATCGAGCGCCTCGGCGGAGACTTCGCCCAGCCAATCGATGCGGGCGCCGAGGCCGCGCGCTTCGATCAGCCGCGCGAGGGCGTTCGCGGTTTCGGGCGCGGGCGCGCCGCCGACCAGCCGCAACCGCCAGTCGAGCGCCTGAAGCCCCGCCAGCGCCTCGACCAATATGTCGAACCCCTTGCGCGCGATGATCGAGCCGACCGCGAGCAGAGTCGTTCCGCCGCTTGAGCCCGCGGCGCGCGACGCCGGCGCCGTGCCGGGAAGCGCGACGGTCACCGCCGACGGCGAAACGCCGAAGTCCTCGATCAGCGTCTTTCGCGTATGCGCGCTGGTGACGATCACATGCGCGGCGAGCGCGAGAGCCGCCGCCTCGCTCCGCAGCAGCGCCTTCGCTCGCGCGGGATCGAGCCCCTGTTCCAACCCGAGCGGATGATGGCACAGCGCCAGCACCGGCGCCGTTATCGCGCGGATCGCGTCTTCCGGCAGCGCGCCATAGGCGAGGCCGTCGATCAGCGCCACGTCTCTTGGCGCCAGCGCGGCGTTGATCGCATGCGCCGCCGCATGCGCCGCCGCCTCGCTCTGAAAGGGGAAGCTCCCCATCAGCGCGACATGCGCGACCTCGATATTGAACTCGGGCAGCGCCGCGATCACGGCGCGATCATACCCATAGCCTCCCGTGCGCGCGGCGAGATCGCCCGGCGCCGCGAATATGATCCTCATCTCGCGACCGGACCCTCGAACCAGGCGCGCGCGACATGCGACTCATGCAAGGTCACGCGGATGCGTTCGATCCCCTCGCCGCCCGGCCCCAGCGCGCCCGACCGCGCCGCGTCCGCCATGGCGTCGAAGACATTGCGCGACAGAAACTCGGTGGTGGTCTGCTGGTCCTTGAATTCCGGGATGTCGTCGAGATTGCGGTAATTGAGTGGCGCCAGCGTCGCCTTCAGCGCGTCATGGGCGCGGCCGATGTCGACGACGACATTATCGGCGGTGAGCGCCTCGCGGAAAAACGCGACATCGACCACGAAGGTCGCGCCATGCAGACGCTGCGCGGGCCCGAAAAGCTCCCCGCGAAAACTATGCGCGATCATGATGTGGTCGCGAACCTCGACGGCGTACATGCGGGAACATCCTTTCAAGAATCGTTCGATGGCATGGAAGGGATAGGACGAAAGGCCGGCGCGGGGCAATCGAGCCGTCGGAGAGCCGCAAGGCCGCCGCCAGCGTCCCGCGCCACCTTGCTGTCGCCAAATTTACCCGTCATTTCGCTTTAATTCAATCATTCCGATGGATATAATAGATAAAACGCTGTCCGGCCAGTCGCGACACAATGACAAACAATTCCCTCACGTCATCAATATCGCAGCGCGGTCGCAAGCCCCTTGGCGCCCGGGGCGAGAATGCGCGGCAGTTCGCGCGGCGCGTCCTCGAACGCCACCTCATCCGTGATCAGCGCGTCAAAACGCGCGTCGGCGAGCAGTTCGAGCGCCTTGTCGAGACGCCGCGCGAAATTCCAGCGCGGGCGACGCGACGGCGACACCTGCCCGACCTGCGACGAGATCAGCCGCAGCCGCTTGGCGTGAAACGCCCCGCCGAGCGGCGCGGCGACGGCGGCGTCGCCGTACCAGCTCATCTCGACGATTTTCGCCTCGAGTCCCGCGCAGCCCAGCGCCAGAGCCAGCCCTTGCGCGCTCGCACTGGCGTGGAACACGATATCGGCGTCCTGCTCGCCAAGCGCGGCGAAATCGGCGCCCGCGACGAATTTCGCGCCAAGGGACGCCGCGATTTTCCCGCGCGAGGGGTGGATGTCGACAACCGTCACGTCCGCGCCGGGAAGTCCCGCGCAAAGCGCCGCGACCAGCAGACCGACGACCCCGGCGCCGATCACGACGATCTTGTCGACCGGCCCCGCGCCCGAATCCCACAGCGCATTGAGCGCGGTTTCCATATTGGCGGCGAGCGTCGCGCGCCGGGGAGGAATATTTTCGGGGACGGGCCGCGGCATGTCGAGCGGAACGATGAAGCGGCTCTGATGCGGATGGAGGCAGAAAACCGTCCGGCCCAGCCACTCCGCCGGGCCGGCTTCGACGCGGCCGACCGCGCAATAGCCATATTTCACGGGAAATGGGAATTCGCCCTCCTGAAAGGGCGCGCGCATGGATTTTGCTTGCCCGGCGGGAACACGCCCCTCGAACACGAGCCGTTCCGTGCCGCGACTGATCCCGCTCCACAGCATGGCGATGCGCGCCTCGCCGGCGCCGGGCTCGCCAACGCAGGTGGAGCGCAGCGCGGCCTGGCGCGGTCCCTCGATCCACAGAGCATGCGCGGCGTTGTTCTCACGATTTGCTGCATTTCGCATGAATTCACCTTGAAGGCTGGCCGGCGATGCGATTCGACTTGGCGATTCGACTTGGCGTTTATGGCGCGAGGCATGCGAAAGACGAAGCGGATGGGGTGACTAAAAGATGGAATCATCAGCCGTGGCGCGTGGAGGCCGCGTTTTCGCCTTATAAGCCATACAAACAATCGGGCGCTGGCAAATAGCTTTCCGCGCGGGCTGTGCTATAGCCGGCGCGCTCCCAAGAACTCCCCAGCTTTAACGAGACCACAGAATGACTAACGAGGGCGCGCGGCCGAGGCCGACCCCGCTGCAAGATCCGCTGGAGTTGGCCCGCCGCCGCCGCATGGTCGCGGTGATGAACCTCACGGTCTATCTGCTGCTGCTCGTCTGGCTCGGCGCGATTTTGCAGCAGGACGGCTGGAGCGACATAGATCTGGCGATCTTCATCGCCTTCGCCATCGCCGCGCCCTGGAGCGTGCTCGGCTTTTGCAACGCGATGCTGGGCTTTTGGCTGTTGCACATGCGCCCCGACGCGCTGGCCAAGGTCGCGCCTTTCGCCGATGACGGCGACGCCGCCGCGCCGCTCAAGGTCCGGGTCGCGATGCTGATGACGATTCGCAACGAGGACCCGGCGCGGGCCTTCGCGCGGCTGCGGGCGATGAAGGCGAGCGTCGGCCGGACGGGCGCGGCGGCTTCGTTCGACTGGTTCATGCTGAGCGACAGCACCGACCCGGAAATCGCCGCGCGAGAGGAAGCCGCCATCGCGAAATGGCGGCTGGAGGGCGACGCGGCGAGCCTCCATTACCGTCGCCGCTCCGACAATCGCGGCTACAAAGCCGGCAATATCAGCGACTTTTGCGAGCGTTGGGGCGACGCGTACGAATTCATGATCCCGCTCGACGCCGACAGCTTGATGGACGGTGAGACGATTCTGCGATTGACGCGCGTCGGACAGGCGAATCCCGGCGTCGGCATCATTCAAACCCTTGTCGTCGGATCGCCCTCGGCTTCGGCCTTCGCGCGGATTTTCCAGTTCGGCATGCGCGCCGGGATGCGCGTCTACACAATGGGCGCGGCCTGGTGGGGCGGCGATTGCGGGCCGTTCTGGGGCCATAACGCGCTGGTGCGGGTCGCGCCTTTCGCGGCGAATTGCGTGCTGCCCAAGCTGGACGGCGACCGGCATTTTCTCTCGCACGACCAGATCGAAGCGGTGCTGATGCGCCGCGCGGGCTTCGAGGTGCGCGTGCTGCCGCTGGAATGGGGAAGCTTCGAGGAAAACCCGCCGACTCTCGTCGATTTTCTGCGCCGCGATTTGCGTTGGTGCCGCGGCAATCTGCAATATCTCAAGCTGCTCTCGACGCCGGGCCTCGCCCCGACGAGCCGTTTTCAACTGGTCTGGGCGATCGCCATGTTCATCGGCGCGCCGGCCTGGACCGCGATCATCGCGCTCGCGGCGCTGACGACGCTGCAAAGCGGCGTCGCGTCCTTCCCCGTCCGCTCCACGCAAGTGCTGTACTGCCTGTTCCTCGGCTTCTATTTCGCGCCCAAGCTCGCGGGCTATACTGACGTCGCGCGAACGCCAGGCGGCCTCGCGCGCTATGGCGGCGCCGTCCGGTTTTTCGCCGGGGCGCTGATCGAGGCGCTGCTCTCCTTCGTCATCGGCGCGTCGGCGACCCTTCAAATAACCCTGTATTTGTTGAGTCTGCCGTTCCGCGGGGCCGTCCGCTGGGACGGACAGGCGCGCGACGCCCACGCGCTCTCGTGGCCTCGCGCGGTGCAGGCGATGTGGCCGCAATTGCTGTTCGGGACGCTGGTCTTTTGCATTGGCGCGACCCGCGCGCCGAAGCTGCTGCTGTGGTCGCTGCCGCTGACCGCGGGCTATTTGCTCGCGATCCCCGTTGGCGTCGTGACGGCCTGGCCGCGGCTTGGTCGATGGATGGCCTGCTTGCGCCTTTGCGCCGTCCCCGAGGAATTTGACCCGCCGCCTATTTTCTCCCTGCTCGCCAAGGAAGAAGAAGCGTGGCCGGAGCCGAAACCAGCGGAGAGCGTTTCCGCGGCGGCGGGGCTGGCGGGCGACGCCTAGCGCGCCTCTACTTCTTCGCGCGCGCCATATTCTTTTTGAGCTGGCCGTCGATGGCATAGCCCTTCGGCACTTCGACGACGCCATTTTTCTTCACGTAATCGGCGTAGGCCGCGCGCAAGGATTCGACGAGCTTGGGGTCATCGGCGGAAATATCCCTCGATTCCGCTGGATCGAGCCGCAGATTGTAAAGACGCCATTTCATATCGCCCAGCGGCGGCGCGTTCCGGACCAATTTGTAATCGCCGCGGAAAACCGCGGCTCCTCCCGCCACTTCCTGCGCGAAGGCCACCTCGCCATGGATGTCGCGCGCGGCGCCCGAAAGCAGCGGAACCAACGAGGCTCCAATCAGGACGTCGCCGCCGGATCGGCGCGGCGGCACGCCCGCGAGGTCCAGGAGAGTTGGAACGACATCGACCACGGAGACGAACGCGTCCGACCTGCGATCGATTGCGATTTTCTCGGGATAACGAATGATGAGAGGAGCGCGAACGCCTCCTTCCGAGGCCGATCCCTTGAAGTTCGCCAATGGAGTCATCGAGACGTTGGCCCAGCCGGGGCCATATTCGGAATAAGAGCCCTTCTGACCAAGGCGGTCGTAGGACAGGTCGAAATTCTTGGCGTAATAGGCGGGAAAGAATTTCGCCAGCTCGGCGCTCTCCCCGCCATTGTCGCTCATGAACAGAACGATCGTATTGTCGAGCAGCCCCTTCGACTTCAGATGATCGAGAACCCGGCCGACGCTCATGTCCATATATTCGACCATGCCCGCGTAAACGGCCATGCGCTTGGAGTTCAGGCGCTTTTCGTCCGGCGACAGCGAATTCCAGTCGGGAACGCCGGGCGTCGCCGAAACATCGAGCCCGTCCGGCATGATCCCGAGCTCCACCTGGCGGCTGTATCGGATTTGGCGGATCGCCGACCAGCCGCTGTCATAGGCATGCTCGTAGCGGCGGATAAAATCGTCGGGCGCTTGGTGCGGTTGATGAACGGCCTGATAAGCCAGATAGCCGAAAAAGGGTTTGCCGTCCGCCGAGTGCTCGTCGATGTAGTCGAGCATCTTGTCGGTGTAGAACTTCGTCGAATAGAAATCGCTCGGGAGATCGATCTCCTTCGCTCCCTCGTAAAAATGCACGGCCGCGTAGCCCGGCGTGTAGGATTACTTCTCGAAATTGTCGGCGCCGCCTTCCGCGAGAACGAGCGACTCCTCGAAGCCTTGCGAAACCGGCAGCTTGTCCTTGGATTTGCCGAGATGCCACTTGCCGGCCATGTAGGTGTGATAACCGGCGTTGCGCAAAATTGTCGCTATCGTCGGCGCGCGCCCGTTCAACGAGCCCTCGTAGCCGGGCTTGCCGAGCTGATTGTCGGCGAGAAGCTCCGACATATTGCCAAGGCCGACGACATGATTGTCCGCGCCGGTCAGCAACATGCTCCGAGTCGGCGCGCAATAGGCCGATGTATGGAAATTGGTGAACTGAATTCCCTGAGCGGCGAGGCGATCGATATTCTGGGTGAAGATTTCGCCGCCGTAGGAGCCAAGGTCCGAATAGCCCATGTCGTCGGCGAGGATGAGTAGAATGTTCGGCCGCGCGGCGGTCTCCGCCTCGGCCGCGCCGAAAAGCCAAATCGCCCCGCACAGGAACGAAGCGGCTCGCCCCAATCGCCAACCGTCCAGCATAATTCCTCCTTGGGAAAGCCGAGGGCCCGCCGCGAATAATCCAGTCAAGCCTTTTCTATGCCGAGCAACCGAATTTGATCAAGGCCAGCGCGAACGCGAGCGTAAAAAAATCCTGCATGGAGAGAATGAGAGGCGAGCGAAGGCGTAAGCGCCAACCCTCCGAGACTTCCGGTCGAAGCGTTTTATTCTATTGACAAAGCGGAGGGGCGACATATTCCCTCTTAGGCATGATGACCGAAACGGTTCTCCCCCGACGGCGCCGCATGCGCCACGCTCTCGCCTTGCCGAATCTGCTCACCTATGGGCGATTGGTCGCGGTCCCGGTCGTAGCGCTGCTGCTGCAATGGCCGGAAGTTCATTGGATGCGCTGGGCGGCGCTGGGCGTCTACACCGTGGCCTGCGTCACGGACTTCTTCGACGGCTATCTCGCGCGCATCTGGAAACAACAGTCGCCGCTGGGGCAAATGCTCGACCCCATCGCGGACAAGCTCCTCGTCGCGACAACGCTGCTCGCCGTCGCCGCCAATCAGACGCTGGTCGGCTGGACGATCTGGGCGGCGATCATCATTTTGTGCCGGGAGTTCCTCGTCTCGGGGCTGCGCGAATATCTCGCCGATCTCAAGGTGCCGCTGCCGGTGAGCATCGTGGCCAAATGGAAGACCACGGTGCAGATGTTCGCGCTGGGCTTTTTCATCGCGGGACCCGCGGGCGAGGTCGTGCTGCCCGGGACGGTCATCATCGGCGGCGTGCTGCTGTGGATCGCGGCGATCCTGACGCTCTACACCGCCGCCGATTATCTCATCGCGGGCTGGCCGCATTTCGGGGACGAAGACGAGACATGAAAGCCGTCTATTTCGCTTCCGTGCGCGAGCGGATCGGCCTGACCGAGGAAGAAATCTCTCCCCCCGCCGGCGTCGCCACCGTGGCCGAGTTGATCGGCTGGCTTTCCGCGCGTGGCGAGGGTTACGCCGCCGCCTTCGCCAACGCCGCGACGATCCGCGCCGCCATCGACCGCAACCACGCGCGGCCGGATTCGCCGATTAGAGCCGCCCGCGAGATCGCCTTTTTCCCGCCGATGACCGGGGGCTAGGTTGGTCGCGCCCACCGTCCGCCTCTGCGCCGGGCCCTTCGACGCGGCGCGCGAGGAGGCGCTGCTGCTGCAAGGCCGGACCGACATAGGCGCGCTGGTGTGCTTCACGGGCCTCTGCCGCGACGAAGCGGGGACGCTCGCGGCGCTCGAACTCGAACATTATCCGGGCATGGCGGAATCGGAGATCGCGGCGATCGCGGCCGATGCGCTGACGCGCTGGCCCTTGCAGGGACTCACCGTCCTGCACCGTTACGGGCTCATTCGCCCGGGCGAAAAGATCGTGCTGGTCGCCGCCGCCGCCCGCCATCGCGGCGAGGCCTTCGCGGCGGCCGAGTTTTTGATGGATTATCTCAAGACGAGGGCGCCCTTCTGGAAGAAGGAGCATCGCGCCGACGGGCGCGAAGGCGGGTGGGTCGAGGCCAAGGCCAGCGACGACGCCGCCGCCGAGCGCTGGCAGGAATAGCCGTCTCCCCTAAAACGCCCGCCACGGCGCGATGAAATGCACGATCCAGGCGTGCAGCGCGCCGGTCGCGATGGTGAGGACCAGAACCACCAGCGTGAGCACGTCGTTATGGTCCTTCGGGCATTTCATCATGCGCGGCAGGCCGTGATAAAACACATAGAGCCCGTAAAGGCCCAGAATATCGAGCCATCGCAATCCGGGGACGAGGCCGAAACCGGCCGCGAGCCAGGCCGGCGTGTAGGAATAGGCGGCCAGCGTCAGCGCCCGCCTGTCATCGGCCTTGCCGTCGAAATGCGGCGCCAGCATGGAGAGCACGAAGGCGACGAGATAGAGCAGTGGCAGGCTCAGCACATATTGAACCAAGGCGCGCGTCAGACCCGCCGCGAACGAAAGGTGCTCGACATCGCCGGGGCCGCGCCCGAAGCCGAAGAAGTAGCCGCCGAGAAAGCTGGCGAAGGGCGGAATCAGCGCGAGATAGACGATATAGCCGCGATACAGCTCGGCGATGCTTTTGTCCTCGGCCTCGATGATCGCCCACTCGGCGTCGGGCGAGACTATCAGCCCTTTGATACGTTTGGCTATATTCATCCGATCGCCTCCAAATCGATCTCTTCGCGCGCGTCAGAGTGACGCCGACGCGGCGCGAAGGCAAGGCGGGTCGGGCGCTCCTTGAAAACTAGGGGCTTGCGGGATAAGCGTCGCTATGCGAGGGAGAGCTTGATAGCCAGCTTGCGACGGTCCAAGCGAGCGACCCCGTATCCCAGCGCGATAGGCCGCATGAAAAAGTACCTCGACTATTTCTGGCCCGCCCTCGGCCTCGTCGCCGTCATCGCCTCCATCTATCTGCTCTATCACGAGTTTCGGGGCCACGACGTCGGAACCGAGGTTTGGGCCGCGCTCCACGCGATTTCGCCGCGCAATTACCTCCTGGCCGGCGCCGGCACGATCCTGGCCTATTTCGCGCTCGCCTGGTACGATCGCATCGCCCTGCTCCACCTTGGCGTGAAACATATTTCCTGGGTGTTCATCTCGCTGTGCTCCTTCACCACCTACGCGCTTTCGCACAACATCGGCGCGAGCGTATTTTCCGGGGCGATGGTGCGCTACCGCGCCTATTCGACCAAGGGCCTGACCGCCTCGCAGGTCGCCGTGCTGGTGGTGCTGTGCTCCTACACCTTCGGATTCGGCAATGTGCTGCTCGGCGGCCTGTTGCTGACTTACGATCCCGATCTGATGCAGCGCCTGTCCGGCTTCCTGCCCGATATTTTCACGCATCCGCACGCGGCGCGGGCCGTGGGTCTCGTCTGCCTCGGCGGGGTGGCGCTCTACATCATCGGCTCGCTGATGCATTTCAAGCCCTTCAAGATCAGCAGCTTCGAGATCGTCTATCCCCGCCCCGACGTCATGGTGCAGCAGCTTTTCGCCGCGCCGCTGGAGCTGATCGGCGCCGCCGCGATCATCTATTTCGCGCTGCCCGAGGATGGCAATCCCGGTTATCTCGTCGTGCTCGGCGCCTTCCTTCTGTCCTTCTCGGCGGCGCTGGTGTCGCACGCGCCCGGCGGCCTCGGCGTGTTCGAACTCCTGTTCATCAAATTAATGCCCGATGTCGCGCGCGTGAAGGTTTTGGCGGCGCTGCTGGTCTGGCGGCTGTTCTATCTGATCATTCCGCTGCTGTTCGCGATCGTGGTGGTCGTGATTTTCGAGCGCGGACGCCTCGCGGACGCGCTGCGCCGCGCGCGCGGCGAGCCAATCGCGAAATAGCGGGCTCCGTCTTCGTCATTCGGCGGCGCGCGACTGGTCGCTTGGGACTTGGTTTCCTAGGTAGAATGAGCGGCAAAGAAGGAGCCTCTCATCATGACTAGACGCGGGATTAAATCCGCCGTCGCGGCGGGAATGTTCGTCGCGCTCGCGACCGCGGGGAGCGCAATGGCGCTGGAGATCTTCAGGAGCTACGACGCTGGCTGCGCCCGATGGTCGAGCCAAGGGGCGGGTCAGAGGATCAAATGTTTCGACTGTTTGGAAAGGCGCCAAATGAGCGGCAGGTGGGTTTGGGTCAACACGTGCCCCCACGACTAGTCGCCGCTATCCTTGCGCCAGTTCTCTGAACGCGGGCGGATATGCGTTAAGCCAACGCTCAATCCTGCGCGAGCGCAAATGGAAAAGCCGGCCCCGCGGCGGGAGCCGGCTTTTTTCGCGACGGCGGGAACCCTCGCCGTCACGCGCGATATTGTTGCAGCCTCGTCGTCCGCAAGCCGGCGAGGCCGTATTGGTCTATGGACATTTGCCAACTCAAGAACTCGTCGACCGTCAGCGTATAACGGCTGCAGGCCTCGTCGAGGGACAAGAGCCCGCCGCGAACGGCCGCGACGACCTCCGCCTTGCGACGGATGACCCAGCGCCTTGTGGTCACTGGAGGCAAATCGGCGATCGTCAAGGGACTCCCGTCGGGGCCGATGACATATTTGACACGCGGACGATACGTCTCGGTCATATCGATACTCACACACTCGAACAAACACGCAGTGTGACCTTTGTAGGGGACCGACTTTAAGATTTGCCTAAGCGCTCGGTTATAAGGCGTTTTCCGATTTCAACGCATTGTTAGGAATTGGTCGTCGCCTCGTGGGTTAATTACGAGACGCCGAGGCATAACGCCCAAAACGCGACAACTATACTGAATAAAGCCTTTTTTCCGCCCCATCCATGTCGCAAATTCATACGGACGGCGTTGGAGCGCTTTCACTCCGGCCCGGCGGCTTGGCGGCCTGCCGGCTTCAACTCTGGGTTTCTTGCTTAACAAAACCTAAAAACCAAACCTCGAACCTTGTCCTCGCCGGACCCTCAGCGCATGGCCTCGATGGCCTCGACCTTCACCTGGGCGACGCCCGCCTTGCGAAAACCAAGCGCGTCAGCGGCGCTCCTGGACACGTCGATGACCCGGCCGCCGGTGAACGGCCCGCGATCGTTGATCGTGACGATCACGGAGCGTTGATTGCCGAGATTGGTCACCAGCGCGGTGGAGCCGAGCGGCAGGGAGCGATGCGCGGCCGTGTGCCCGCAGACTTTGACGCCGGCGTGAGCGCCAACTTGTCCGCCGCTCGCGGTACGGCCCTTGAGCGCGTAATAGGAGGCCTTGCCCGTCCACGTTTCCGCCGTCGCCGGCATCGGAAGAGTCAAAAGCGCGGCGAGGCTGAAACTCAACTTTCTCAAGAATCTCTCCCCTTGGATATATCCGTCGCGAAAGGCGCCAAATCGGTCCGCTACGTTACAGTCGATCCGCTGCATTAAAATTGAGATGTGTCCAAAAAAAGGAGAAGCTCCGCCGCCCTGCCCGTCATGGTCCGCCCGTGGCGAGACGACGACGCGGCGATACGCGAAGAGCGGAAGGATTTCTGGCGGTTATTCTTGCGCGATCCTTCGAGCCGGACGCGCTATTATTGCTGGAAGCTCGCGCGCGCGAAAACCAATCGAGCGCGCCGCCGCGATGTCCTCGCCATTGAAGCGGACCGGCTTCGCGTTCAGGCTTTCTTGGCTTTCTTTTCTCGCGGGCGGCTCGCGAAATACAGCCCCACGGCAAGAACGCAGGCGAGCGCCAGCAGTATCAAGGGCGTCATTGACGCCGGCGCTCCGCCGACCGAAAAGGGATAGCGCGCCACCCAATGCTCGCCGTTCGGCCCATCGGCCGTCACGACGCCGACGAAGTTTCCGGGCTCTTCGAAGTTTTGGACGAAGCTGAATGTCCCCCTGGGGTATGTTTCCGGCGGCAGATAAGCCACGGTCGATTGGTCCGCGGCCGCGCCTTCGGTCGGCGTCGCGCCGGCGTCGCGCGTAATGCGGAAATCCAGCTTCATCTGGCGCAGCTCGTCCTGCGCGAGGTCGAACACCAGCGTCGTCTCGCCAACCTCGGGAACGTCCTCGCAAAATTTGCGCTGCGACACGGCGAACTGGTAGCCGGAAAAATACAGGAAGTCCGGCCCGACCTTGAGCACGCACGCCTCCTGATCGTAACCGAGCGCGCCGCGCGCTTCGGCTCGCGTCGCGGCCAGGACGAGCGCCAGCGCGGCGGCGGCGATAGATAACAAACCGTTGCAAGCTTTCATCGGACTCCCCCAGATCGCCGCGCGTCGGCGCCAGCGCCGCCACGGTCTTGTTTGGTCCGATTATAACTAGCCGCCCGGCGGTCGTTAACTAGCCGTGGACCTCACGCCTCGGCGCGCAGCGGGCGCATCAGCAGGGCGTCGATCGCCGCCTGGACGCTCATCCGACCCGCGAGGATCGCGTCCACGGCCTCGGCGATCGGCATTTCGACGTGGCGCTCGCGCGCGATCTCGACCAGCGCCGCGGCGGTGTAGGCGCCCTCCGCGAGCTTGCCGTGGCTCGCCTCGCGCGGCGACTCGCCGCGGCCGAGCGCCTCCCCGAGCGCGAAATTGCGCGATTGCGCGGAGCCGCAGGTGAGCACGAGATCGCCGAGCCCGGAGAGGCCCATCAGCGTCTCCTGCCGCGCGCCCCAGGCCGCCCCGAGCCGCGCCAATTCGGCGAAGCCGCGGGCGATCAACGCCGCCCGCGCGCTGGCGCCGAGTTCGCGCCCCGCCGCCATGCCGCAGGCGATCGCCAGCACGTTCTTGGCCGCGCCGCCGATCTCGACGCCGCGCAAATCGGTAGAGCGATACAGCCGAAAGGATTTGGTAGACAATTGCTCGGCGAGGCGCCGCGCCGCCGCCTCGCGTTTTGACGCCAGCGTCACCGCGGTTGGCAGCCCCTTGCAGACATCCGAGGCAAAGCTTGGCCCGGAAAGCGCGGCGACCTCGACTTGCGGCGCCTCCTCGGCGATCACCTCGCTCATGAATTTATGGCTGCCGCGCTCTATGCCCTTGGCGCAGGCCACGAACGCCGCGCCTTCGCGCAGGAACGGCCGCGCCAGCCGCGCGACGCCGCGCATCGCCTGGGCCGGCACGACGCCCAGCACGATCTCGGCCTCCGACAACTCCGCGAGATCGGCCGTCGGCGCCACCGCGCTCGCAAGCGGCAAGCCCGGCAGATGGCGGCGGTTCTCCCGATCGCGCGCCAACGCCGCGACATGCTCGGGGTCATGTCCCCACAGCGCGACATGATCGCGCTTGAACGCCGCGACATTGGCGAGGGCCACGCCCCAGGCGCCGGCCCCGAGCACCATGACGCGGGCGCGGGTCATCGGGCGCCGATCCGCTGATTGTCGGCGCGCGCCCACAGCCGCTCGAAATTTTCGGTGAAGCTTTCGGCCAAGGACGGGCTCTCGATAACGATGAGGTCGTTGTCTTGATAATCCTCGCCCGACACGCTGAAATTGGCCGAGCCGCTGCGCAAGACCCGGTGGTCGACGACGAAGGATTTAAGGTGCATCGGATCGCGCGAGCGACGCTTTTGCCGCAATTCGACATTGGGCGTCGCGGCGATTTGCAGGGCCGCGCTCTCCGAACGCCCCATCTGCTCGCCGTCGAGATAGACGCGCACATGCACGCCGCGCATCGCGGCGCGGCCAAGTTCCGAGATCAGCGCCCGGTCGGTCAATACATAGGCGGCCATGTCGATCGACGTTTTCGCGCTGGCGATCAGCCGCGCGTCGACGCTCTCGATCCCGGCGCCCGGCGCGTAATAGGTCCGCACGCCCGCGACGGCCGGCTCTCGCGCGAGCAGTCCGGCGGGCGGCGCCTGCGGCGCCAGCGCGAGGCCCGCGACGGCGACGGCGAGCAATGGACGCATGCGTTTAGGCCTTACCGTGGTGCAGGACGCCGGGGTTGGCGTCGAGCGGCCAGCGCGGACGGGCGGCGAAATCGAGATTGTCGGCGAGCCCCAGCTTGAAGCGCTCCAACCCGGCCCAGGCGATCATCGCGCCATTGTCGGAGCATAGCTCCGGCACGGGGGCGACGAAACGCAGCCCGGCCTCGGCGCAAAAGCGCGTGAGCGCCCGGCGAATGGCGCCGTTGGCGCCGACGCCGCCGCCGATGACGAGGCCGCGCGGGCTCCCGGCCGCGCCCGGCGACGACGCGCCCTGCTCGGCGAAAAGCCTCAGGCCCGCGCGCACGCGATCGACGATCACGTCGACGACCGCCGCCTGGAACGACGCCGCGACATCTCGTTTGTCGGTCTCGCTCGGCTCCTCGCCGAGCCGCAATAGCTCCTGGCGCACCGCCGTCTTGAGCCCGGATAGCGAGAAATCCGCGTTCGCGCGCCCGAGCATCGGACGCGGCAGGTCGAAACGACGCGGGTCGCCGTCGGCCGCCAGTTTTTCGATCGCCGGTCCGCCCGGATAGGGCAAATCGAGCATTTTGCCGACCTTGTCGAAAGCCTCCCCGGCGGCGTCGTCGAGGGTCGAGCCGAGACGCTGATAGGCGCCGACGCCGCGCACCGCGACAAGCTGCGTGTGGCCCCCGGAGACGATGAGGGCGAGATAGGGGAAGTCGATTCCGTCGGTCAGCCGCGCCGTCAGCGCATGGGCTTCGAGATGATTGACCGCGACGAATGGCTTGCCCGCCGCCATCGCCAGCGCCTTGCCGGTCGTGAGCCCCACCAAAATGCCGCCGATCAGCCCCGGCCCCGCCGCCGCCGCGATCACGTCGACGCCGGCGATGTCGGTCCGCGCGTCCCTGAGCGCGCGCAGGATTAGGCGGTCGAGCACCTCTATATGGGCCCGGGCGGCGATCTCCGGCACGACGCCGCCGTAAGCGGCGTGGCGGGCGATCTGGCTCATCACCTCATTGGCGAGAATTTCGCCGCCGTCGAAGCCGAGCCGTTCCTCGACGATGGCGACCGCCGTTTCGTCGCAGGTGGTTTCAATGCCGAGAACGCGCATGCAAGTCCTGTTGCGCGGGAGAGTTGAGCCTTGAGTCGGCGCCCGCGCGGATGACCGACAGCGTATAGCGACCAACGCGGCGGAGGCAAATGGGCCGGCGAGACGAACCGGCTAGGACGCCGGGACGCGCCGGCGCCGGTTTCGCTTCGGGGTTCGCCCAATCATCGAATCGCCCTTGATTCTAGGAAGCAAACCGATAGCACGCCTAAAATATAGGCTGTCCGCCTTGTTCTTGATCGGGGCGCCGAAGCGGGAGACGAATAATTCGTTACGCTTGCGTAAAGAAAAGGTAAAAAACTCTAATGGAGCGATCTTGAGCGAATCGTTAGCCTCCACTCAACAAATCGCCAAACGCGGAAGAATCATGCACATAAGGTCGAAGGAGCAACGAATGCCGAGAAGAGCCCTTACTTCGCTGCTCGCGCTGTGCGCGTTACAGGGCGCGGCGAGCGCGGCGGATCTTCCCGCGCAAAAGGCTCCTCCCGCGCCCGCCCCCCTGATGTTCAGCTGGGAGGGCGGATATCTTGGAACCCAGGCCGGCTATGGTTTCAACACCGTCAGGGAAAGCGGCTTCGATCCCATTCCCGGCTACGCCAACCTCGCCAATCCCGTCTCCTATTCGCAAAACTACAGTTCGCGCGGCCCCTTCAGCGGCTTCCATTTCGGCTACAACAGGCAATTCGGCCAATTCGTGCTCGGCGCGGAAGCGGATTTCGACTTCACTGGCCAGCACACCGACAAGGTCTTGTACAACAGCCTCGGCGCCGCGCTTGGCGGCCCGACGCAGACCAATATCGCGGATAATCTGCGCTGGATGGCGCGGGCGCGCGCCGGCTACGCGGACGGGAGAACGCTGTATTATGTGACCGGTGGCCTCGTCAACGGAACCTCGACCGTTCAGCAGAACTACTGGGCGCTCAGCTCGCCAAACGCCCCCGTCGCGGACTATTTCAACATTCAGCGCTTCGGCTGGACCGCTGGCGCCGGCGTCGAATACGCCTTCACCGACGAGTGGTCGGGGCGGGTCGAATATCACCACAACGACTTTGGAACCGCCACCGTCAATTCCGTGCAGGTTCCCGGCCTCACGTTCCGCGAGAGATCGGCGGAAGACGTGGTGGGACTGGGCATAAGCTATCACATCGGCGCCCCCGGCGCGGCCGTCGCCGCGGCCTCGGCGCCGCCGGTCAAATACGAACCGCCGCCGCCGCCGGACCCGACCTTCATCGGCCGGCTCTATCATGGCTATAAGGACGAATGGGGCGCGCCGATCCCCGAAGATCCCAACGCGCCGCAGAGCCGCCGCGCCGGTTACGGCCCCGCCGCGCAGCCGTCGCCGCCCTACCCCTTCACCGAATGGCCCTATGGCGGCGCGACGCCGATCGCCGTTTCGTTGCCCAATTCGATCGACTCGCCGCTGATGAAGGCGCTGAGCCCGACGCCGGCGGGAAAATTCCTCGAGGACAACCACATCCAGGTCTACGGCTGGATCGATCCGGGCTTCAACATCAGCAATGCGCATTCGTTGCCGGGCGCGCTTGCCGGCGGCAACTCGCCCGCCGCCTATTCCTACCAGCCCAATCTGTTGCAACTCGATCAGGCCGTGGTCATCATCGAGCGCGTGCCGGACACGGTGCAGACGGACCATTGGGACTGGGGCTTCCGCCTCTCGCCGATCTACGGCGAAACCTATCGCTACACGACCGCCAACGGTTTCTTCAGCAAGCAATTGCTGAAATGGAATGAGTTCGCCGGCTTCGATCTTCCGATGTATTATGGCGAGGTGTATATTCCGAACATCATGGACGGTCTGATCATCAGGTTTGGCCGCTACATCTCGATGCCCGACATCGAGGCGCAGCTCGCGCCCAATAATTACATGTATTCGCACTCGATGACCTATGTCATCGACGGCTACACTAACCAGGGCGCGGCCGCGACCTTGCAGGTGAACAAGAACGTGATGCTGCAACTGGGTCTTTCGGTCGGCACCGACTCGGAATTCCAGAATGCGCGCAACGTTCATTATGCCGCGGTGCCGGGCGGCGTGCTCTACAGTCCCGTGCCCGGCGTGTTCGCCACGACCACCGGACAGCCCGCCTATAACGGCCAGGCCGACCCTGGCATCAAGCCGAGTTTCGTGGCTTGCGGCCGCTATCAGACCGACGACTCCCGGGACAATATTTATCTCTGCGCGAACGGCATCAACACGGGAACCTTTGGCTACAACAACCAGCAATGGTACGGCGGCTCGTTTTACCATACCTTCAGCGACCAGTGGCACATAGCGATCGAGTCCTGGCACATGCACGAGGACAATGTGCCGAACTCCCTCAGCCCGCTGGTCAGCACGGTCGCCAACCCATTCTATTACATGGTGAATGGCCCAAACCTCGCCCAGTGCGCGAATCAGCTGCAGGCGACCTGCACGGCGCGCGAATGGTCGGTCGTCACCTATCTCAACTATAAGTTCTCGCCGATGGACAATATTTCCTGGCGCATGGAGTATGTCGACGACATCACGGGGCAGCGCACCGGCATAAAGACGGCCTATTTCAACTATGCGGTGGGCTGGCAGCATTGGCTCTCGCCGCAGGTCGAGCTGCGGCCGGAAATCGCCTTCTACAATTCGCTCAACGCGCCGGCGTTCCAGCAGAATCCGCCGCTGCTCCAGACCAGCCCGACTAACATCGGCACCAAGAGCCATCTCGCGGTCTTCTCGGCCGATATGATCTGGCACTTCTAACGATATCAACGCTTCGCGGACGGGCGCCCGCCCGTTTCGCGAAGCGTCCGAAACAGCGCGCGACGTTATGGAGCAGATATGGAGAAATATGTTTGCATCTCTCCGCCGCGCTTCATTTCGCGCCGAACCCCGACGATATGAAGGCCGTCGCCAGCCGGCGGCGACGACGCCTGGGACTCGCTTCCAATTGAAATCATAGCAAAATAAACGACCGCAGGGGAGCGAGACGCGATATCCCCGTGATATTTTCGGGCGAATTTTTCATCCGGACCATAACGGAAATTGATCAAATCGATAGCCAACCGCCGCATGCTTGTTTATGATACGAATCATGTGAAAGGTTATGTTGACAACGCGGAGCGGGGTGACCGAGGACGGCGGGCCGCGCGAGCTGGCGGTTTCGAATTTCGCAATGTCTTGAGCGACTTGGTTTTTCCGCTCGAACCGTCGTGGAGCGATCATGGACGCGTTCACATCCAACAACGCCGCTTACGCGACCGCCAACACCCGTGCCGACGGCAAGCGGGTTCTGATCGTCGACGCCGAGCAGGCGTCGGTCAAATTATTGCGCGAGGCGTTGATCGCCGAGGGCTATGAGACCGCGCAGACGAGTTCCGGCGGCGAGGCCATCGTTCTGGCTATTTCCTGGCAGCCGACGCTGATCGTCCTGGATATTAATCTGCCTGATATCGACGGCCGCGAGGTTATTCGCGTCCTTCGCAAGCATTCTCCCGTCGCGATCATCGCGCTGTCCGCGCGCGATCATGAATCTGAAAAGATCGCGACATTGGATCTTGGCGCCAACGACTTCATTTGCAAGCCGATCAGGATCGGGGAACTTCTGGCGCGGGCGCGAGCGGCGCTGAGAACGCGCATAAACTTCGAGCCGGTCACGCTCGTCTATCAGGCCGGGCATCTCACCATAGACGCCGCGACGCGAACCGTGACGCTGCGCGGGCAAACGCTGAGATTTACTTCCAAGGAATTCGAGGTGCTGCATATTTTGGCGAGCGCCAACGGGCGGGTCGTCACGCAGCGCCAGCTGATCGAACTGGTTTGGGGTCCGGCCAGCGCCGATAGCGTTCAATATCTCAGGGTTTTCATCGGCCGGCTGCGGCGGAAAATCGAGGACAACCCCGATGACCCAAGGCTCCTCGTCACCGAGCGCGGCGTCGGATACCGTCTGATTCTCGGCGGTCCCGTGCATTCCGAATAGCAGCGCGGGCCGCGCGTTTTCGCGCATTTTCACTCATGGCGGCGCAAGCACGCGCGACGGCGCATCGTGGCGAATCATCGAAAACGCGGGCGGAAAGAGGCTTCGCGCCGCTGAGGACGGCCCCGACC
>Ga0182012_10000901_pt1 | contig 32762 bp, 22 predicted proteins | sample 612S2SmetaG_FD_120486 | JGI IMG/M metagenome (GOLD analysis project Ga0182012, IMG submission 120486) | Permafrost microbial communities from Stordalen Mire, Sweden - 612S2S metaG | ecosystem: Environmental > Terrestrial > Soil > Wetlands > Permafrost | place: Sweden: Stordalen | collected...
CCACAGCCGCCTTCGCCGATTTGTTGCAGCAATTTGTAGCGGCCGATGCGGTCGCCGGGCCGCCCAACCGGCAGAGCCGGAAGCCGAATCGTTCCACCGGCTCCGCCGGGGCCGACCGCCGGATGTTCCAAAAAGTCACCGGCCAGCACACCCGCTTGGAGCAGTTCCTCAACCCGGCGGCGCAATTCAGAATCGCCGCCACAGGCGGTTTCCAGGAAAGCGTCGCGCGCCTCCGCCGGCAGTTGCCGGGCGGCGCTAAACAGGGCCAGTTCGCGATCAGGTTGATTGGTCATATGCCCATGGCATCACTTTCTGCTCTTTAATGCGAAAATCCAGAGCAAAAGGCGCAAAAGGATTGGCGGACACGGGGGAAACCGCCGATGGACGGATGAGCGCAGATGAAGGCCGGGGCGGAAAACGGAAAAATCACCGCGGCACGGCGGCCCGGAGGGGCAATTGGGGGGGGGAACCAGGGATGGCGGGGGCAAGGGGGGAGTTATAACAAATTATGAAGTATGAAGCATGAAATCCCGGAATTATGGGAATTATGTGATGGATGGGACGAATGGGACGGATAGGACCACTGGGTGTTCTTTCCGCCCTTGGGGGCGAAACGTCGCGGGCGAAAGGGCGGTCGCCTCCCGCAGCGCGGGCTCTGCCACCGCACCTCAAAAGGGGCGAGCGCAATCGTCCGCCTTCAGGTTCATGGAATGAATTCCCTGAAGTTCTCACGCGCATTGCGCCCCTGAACCGGGGCGGAGGGGTTTGCCAACGGGCGGTTTAGGTTACGCACCAACCTTTGCAGGCAGGCGGACGTTGCTGCGCCCGAGGACGGGCGCACTCCGATGGCAGGGCACGGTTCATGGGCGGGGAGCAGAGGCCCGGGTTTGCTCGCGCGGGTGCGCTCGCGGCGGCGGACGAGGCGTCCGCCGCGACCCCCGGGGCCCTCCTTCGCTGAAGCCACGGCGGGCAGGCGGGCGCGCCCCCCCTTTCACAAAATGAGCGCGCCCGGCGGAGGGCCGCCGGGCGCGCTTGATTTTCCCGACCAACGGTTTAAACGCCGACGCTGGCGAGTTCCTGGTTGTTGTCCACGTTCACAATCTTGAACTGTTCGGCATGCATGCCGGGGTCAGCCCGGTAGGAGAGCTTGCCGTAATAACGTTTCTCCATTTCGATGAGGTGTTTCTCGTCCTCGGTGCGGAGCCGTTCCAGCACGGTGGGATGCACCACGATGCGCAGTTGGAAGTCCGATTCGTCGCGCGGACGTTTCTTGAGGATTTCCTGGAGCTTGCGCTGGATTTCCACGCTCATGGTGAGGGGGCTCTTGACCTTGCCGCGGCCCTTGCAATAGGTGCAGTCATCATACACGGCGGCGCGGACGCTCTCGGTGTGGCGCTGGCGGGTCATCTCCATCAGGCCGAGCTGGGAGATGGGCAGGATGTGGGTCTTGGCCTTGTCGCGCCGGAGGCCGTCCTTGACCTTTTGGTAGACCGACTGGCGGTCGCGGCCGGACTTCATGTCAATGAAGTCCAGCACGATAAGGCCGCCCATGTTCCGCAACCGGAGCTGGCGGCAAATTTCCTCGGCCGCCTCCAGGTTGACCTTCAGGATGGTGGCCTCCTGGTCCTTGCTGCCCTTGTGGCGGCCGGTGTTGACGTCAATGGCCACCAGCGCCTCGGTTTCATCAATGACGATGTAACCGCCGCTGCGCAGATGCACCTGGCGGGAGAAGGTGTTCTCCAATTGTTTGCTGATGAGAAACTTGTCAAAGACCGGCTGGGCCTCCGAGTACAAGATGACTTTTTTGGCCGAACGGGTGGAGATTTTGGAGATGATCTCGCGCATCCGGTCGTGGGCCTTGGAACTGTCCACCACGATGCGGTCCACATCCTCGGTGAGGAAATCACGGACGGTGCGCTCGATCAAATCCGGTTCCTGAAAGACGCAGGTGGCCATGGGCTGCTTGTTGATGTTGGCTTCGATGGCGGTCCACTCCTCCAGCAGCAGGGCCAGGTCGCGGACGAAGTAACGTTTCTGCTGGCCCTCGCCGGCGGTGCGCATGATGACGCCCATGCCGTCGGGGATGTCCATTTCGCGGAGGATCTTCTTGAGCCGCTTGCGCTCTTCGGGGTTCTCAATCTTGCGGGAAATGCCGGATTGGTCCGAGTTGGGCAGCAGGACGAGGTAACGGCCGGGCAGCACCAAGTTGGTGGTGACGCGCGGGCCCTTGGTGCTGATGGGCCCCTTGGTGACCTGCACGATGATTTCACTGCCCGGCGGATAGAGCCGGGGGATGTCCTTCTGGGTGATCTTGGGCTTGTCGCGTTTGCGGGCGCCCTCGCGCTCGACGATTTCCACCCCGCTGTCGAACTGGTTGGGCACGATGTCCCAATAATGGAGAAAGGCGTTCTTCTCGAAGCCGATGTCCACAAAGGCGGCCTTCAGGCCGTCCTCGAGGTTGCGCACCTTGCCTTTGAAGATGCTGCCGACGAGGCGCTCCTCGGTGGTGCGCTCGATGTTGAACTCCTCCAGCTTGCCGCCCTCGAGCACCGCCACGCGGGTCTCCAAGGTTTCGGCGTTGATGATCACCTCTTTCTGGATCTTCTTCTCCGGGCGGATCAGGCGCTGCACTTTGCGCACCAGGTTGGTGGCCGCGTATTTGATGGTCTCCAGCAGACCCTTGGGCTGTTCGGGCAGGGCCACCGGAACGTACGGCTGTTCCTCCTTCACTTCGGCCGGCGTCTCCAGGTTGGGTTCGCGGAACGCGCGGGCGTCCGCAGCCGCCGGTTCGGCGTGGGCTTCGGCGGTTTCGGGCACACCGGCCGCCAGATTTTCCGCCCGCTCGATTTCGTGGGTGTGGCGCTTTTCAAAAAGCCGCTCATTTCCCCCCTGTTCGCTCACGACGTCGGCCCGGGCCTGGACGGCCTCCCGGTCGGTCTTTTGCGCCGACTGGCCCAGCCCGCCTTTGGGCCGGAACCGCATTCCGCGGCGGCGCCGCGAGAATTTTTGGTCACTCATAATCAGTATCCCTTTCGATGGATGTATATGTTTTGCATCAGGCCCAGTGCGATCAACGAGACGAGCACTGAAGATCCGCCGTATGACAACAGCGGCAGTGGCACGCCCGCTATGGGCATGATGCGAATGTTCATGCCGATATTAATGAAGACGTGGCTGAAAATGAGGGTCACCGCCCCCACCGCCACGAGTTTTCCCAGACGGTCCCGCGCCTGGCCGGCGGTTCTCAAGCCGGTGAAGAGAACCACCGCGTACAGCGCCAGCACCGTCACGCTGCCAACGAACCCCTCCTCCTCGGCAATGACAGAGAAGATGAAATCGTTGTGCGCCACGGCCCGCGGCAGATAACCCAGGGCATTCTGGGTCCCCTGCCGCCAGCCTTTGCCCGTCAGCCCCCCCGAACCGACGGAAATCAACGCCTGCCGGACGTTATAGACGTCCGCCAGCTCTTGCCGGTGCAGGCTTTGCAGCTCCGCCGGCGTGGCATTCGGCGGAGCAAAATGAGTGTAATCGCAGCCAAAATAAACCGCCAGCCGGTTCCGTTGATAAGGCTGCATGGGTATCTGCCACCAACCGGCGGGCAGAAAGAAAACGTCCGTCACAAACAAGACGCCCAGCAGCCCGACCAGGCCGGTGAGGCGGATCAGATAACTGCGCGGCGTGCCCGCCACCAACATCATCATCAGTCCGGTGGGCAGCAGCACCAGCGCGGAACCCAAATCCGGCTCCTTCAAAATCAGGATGAAGGGCAGAAATAAGAGCCCCAGCCCCTTCCAAAAAATCGCCGATTGTCTCAATTCATCCACCGGCCGGCTGAGAAAATTCGCCGCCGCCAGAATGAACGCCAGTTTCGCAAATTCGCTCGGTTGAAACTGGAAAAAGCCCAGGTCAATCCACCGCCGCGCCCCCCAACCGTGGGTGCTGCCGATTTTGGGGATCAACACGGCCACCAAGGTCAAAATAGCCGCCCAATAGGCCACGTAGGACCACCGGGCGAGCAAGTTATAATCCACGACGCACAAGGCGGCCCCCGCCCCGAGGCCCAAGACGTACCAGAGGATTTGCCGCACCCAGCTCTGGTCATACCACGGCAGACTGGCGGCATTGAGGTTGGCCATGGTCGCGCTGTAGACAAAGGCGGTGCCAATGAACATCAAGCCGGCCAGGGCGGCCAGTTGCAGCCGGTCAACCCGGACGGTCTGATCATGGTATTGCAAATTCATGGCTCAATCCCGCGCGGCCAGCAACCGGGCCGCCGGCGCGGTTTGCTTTTTCAAAATGGCCTCGTAAATGTCCTTGGCGATGGGCACGCATACCGTACTGCCGAACCCGCCCCCAGCGGTCTGCACCATCACCACCACCGCATACTTGGGATTTTCATACGGGGCGTAAGAGGCGAACCACAAGTTGCGCCCGATTTCATGGCCGAACGGATCGCTCACCTGGGCGGTGCCCGTTTTGCCGCAAATCCTCAGGCCCGCCATCGCCACACCCTTGCCAGTGCCATCCTCCTCCACATCCGCCAGCATCGCCTCGTGCAACAGCTTCAGGGTGCGCGGACTCATGGTCACCCGGTCGCGCACCAGCCCGGTGGGGAAGTTCGTAACCGCTCCGCCGTCCGCCGCGTCCAACGGCTCAATCCGTTTCACCAACTGCGGCCATAACACGTAACCCCCGTTGGCAACCGCCGCCACCATCACCGCCATCTGCACCGGGGTGACGTCAATGTCGCCCTGGCCGATGCAGAGATTGGCTGTCTCCCCGGCCCGCCAGTCCCGGCTCCCCACCTGTTCGGGCGTGGGGAAATTGCCGCGGGTCTCCTGGCCGGCGAACAGCCCCGTGCGCTCGCCCAGATGAAACTCCCGACCCACGCGCACGATGTTTTCGGGCCCGGTCAGCAGGCCGTAGTTAACGAAATAGGAGTTGCTGGAATCAGCGAAGGCCTTCTTAAAATTATAATCTCCCGGGCCCGCCTCATCCCGGATCACCCGGTGACCCAGATGAAAACAGCCTTTGGCAGGCTCATTGGGATTGGCTTCCACATGATAAACTTCATTGGGATTTAACCCGTTTTCCAAGGCGGCAATGGCCACCACGGTTTTAAAGATGGAACCGGGCGCCAGATTTTCCTGCATGGCCCGGTTGATTTCCGGGTGCAACTTCGGGTCCTCCAGCCAGGCCTTGCTGTTTTTGGAATAATCCGGATTGATGGCCGGGGACGAAACCATGGTCAGAATGCCGCCGCTGTGAACGTCCATGATCACAATGGCCCCCCGGGCATTCGGCCCTTGTTTGGACAACAGGGAAGCCTCCGCCACACGTTGCAGGTCCAGATCAAGTGTCAGCACGACGCTGTGCCCGGGCTCGGGCTGGGTCCAGACGGTCTCAGACTGGCGGTAGCCGTAATTATTCACCAACACGGATTCCGCGCCGGCGGTGCCCCGCAACAGGCTGTTGTACTTGCCTTCAATGCCGGCGACGCCGCCAAAATCGGGCAGCCGGTACGAAAAATAGGCTTCCTCCCCCTCCGTGGAGTCGGTGTCGCGCCGGACGAAGCCCAGCAAATGGGCGGCGGTGGTGCCGAGGGGATAATAACGTTCGGACTGCAAATCCAAATCCGCCACGGTGAAATTGGTGAAATTCTCTTCAAACCGCGCGACTTGCGCCGGGGTCAGCGACGACAAAACGGGGTACGGCGCGAACAACCGCTTGTCAAAGGCGTTCGTAAAATCCCCCGGATTGAGCGTGATGGGTTCGTCCATGCGCCGGCTGATGTCCGCCACCACGTCCGCCGCCACCTGTTGGCGTGTCTGCCGGGCCAATTGCGCCAGCGTCTCCGTGGAAATGGCCCATTGTTTGCGTTCCGCCTTGGTCAGAGACCGGCCCAACTGTTTCTCCCGCTGAGCGATCCGCAGCTTCTGGGCGGCCTGCATTTGGACCTTGGCCCGGTCATAAGCCACCTTGAATTGGCCGCTCAACGCATCCAAGTTCAGGCTTAAATTATAACGTGGCCGGTTTTCCGCCAACACGTTCGTGCCGGTGGCGTCCAATATTTTCCCCCGCACGGCGGGCAGGCGGATGGTGCGGTAGGACTGTGTTTCCAGATGGGTTTGATACGTGCGGGACGAGACGACCTGCACCCACCACAACCCGGCCAGCAAAATGAACAGCCCCGCCGCCAGCAGCACCGCCAGCAGGCGGAGCTGCGGGTCGTTCTTTTTAAGCTGGTCAAAAAATAGCATGGGTTAATTGAATGGGTCAGCGGTGGCGGCGGATTTCCCGGTCGGGGCGGAAACTGGATTCCGGACGTATCTTATAACCGAAGACGTGGTTGAACCACTGGAAGCCGGCAAAGAGCAACGGCGTGGCCACCGCGCCGCCGGCGGTCATCACCGTCCACTGCCAAAGGGTGCCCCAATCCAGCAACAGCGGTTTGCCCCCGGTCAACAGCAGCAACACGGTCAGCAGCGGCACCGCCGCGCTGGCAACGGCGCCCATAGCAAATTGGGCAAAAGGCAGATCGCGCAAGACCAAATCCCGTTGATGGAAAATCACATAACCGACCAGGAACAGGGGCAGAATGGAAACGCCGAAGGGATTCTGAGAAAGGGAATCCATAAACAGGCCACCGAGCACCGCGAGCAAACTCAGGTTCACCAAGCCCGCATGGAGCGCCGTATAGACCATGAGGGCCGGCAGCAGGTCCACCTGGGCGCCCAGCCAATGGCGCGCACCGGGCAGCGCGGCCTGCCCGAACACGGCCAGGTAGGCGGCCACGTAGACCAAGGTTGTGTTTTGCGTGGTCATCGGAACACCACCCCTACTTGTTCAAGGGTCCCCAGGTTGGCCCCCAGTTTGATTCGCGCCTCGGTGGACTGCCCAAATTCAACCGGTCGGGAATCCACAATCCGGCCCACCGGGATGCCCTTGGGAAAGACCCCGCCCAGACCGCTGGTGATGACCTCCTCGCCTGGTTTTATGACGGCGGTGCCGGAGAGATCGGTGAGATTGGCCAGCGTGGTGTCCACGGTTCCGTCCGCAAACAGCACCCCGAGATCATGCGCCGGATTTTCCACCTCGGCGGACACCCGGCAGTTGGGGTCGCCAATCAACACCACCTGCGCATGGGTCGGCCAGACGGCGGACACCCGGCCGACCAGGCCGTCGGCGGTGAGCACCGGGAGGTTGTTGGTCACCCCGTCCCGGCTCCCGAGGTCAATTTCCACCGTGCGCCACCAATTGGCCGGGTCGCGCATGACAACATTGGCCAGCTTGATCTTCCAGGGCGCATGTTGCTTCCATTGGAACAGATTGCGCAACTGCTCATTTTCCCGGGCCATGGCGGCGTTTTGGAGGGCCTGAACCTTGAGGGCCTGGTTTTCCTGCTGGAGATTGCGGATTTCCTGAAGGAGTTCCCGGCGGGGGAGAAGCTGGTCGGCCGCGTCGGCGGGCAGTTGCTGGGCGGTGCCGGTCAGGCCGGACAGGGGCAGGAACAAACTGCCCACGGCGAGTTTCAGCCGGGCGGTCACGCGCTGGGGGAGGCTCAGCAAGAGCAGGGCCGCCAACGTCACCGCGCCAACCGCGAGATAATTTTTTTGTTTAAACATCCTGCCACCGTCGCGACCGGCATCAAACCGGCCGCCGTGCAGGCGAACGTGCGCAAAGAATCAGCTAATATTTGGCATTCGTGGCCACCCGTTTGAGGAATTCTATTTCCTGCAAGACCCGCCCGGTGCCTTCAGCCACCGCGCTCATCGGGTCGTCGGCCAGATGGACGGGCAGTTCGGTCTCCCCGGCCACCAGTTTGTCAATTCCGCGGATCAAAGAGCCGCCGCCGGCCATCACCAGCCCGCGATCCACGAGATCGGAGGCCAGTTCGGGAGGGCAGCGTTCCAAGGTCAGCCGGATCGATTCCAGAATGCTCGAAAGCGGTTCCTGCAAGGCCTCGCGAATCTCCTCAGAACGGATGGTCAGGGTTTTCGGCAGGCCGGAGCTTAAATCGCGGCCCTTGACATCCATGGTCATTTCCTGTTCGAGGGGAAAGGCGGAACCGATGCGAATCTTGATTTCTTCCGCAGTGCGTTCACCTATCATCATGTTGTAGGCCCGTTTCATGTGCGCCACGATCGTGTCGTCAAATTCGTCCCCGCCCACCCGCAGGCTGCGGCTGAAGACGATGCCGGCCAAGGAGATGATTGCGATCTCGCAAGTCCCCCCGCCGATGTCCACGATCATGTTCCCCGCCGGTTCGTGCACGGGCAGACCGACCCCGATGGCCGAGGCCATGGGCTGTTCGATCAGATAGACCTCCCGGGCTCCCGCATGGGTGGCGGAATCTTTCACCGCCCGCTTCTCCACTTCCGTGATGCCCGAAGGCACCGCCACGACCACGCGCGGGGCGATCAATTTGCGGTGATGCACCTTTTGAATGAAGTGCCGGAGCATGGCTTCGGTGATTTCGAAGTCGGCAATCACGCCGTCTTTCATCGGGCGGATGGCCACGATGTTGCCGGGCGTGCGGCCCAGCATCCGCTTGGCTTCGTCACCCACCGCCAGCACGTTGGTCGTGCCCGCTTGGATGGCAACCACCGAAGGTTCCCGCAGGACAATGCCGCGATCCCGCACATAAACAAGGGAATTGGCCGTACCCAGGTCTATCCCAATATCGTTGGAGAACAGACTTTTGAATTGCGCAAACATGAATTTACCTAACGCGGACAGTTAAGCCTTTGGCCGCCCAAAGTCAAGCCATGATTATTGAGAATGATGAATTTGGTGCCAGCGAGTGGAATCGAACCACTGACCTCGGGCTTATGAGTCCCACGCTCTAACCAACTGAGCTACGCTGGCAAACCAATCCCATCCCGCCTGTCAGGACACTGTTTCCCGGCCGGCCGACGGCATTACGTGGCGAAACGTCCGCTGATAATAGGCAAGGGGCAAACCCGCTGGCAAGCAATTCCCTTGAGCAATCAAAAGCGCAACGGCACCAGGGCTTTCACACGGTGCCGGCAGGCGGAATCTTTGGGAGGGAAATTGCAGTCACACCACGCCGGCCGACCAGGGCGGATTCAAGAACCGGGGTGGGGACAGGGCTCGTCCCCATCGTTGGCTTGATAACATTGAAAACGCGGGGACAATCAAGCCGCGCCCCGCCCGGACCGGGCGGCGGTCTCAAGGCCCAAGGTCATCCCAAGCAAAACTCCCGCCGGGATGAAAAATGCCCAAATAAAAGCCACCAAAAATTGGGCCATCGTGAAGTCGCGGCCTGGTACGATGACGCGGAAAAAGACCAGCCACCACAGCGCCACCAGCACAATGCCCGAAAGGTTGATGACATTCCGGCGCCGCCGGGCGCGAATGACCGGAAACCGGTAGCCGCCCAATCGCCCGCCCCAGATCATCAGCGCAAAAGCGGCCATCGCCACCAGGCAGGACCACTGTTGGCCGGCAGTCATTCCCACCGTCCCCGGCCCGCGGACCAGCACCGCCCGGCCGACCATCAACGGCATCAAGATCGAGCACCCCAACAACAGGACTTCCTTCAGTTTCCGCTCGCGGGACGTTTGACTGGCTTCGACTTTGGCGAATTCAGTTTGGACCTTCTGCGCCCGCCCGATTTTCTGAACGGCGGTCTGGAAAGCTTCCGCTTCGCTCCGTCCCGCCTTCATTTGCCGTCCGATTTCCTCACGCAAATGGCTCTCCAATTCATCGAGGTGATCGGGCGTTTTGATTCCGGCGGCGCGCATCTGCCGCCGCCATTCCAGAATTGCTGCTTCGAGGTTGAACATACGTTTCCTTTTGGGACTGGTCGTTGTGGTTGGTTATTTTGGTTGGTTGCCGTGCCGGGGTTAAACCACCTGCTCCTGCCACAGACCGTTGAGCACGGTGTTCAGCAAGGTCCATTGTTCGCGTTTGTCTTTGAGCACCTGGTGGCCGTCCTTTTTGAGCAAGTAATACTTGCGCTTGCGGCCGTTCTCCACCGCCACCCAGCGCGATTTGATCCAGCCGTTGTCCTCCATGCGGTGCAGCACCGGATACAACATCCCGTCGGTCCATTCGATCTGGTCGCCGGACAGCCGCCGGACCTCCTGGATGAGGGCATACCCGTAGCTTTCGCCGCGGGACAGCAGCGATAAAATCAACGGCTCCGTCGAGGCCGCCACCAGTTCTTTCGTCAGCATGCCCCCAACATACATTGCGCGGCTATGTAAGTCAAGCGGGGAAAAATCGCCGCCTAATGACCCGGTGCATCCCGGCACCGCGCCCGCTTGCAAACCGGTCGGAGCGCGGCGTACAGGCCGCTTCAACACCCAAATATCTGCCAAGCTTATTGCGCTGTGAGTCAGCCGTGGTTTCCTCATCGAAGCGGGCTGAAGCCCGCGCTCCGGAAGCAGTCAAGTTGCGCCACCTATTGACCGGACGGCGCGTTGACCTCCAACATTTCCACCGGGCGCCGCACCAAGGTCAACCGCAAGCCCAACCGTTCTTGCGCGGCGGCGATGACCGCGTCCGGATCGGGCCGGAACTGCTGGTTCCCGGGTTTGGCCAGTTCGGCCTGGAGGCGAAGATCCTGTTCCAAAGCGGCGCCTTCCCGCAGTTCTTTGGGCAATGTACTGATCCAATCCCCATGGGGATTGGCGTCTATGGCCTGCCCAACCTTTCGATCAATCGTCGCCACCAATTGCTCGCTGGTCGAAAGTTTCCATTTCATGTCCACCGAGAAAAACCCCGGTTGCCCGGTCTCATCCAAAACGGGTTTGCCCAGCGGCCTTTCCAACGATTGCGCCACCGACTTGAGGGTGCAGTCGTCCGAGCGGAAGCCGCCCGTCATATCCCCACCGCCGCCGCCGCGGGCCACCGACTGCAGGCCGGGGGCATTGGTGCGGATTTGAGTCAGCACATACACGGCCATGGTGTTGGTGATCAGTTTCACCTCGAGTCCGAAGGTGGTGCGCAAGGCCGCCGCAAATTCATTTCGCAATTCATTGGTGTGCCCCGAAGGCGACCTCAGCTCAAAATCATAATATCCGTCCGGCCAATGTCCTCGTTTTCCGAGGTCACCGAAATGAAAACCACCGGCCGGTTGGTAAACTGGTCCACCAAGTCATTCATAGGCGGGAGGGCCTGGACGCAGGGGCCGCACCAGGTGGCCCAAAACTCCAGCACCACCACTTTTCCTTTCAGCCGCCCCCAGGTTAATTCGGAGGCCGGCGGCCCTTGGAGGGTTTTGGGCAGGAAAGGTGGCACGGTGAGGATCAACCCGGCGAAGGGGCCGCACGCCAGGCGGTGGGGCGGCTTGGGTGACCGAATGGTGTGTCGAATGGTGTTGACACCACCCTCCTATGGCAATATAAAAGATAATTAATTACGGGGTAACCATGGTTAATCTTCTTCGCAAGCAAAACAGCGCGGTTCCGGAGCGCGGCGGCCGGCTCCGGCGGAGCGGGTGTGAGCGTGGCCGGCCGATCAACGGGGCGGGGATGAACCGGCGGTTTCCTCCGGCCCACGCAAGGCGCCCGGAAGGGGTTGGCCCCCCCGGCCCCCATTGAGATCACCGGTCTTTGCGCATCCGCCATGGACATCCTCGTTTTTGATCTTCATGTCACCGGCCAGAATGGCGGGTGGTCCGTACGTTGTTCCGCCGGGGGGCAGACCAGCCCCGAGTCCAAACTCGACCTGGATCTTGCCTTGGACACCGCCCTGGGCCTGGCCATCCAGCGAATCCAGGACGGCCGTTGCGTCCAAGATGATCTAAAACTGGTGGGCATCGAATTTTGGCGAAACCTCATCGCCGGGGAGGCGGGCAGTTTTTTTCAGCGGATCCGGGACGCGCACGGGCCGGCGACGCAATTTCATTTGCGCCTGAACCTGCCGCCGGACCTGTTCCACCTGCCCTGGGAAACCTTGTATGATCAAAGTTTTGGTTTTCTGGTTTGCAATTCACGCTACACGATTCTCCGCGCGGCGCCGCCGGAGGTGTCCGTGCCGGTGTTTGTCAAACGACCGCCGGTTCCGTTCCGCGTTCTGCTGATCATTCCGGACCGGTCGAATCTGCCCACCGTGGAGAGCGAGGTGGCCAATCTGGAATCGGCGGTCAAGCAGCTCGGGTGCGGCGGACAGGTTCAGCAACTGACCGGACGCGTCACCTCCGACAGATTGCGCGAACAACTGGAGGAGCGGGAATGGGACGTTGTCCATTACATCGGGCATGGCGATGTGGATGCGGAAGGCAGCGTCACGATCCGTTTTCACAACGACGACGGCAGCGAATTGTTGATGGAGGCCGAAACCTTTGCCGCACATTTCACGCGCGCGAAGGTGCGGCTGGCCGTGTTGAATTGTTGTCTGGGGGACAGCGCCATGCCCAACCGCACGCTGAGCGGACTGGGTCCCTTCCTGATGCGGAAGCAGATCCCGGCCGTGGTGGCCATGCGGTTTGAGATCCGCGACACGGCCGCGTCCAGGTTTTCCAAATTATTCTATCAACACTTGTTGGGGGAACGGACGGTGGGGCGCGTGGATCTGGCGGTGGATTACGCGCGCAACGCCCTGTATCTCAACCAACAGAGCACCGGGATCCGGAGCTTCATCACCCCCGTGCTGTATCTCGCGCCCGGTTGGGGTCAGGTTTTCCAATTTGAGCCACCGCCCAAGCCAACGACCGCCCCGCCCCCACCGCCGCCGCCGCCAGCCCCCCCGGTCACCCTCCCGGCGGAGCTGGTGAGGGCGCTCAAAGAACGCCGGTGCATTGTGGTTGCGGACCACCACCTCCTGGCCGCCGGCGCCCTCCGGTCGCACCCTCCGCCGCCCGGGCCGCGGGAATTGGCGGAACGACTGGCCAATGACCCGGCGGATCCTTATCCCCAGCCCGAGGATTTGAAACTGTGCGACCAGGGCAACACTTGGTTGAGCGATCAGCTTTTGCAATGGGTCTGCGCGCATCGCGCCCGGAACCAGCGGCGGGGGGAACTCATCGGGGTCATCCAGTCCACCTATGAACATGCCCTGGTGCCGGAATTGATGCAGGCGGTGGCCGGCTGGAACTTGCCCGCCTTGTTTTACACCTTTTTCGACGGTTTGTTGGAGCGCGCGTGCGAAGCCACCGGCGGCGCGCCCGCCTGGCAGGTGTTTAACCGGGTTCCCAACCGGATCAAATCGCTGGATGAACACACCGCCAGCGCGCCCGGCATCCTGGTGCTGGTGCGGGGCACCGTCCGCGAGGACGGTTCCCTGGTGCTCACCGAAGAGGACCACGAGCAGCTTTGGAACCAGATCCCCCGCATTGACCGCAAACTGGACGCCGAGGTCAAACGGGCCAATCGCTGCGTCTTGTTTCTTGGCACCGACCCGCGCGATCCGCTCATCCATCGCCTGGCCCAGCAAATCCTGGACAGCGGCCAAAACCGCAAGCAGGGCCCCACCTATTTCGTCTGCCCCGCGCATACGGCCACCGATGAAGTGTATTGGAGCAAGTACCGGGTGGAATGGATTCACAAGGATTTGGAAGCGGTGATACCGCAACTGAGCGGCGCGGCCAAATGAGCACCCCCCTGGATCCCGGCCCGCCGACTCCGGCGTCCGCCCTGGCGGCCGCCCCTTATAAAGGACTGGACTATTTTGAAGATTCCCCGGTTGACCGGCTGGTGTTCGCCGGCCGCGACGGGGACATCCGCGAAGTGCTGGCGCGCATCGTCACCCAGCGGGTCTTGGTGGTGTACGGCCGTTCCGGGCTGGGCAAGACCTCGCTGCTGCTGGCGGGCATCTTCCCCCGGCTCCGGGAGCAGGGGTTTCAGCCGGTTTATGTGCGGGCGCTCGGCTCCTTGGAGGGCAACCTGACGGCGGCCATCCGGCGCACCTGCCAGTTGCCGCCGGCCAACGCCCAAGAAAATGTCTTTGATCTCCTCGCGCGAGTGGGCGCGGGAGTGACGTTGGTGCTGGTGTTCGACCAATTTGAGGAGTTCTTCATCCAATACCGCGAACAGCACCGCGAGCTGGCAACCGTGGCCCATGGCCGGGAGGAACTGGCGCGCAAACGGTCCGAACTGGCGGCCCTAAGGTCTGACTTTGTGGATTTAATTTCCGGGTTGATCAGCGATGAATCGAAGGACGTCCACGTCGTGTTCAGTTTGCGCGAGGACCATCTGGCGGCGCTGGACGATTTCCAGCGGAATCTGCCGGATCTGTTCCGCGACGCCTACCGGCTTCTGCCGTTGACGGCTTTCGGGGCGCGCGAAGCCATCGTCCAGCCGCTGCTGCAGGGCCATCTGCCCTACGATGAGCGGCTGGTCACCCGGCTGGTCAACGAACTGGCCGAGTTCGAGTTTGATTCGGCGCGGCTGCAGATCACCTGCCTGGAGCTGTTCCGGCTGGCGCGCGCGGAGAGCCAGGCGGCGCCCCGGCTCAAGGAGGAATATCTCAATGAATTGATCGAGGCGCGCGGCACAGGCCTGGACCGGGTGTTCCGCCGTTATCTGGCGGGCGCGGTGCAGGCCATCCCCCCCGACCACCATCTGCTGGCCCGGACCGTGCTGGACTCGCTGATCACCTCGGAGAATACGAAGCGGGCCCTGGGCCGGGACGAGTTGATGCAACTTGAGCCCGGCAACCGGCCGGAGGCGGCACGGGAACTGCAGGCAGTGCTGGATGAACTGTGCGCCCAAAAGCTGGTCCGTCCGCCGGCGGGTGAAAGCGGCGGCCGGTACGAGCTGATCCACGAGTGCTTGGTGCCGGAAATCCTCAAGTGGCTGGAGACCGACCCGGATTTCGCCAGTTTCCGCCAGGCGCGGGATGTCATTACGAACAATTGCCGCGGCGAGGTCTGGCGCGAGCGGCCGGAACTGCTGCTCTCTGCGGAACAGTTGAGCCGATTGATCAGCCCGCATAAGGAATGGCTCCGACCGGACGGGGCCCAGTTGGAATTTGTATTGCGCAGCTCGATTTATCACGGCGGGGCGGACGCCGGTTATTGGGCGGACCGATTTGATCGCGCCCAGGGGATTGAGATCCTGTTGACGGCCCTGTCATCCGCCCTAAATGAGCACCGCCGCGCGGCGGCGGCGGCGGCGAAACAGTTCAAAGACCCCGGGGGCCGGTTGTTCGACCGCTGCTGGCAACTGGCGCTGGAGGATGGGGACCCGGGCATCCGGCAAGCGGCGGGCAAATCGCTGGGATCCTTGGGGACAAAGGAACAACTCCAGCGGATCAAGGCCAAACTAAGCTGGTTCCCGTTCCGAACTTCCAAGCCGGCCTGGGCTCTGCTGGCGGACCTGTCGGAAGAGGACCGGAAGCGGGCCGGGGTGCTCTGGCGCTGGCGGTGGCCGGCGCGCCGGATGGCCGAACGACGCGTTTGGAAGGAATTTCGGGAGACCATCGAGGACCGGCGGACGACCGGAACCTGGACCGGTTTATGGGCTGGTTTGGCTTGGGGGCTCGTTTGCCTGCCGCTCTTTGCCTTGATGTTTGGGTGGATTGAATACCCTTTATATCCCACTTCGCAAAAAAGCATGTCGATCCTGTCGGACATGGATTCCGCCGACCTCATGGTCGCCCGCATTCTCTATCTGGGCTTCGGCCTGGCGTTGGCGGCCTGGCTGGGCCGGCGCACGGCTTTGGCGGGCGCCCGGGTGGCGGTGATTTACGGGGAGGGCCGGTGGTTTAACGCGGTGCAACGAATGGGGATTCCATTCTGGGGGGTTCTCCTCGCGGTGGTGAGTACGGGGGCGTATTTAAGCGATGCGGGTTCGGTGGATAAGATGCCCCTCCTTGCCTCGGTTCTTTGGTTGCTGGCCATGTTCCTTCTGCCGTGGGCGGGCCGGCGGATGCTGGCGAAGGCGGTCCAAGTGGGTTGCGACTGCATGTGGGGGTCCCGCTCGACGGCCCGCCGGCTCGGCTGGTGTGTGCTGACCAACCTGTTGTTGACCGTGATGCTGCCCGGCTGGTTGATCCTGCCCTTCCTGCCCATGATCCAAGATCACATGGACCCCGACGGTGACAGCCCGACGGCGGTGCGCGTCGTTTTCGTCAGCACCGTGGTGACGGTTTCCGCCCTGCTTTGGATCATGTCGCTGGCGCTCGTGCAGAGTGTTGAGCTGGCCGACGACCGCCCGGCCCGCCCGCCCGGTTCCAGGAAGCTAAAAAAAACCGCCCTCGCCGGCGCAGGCCTGATGCTGGTCTGGCTCTGCTGGCAGTATGGCTGGGATGCCTTTCCGCAGTTTGCCCCCCGGCTAACCGATGCCCAAGGCTATGTCGGCAAATTGAGCGCGTGGCCGAAGACCGCGCATTTCCAGGTTCAATCCACCAACCGCCTGTTCCGGGTCAAGCTCCCGGAAGGGGTGGACGTGCAGGCCGCCGACGCGCGGGGCCGGTTCAAAGGCAAATTTGAGGCCGCCACGCATTCGAACCTGGGTTCCGATGTGCTGTTCCTGCCTTCCGGGGCCGGGGAATTGGCGGTGGACAGTCCGCGCGCCTTTTCCCCCTTGCAGTTGCTCACCCCCTTGGTGGTCGGTCATAACACCACCCCCACCCTGCTGACCACCCAATATCAAGTGGTGGAATGTGATTTGACGTGGTCTGAGTCCGCGCACGCTTGGACCGGGGAGATCGGCGGCCACCTTTCAAGTGGTGCCCCGAAGGAGGACGAATACGTCAACCTGTACTCCGACCTGGCCGAAGCGAGCCTGTTCAGCGGAACCAATGCCTTTTCAGCAGGCCAGTTTGCCAATGATGTGTTGCATTTTCAAGCGGGCGGCAGCAACTCCTTCGACCTCCGACTACCAACCAACGGCTTCGCGCGGTGGCTGACTTTACCGGCCGGCAACGGCGCGGATGAAGAAGCGCAAAAGTTCGCGGTGGGTCAGGATGGAACTTGGAAAATAGCCGTTTCCTTGATCCAAACCAACGCCCCGGCGCGGCCAACCGCCGCGAACCGGCCGGCGCGGAATGAAATCTCATCCAATTCCAATTATCAGGACGCCGCGGAGCCGCCCCGGCCGGGCGTGCCACAGGCCACCTTTAAACAGGACTTAGATAAGGGACTCGACAAGGTGCGCGGCATGGCCGAACGCGGCTTCACGCATCCATTGACCGGCCAGGACGTCCGGTCCATTTCTCTCTTTGTGGGCGTCGCCCGGTGGCAATTGTCAGCCAACGAGGCCTTTGAGAAAGGGCGGGAGTTTTTAGATTTGGGTGAAACCAATGCGGCCCTCACCTGGTTTTCGCAGGCGGTCCAACTGTCCCCCGGCGAGGCGGATAATCAAAATTCCCTGGCATGGCAACTGTTCCTGGCCGGCCGGCTGGAGGAAGCCTTGGGCCACGCCAAGGAAGCGGTTCGAATCAAACCTCAGGATGCCTCTTACTGGGACACCTTGGCGCATGCTGAGCAAGGACTCCACCAATGGGGGGAGGCGGTCCACGCTTGGGACCAACTGGTGAAATTGAATCCTGGCTACTTCGCCACCCACACGACCGGCGTTTGCGCGCGGGATGAAGAACTTTACGCGGAAGCCCGGCGGAACGCCGCCCTGGCCCCCGCCCCCCGCCCGGCACCGCTGCCCGGCAAGTGACCGCGACCGGCTAAACGGCCAGAATGTTCTGCCATTCCGCGTAGGCTTCCGCCGGGGCGCCTTTCTGAAAGAATTTCAGCAAATTGTGGGTGAGTTTCCCCATTAAATCCGAAATGGGCTGCGTCATCCATTGCTCCTCGCTGTACGCATTCAGGTAGCCGGCCGCATGCACCGGCGGGGTGTTGGGCCCCGTCTCCAGCACCACCTTTAACTGGTGGCTTTCCACGCCCACTTTTTTGGGGTCTTGCAGATCGTCCAGCCGCCAGCGGGCGCCGGTTCCACGCACAATCTCCGCCACCACGCACTGCCGCTCGGCTTTGTATTCAAATTTCGCCGCGCCCTGCCCGTAGACTTTCGCCTGCGCGTCCAGGACGGAAACCCCGCCCGGCAACACCACCGGCAGTTTCATGCCCACACGGGTGTTCAACTCCAGTTCGCCACCGATTACCCCCTGCGCATAAACCATTGAGCGTTCACCGGGAAATAACTCCACCACGCGAAAGCCGGGAATCTCCCCGGCGTCGCCCCGAAATTCGATGATGCACTCCACCCGCGTAAAGCCCCGGTCCCGTTTGGGAAACAGCGTGAGCGGAATTTCAACGTCCCAGCGTTGCTTCCCGCCGGCGGAACCTGCTGGGGCGGAGGCGGGGGTGACGATGAGCCGGTCGTGAAAGGCCACCAATTCGCCTTGCAAGGTCTCCCGCAGCCGGAGCAGCCGCTTGGCCGGATCTTCTTTCCCTTTCCGTACCGGCGGCCAGCCGGCGGCAGCAATGATCGCCTCCGACCACCAGCCGCTGCTGTCGCTGGCTGGATGGGATGCGAGCACGGATTCAAGCGCTTTGGTCATATCAATGGGCGGTGACGGCCTTCACTGGTCCGAAAAATAACCGGGCTGCCGCCAACATCAAGATATTTTGCCTGCGGGAGTTAAAAACACTCCTATTTCTTTCCCTCGTCCCTGAACCAAGCGGATGTGCCAGCCCATGGAGCCACACGCCGGGCGGCTTGCCTGGGCGGGGGGATGGCTTAGTATGTCGGCATGGTCAGTTTTATCCAACAGGTGGCGGCGGGCGTGCAGGCGCGGGGGTTGCTCCGGCGCGGGGGGCGCGGGCTGGTGGCGGTATCCGGCGGGCTGGATTCCATGGTGCTGCTGAACGTCCTGAATTCCCTGACGGCGGCGCAAGGGTGGAAGTTGGCCGTGGCGCATTTTAATCACCAATTGCGCGGACGCAGCAGCGACCTGGATGAAAAGCTGGTCCGGAAGACAGCCGCCGCCCTGAAGCTGCCGGTGACCGTGGAGCGCGCGGACGTGAAGGCCTTCGCCCATTCCTCGGGGCTGTCGCTGGAGATGGCGGCCCGGAAGCTGCGGCATGAGTTTCTGGCGCGGACGGCCCGGGCGGGGCGGATTTCCATCATCGCGCTGGCGCATCATGCGGATGACCAGGTGGAGCTGTTTTTCCTGCGGCTCTTGCGGGGGTCAGGCGGAGAGGGATTGGCGGGGATGAAATGGCGGTCGCCGTCGCCGATGGACAAACGTATTACGTTGATCCGACCCTTGCTGGACCGGACGAAGGAGGAACTGGCGGAGTTTGCGCGTGCAGCAGGGATTACATTCCGCACAGATGCCACCAACCTGACCCGGACGATGCCGCGCAACCGGGTGCGGAACGAGCTGCTGCCGTTGCTGCGGGCTCATTACCAACCGGGCCTCACCAAGACGGTGTTGCGGGTGATGGAAATTGCGGGTGCGGAGTCGGATTTGGCGGGGGAACTGGCGTCCGACTGGTTGGCGCAAGCAGGCCTCTCGGGCGCTGACGGCGCACGGGACTTGTCCGCGCGCGGCGGGGGCGGGTTGCCCCCGGCACCAATGTTTGCCGGTTTGCCGGTGGCGGTCCAGCGACGGGTGGTGCAGATGCAGCTCCTGGCACTGGGGCTGCCGGTGGATTTTGATTTGGTGGAGCAATTGCGGCTGACCCCGGGACGGCCGGTGAGCGTGGGGTTGGAGTTGCAGGTGGTGCGCGACCCGGTCGGGACGGTGACATTGCGAACTACGGCGGCGGCGGAGTATAACGCAGAGGCGCTGAAGGTCTCATTATCGGCCCGCAACGGGACGGTGACGTTTGCGGACACCACGATTGCATGGGAACGGCTGGCGGCGGGGAAATGGACGCGCCCGGTCCCGCAACCCGGCCGGGAAATGTTCGATGCGGACCGGGTGGGAACGGCGGTGGGGTTGCGGCACTGGCGGGCGGGCGACCGGTTTCAGCCGTTGGGGATGAAGACGCCGGTGAAGCTGCAGAACCTGTTCACCAACGCCCGGATTCCCCGGGACCAACGCCGGGGCCTGGTGGTGGCGGTGGCGCGGGGGGAGATTTTCTGGGTGGAAGGCCTCCGGATGGCGGAGCGGTTCAAGCTGTCCGCAACCACCAAAGCGCGGTTGGTCTGGCGGTGGCGGCGCAGGCCAGCCGGAAAGAATTCAACGCAAAGGCGCAAAGGCGCGGAGACGCAAAGAGGATGATTCGACCGCCATCATTGCGCCTGGACGCGATAGAAGCGCGGGCTGTTGGTGGCGGCGGGATCGGTGATTTGGTACAAGCCCCCCGTGCTGTAGTAAATGTTTTGCAGGGTGTTCCACGACGCGGGCGGGGTCAGATTGGTGGTGTATTGGATGGTGTAATTGGCCGAGGTCTGGCCGGTGAATTGAAATTGGAAGCCGTTGGTTTGCATCGCCGCCTGCTGTAGTTCCGGCACGGTCAGCGGCAACACCTCAACGACGGTGCTGGCGGAAACGCCGGCGGGGTTGTCATTGTTGTAGGCGGTGAAGGTGACGGTGTAATTCCCGGCATTGGTCCAAGCATAAGCCATGTCCGGCCCGGAGTTGGTGACCGCCGTTCCGGGGCCGAACAGCCAAGCGAGACCCGATGCGCGTCCGGTGATGGACCCGGTGAAGGACAAGGAGTGATTGAGCAGTCCATTGGTTTGGCTGGCTTGGAGACTTACCGCCAGGGGGCCGACCAGATTGGTGACCACCACTTCATCGCAGCCCATGGAGGGCGGATTGGCCCAGGCTTCGCCGTCCAAATCGATTCCACTTGCATAAAGCGCGCTGCCCGCGCCCCGGCAGGGGGAGGCGGCGGCGATGTGGTAGAGGTCCACAAATCCCGGATTGACATCGATGTCACCAACCACCTCCGTAGACGACGGATCGGTCAGCACTGTACAAGTGTAATAAAACAGTGAAACATAACTTTCGTCCTCGAATGTGACGGTGCCGGTAAAAGGTGACACATGTGGGGCGTTATCGAAGTTATTGAGGATGATGCAGTTTTTGGCAATTCCTAGGCTGAGGCCCGCGCCGAAGGTGTGGATCGGACCCGGCGTGTTGGCCAAGTTATTCATTACCGTGCAATTATTTAAAGCGGTGGCATAAGCGCCCCCGCCTTCAATAAAGGCCTGGTTAAAGATCAAAAGGGAATTGTCCACCGTGCCGGAGACGAGGCCGCCGCCATACATCGCACAGTTGTTGGTGAACACACAGTTGGATATGATCCCGTTGGTGGAATTGCACCAGGCCCCGCCGCCGCCTTCCAAGGGTCTGCTGGAGGAAGTGTCGCCCGTGGCCCGGGTGGCGCCGTTTTCCAAGGTGAATCCGTTTAACACCGCGCCATCGGCAATCCAGGCAACGCGCACCGCCCCGGGTCCGTTGGTGGTGACCGGATCCCAGGCGCCTTGAATGGTGGTGGCCGCATAGCCGTTGACGCTCATCACAGCCATGGGTTGGTTCAGGGCGACCCGATTGGTCAGGTTTCCGGCCATCACCCGCCCGCCCGCCGCATAAACACCGTTCGTCACCAGGACGATATCCCCGGCGGCGGCAACGTTGATGGCATCTTGAATGTTGGTGGCAGCCGTCGCCCAGGAGGAATAGGGCGCGACCGGATTGGTCCCGGCGGCCGCCACCGCATGAATCACGACCTGCGCCACCTGGCTGGTGACAACACCAAACGCATTGCTCACCACTATCTGGTAAAGTCCCGTGTCCGCCGGGCCGAAATTGTTCACCACCAGATTCGCCGTCCCGGAATTGCTGTAATGCCCGTCATCCTGAAGAAGGACGCCATTGTCAGTCCAGGAATAACTGAACGGAGGTTGCCCCGCGGTCGCCGCATAAAAAGTCAAGCCATGTACGGCGGAATTGATTTGGAAAGTGGGTTGACCGGCTATGACGGGCGCGGGCTGCCATTCATCACAGCCGATGGAGGGCGGGGCGTTCCACGGCTGGCCGTCAATGTCTGTGCCGTAAACCACATTGCTGATTCCCGCGCCGATGCAGGGGGAAGTTGCCGCCAGGTGGATGCCATCGGCGAGAAGCTGGGGATTGGCGTCCAGATTCCCAGGCCCGCCGGGAGCGGGTCGGCGTCACAATAAGTCATGGTGCAATCGTAGCAATTGGTGGGGATATTGAAAGGACTCCTCGAAAAATTTCCGTACACGATGCCATTCACAAGATTGGCCTCGTAAACGGCCGAGCTGTAGGCAGACATTGAGTTGCCGGAGGTGTTCCCCGAAACGGTGCAGTTTAAAAGGGAACCGAAATAGGCGGCCCCGCCGGCATAGCCGGCCAAATTCCCGGTGTACGCGCAATTGGTGGCGCAGCAATCGGCCGTGCCGCCGCCATTGCCTTTCGTCGCAACATTGGAAACGATCAAACAGTTTATCAGATTACAGCCGCAGGCGCCGGCACCATTGTAAACAAAGGCGCCGTGGCTGTTTTCTGTGGTCTGGTTGCCGGTCAAGGTGCAATGGCTGAGGGTGGCCTGGCAGGCACCCCCGCCGGACGCATAGGCGAAATTGGTAACGAGCACGCAATTGTACAGCATCGCATTGGTCGAAGTGCCGTAAACGCCGCCGCCGTTGGCGGACGAAGCACTGACCGTGCGGGTGGCGCCGCCCTGCAAAGTGAAGCCGGCCAGAATGGCGCTGTTGGTCAGCCAGGCGCAACGCACGGCCCCGGGGCCGTTGGTGGAAACGGGATCCCACGTCCCTTGGATGACCGTGGAACCTGGTCCGTTCAGGCTTTCCACCAGCAGGGCTTTGTTCACGGTGACACTGTTTGTGATCAGCCCGTCCATGGAGACGCCCCCGCCCGTATAAACACCGTTGGTCACCAGAACGATATCTTCAGCGGCGGCAATATTGATGGCATTTTGGATGTTGGTGGCGGCCGTCGCCCAATTCGTGTAGGGCGCCACGGGATTCAGGCCGGCGACATTGACGCAATGAATCACCAACGGCGCGACCGAACTGGTGACCGCGCCGAAGGCGTTGCTGACCACCAACTGATAATTGCCGGCATCCGCAAAGCTGACGCCAGTGGCGGTCAAACTGGCGGTCTGGACGCCGCTGAAATGGCCGTTGTTCGTCAACGGCACACCATTATCAAGCCACGAAAAATAAAACGGTGGCGGACCAAAGAGGGAGACATTGCCAACGGTGAAGCCCACCGGATTGCCGGTAAGACGGATTTGCGGCGAGCCGGCAAGCGGTGCCGACTGTGATTCGGCACAACCAATGGAGGGTGGATTGTTCCAATTCTGGCCGAAAATGTCGGTGCCGGTGACCAGATTGGTACCCGCACCCACGCAGGGCGAAGTCACCGCCAGATGAACGCCATCGGCAGAGAACTGGGGGTTGGTGGTGAAATTGCCAACGCCACTCTGCCAGGCGCCGACACAGCAATAAACGTAGGTGCCGCCTACAAAACCAGAGGGCAGGTTGAACGAATACAGAATACAGTTGGTACAAACATCCATATAGGCAAGCCCACCCGTGTTCCCAACCACGGTGCAACTGGTCATCACGGCATAGGCCGCACCGCCGCCATCATAATTGACCGATGAATTAGTGGTCACCAGGCAGTTCTGCAACCAACCCTGGTAAGCCCCGCCTCCATAATAATAAGCCGTGTTGGAAATGATGACGCAATTGGCGACGATGGCGTTGGAGGAGGCGCACCAAACCCCGCCGCCGCTCAACTGCGCATTGATGTTACCGCTTGTCGCCGTCGCCCCGGCCTGGAGGGTGAAGCCGATCAGCGCAGCGTTGTTGGTCAGCCACGCGCAGCGCACCGCCGCCGGGCCGTTGGTCGCCCCCGCGCCTTGGATGGTCGTCACCCAAGGTCCATTGACGCTTTGGACCGTCAGCGGTTTGTTCAAAGTCACGCGATTGGTCAATGTGCCGGCCATGGCCAGCCCGCCGGCGGAATAAACGCCGTTGGTCACCAGAACCAGGTCGCCATTGGCGGCCGCATTGATGGCATCCTGAATGTTGATGGCGGCGGTGCTCCAATTCGTGTAAGGCGGGGCGGGATTGGCGCTGTTCTGGTTCACATAATAGGTGGCGGCGGGGGCATCCAGACCCAGCAACGTCCAACCGGCCAGAATGACACAAATTAGATTTAGTTTCATGATGCCTCGCGATGGATTAATTACATCTGATAATGTTCCCACCATCAAGCATAAAATTTGGGCGGTTTTTTTGGGAAAAACAATAAATGGGCGGCGCGGCAGTACCGCCCTGCCGGGAGAGGAAAGTTATTCACATTATTCACATGGACCATCAATGTCCAACCCCCCGGCTTATCGTTGGATTGTTTGAAGTTAAGTTATGAGCATACAAAAAGGAAAAATCGGACGGTTGCCGGAGGCAATCCGGGAGGAGATCGACCGGCGGCTGGCGGACGGGGAGCCGGCCGGCAGCCTGCTGGCGTGGCTGAATGGCTTGCCAGCGGTGCAGTCGGTGCTGGCCGGCCAGTTTGACGGCCAGCGAGTGAACGAAATGAATCTCAGCCGGTGGCGCACGGGGGGCCATCAGGACTGGCGGAGGGAGCAGGAGCGGCGGGCGGTGGTCCGGGAGTTGTCCGAACGCCTGCGGCTGGGGGAGGTGAAGGCGGAGGCGGAGGTGTTCGGCGCGGAGATGCAGGAGCATCTGGCCACGGTCCTGATGGCGGATTTCGCGGTGGCGTCGAATGATCTGATGCGTCACGGGGAGGAGCCTGGGGAACGGTGGCGGCAGCTCCGGGGGATGTTGCACACGGTAAACCAGCAGCGCCGGGGGCGTTATCTGACGGAACGGCTCAAATGGGAACAAGCATGCGAGCGGCAGGCGCGGACCCCGGACGTGGCGGAGGACGATCTCCAGGAACAGGCGGCGCTGTTTGGTCTGCTGCAACGGGCCGGGCTGGACAAGCATTTTGCCGTGCCGCCGGCGGTGCGGGCGCAGGCCGCCGCCAATGCGAAGGCGCATCAGGCCGGCCCGGAGAATAGCGGCAAGCAACGGCAAGCAACGGCGCGTAACGCCAAATAACGGTGAAAGTTTTTCGGTAGGGACCGGGCGTCTGGCGGGTTCGGTTCCGTCGCCTGACGCTTCGTCCGGCGACGGCGACGGCGCAGCGCGCCATCCCCACCAAGGATGACCGGCGTTGCGGCGGTTCTGGACTTTGGCGGGGGTTTGCATAAATTGAACGGGTGTCCAAATCTGTGGCCATCATTGGCGGCGGGATCACCGGGCTGACGGCGGCGTTTTACCTCCGGCGGGCCGGGGCGACGGTGACGTTGTATGAGGCGGCCGGCCGGGTGGGCGGGGTGATCCAGTCGCTGCGGCGGGACGGTTACCTGGCGGAGTTCGGCCCGAACACCATTCTGGAGACTTCGCCGAAAATCGGCCAGTTGGTCCGGGACGCCGGGTTGCAGGCGCGGCGGCTGGACCCGGACCCCGCCGCCAGCGCGCGTTACGTGGTGCGCTACGGCCGGCCCATTCCCATGCCGGCCACGCAACTGGGGTTTCTCACCACGGAGCTGTTCACGTTCCGGGCGAAACTGGCCCTGCTGCGCGAACCGTTCCGGCCGGCCCGGCGCGACGGGGTGGAGGAGAGCATCGCGGAGTTTGTGCAACGCCGGCTCGGGCAGGAATTTCTGGATCACGCGATTGATGCGCTGGTGGCCGGGATTTATGCGGGGGATCCGCACAAGCTGTCGCTGCGACAGGCGTTTCCCAAGCTGGCCGCGCTGGAGGAGAAATACGGGTCGCTGATCAAGGGCCAGTTTTTCGGCGCACGGGAGCGGAAGCGCACCGGGGAGATCGCCAAGGACCGCGCCCCGAAGTTTTCTTTTGACGAGGGGTTGCAGGTGTTGACGGACACGCTGGGCAGCCAGCTCGGCGACGGTCTCCGGCTGAACACCACGGTGACCCGGCTGGCGCGGACCGCCGGGGGCTGGACGGTGGAGTCGCGGACGGCGGACGGGCCGGCGCAAGCGGTGCATGACGCGGTCATCTTTGCCGGCACGGCCCATGCGCTGGCGAAACTGGAAATTGCCGCGCCGGCGCCGGTGGCGGTGTCCGCGTTCGCGCAGGTCCGGTATCCGCCGGTGGCCAGCGTGGTGCTGGGTTTCCGGCGCGAGGACGTGACACATCCCTGCAACGGGTTCGGGGTGCTGATCCCCCGGGTGGAGGGTTTCAACATTTTGGGGGCCATCTTTTCCTCGGCGCTGTTTCCCAATCGTGCGCCGGCGGGGCACATCAACCTGACGTGCTACGTGGGGGGCGAACGGCAGCCGGAACTGGCGTCGCTGCCGCCGGAAAAGTTGTTCCCGCTGGTGACGGGGGATTTGCGGCGGCTGCTGGGGGTGAAGGGCGAGCCGACGTTTGCCCACCATGTGTTCTGGCCCCGGGCCATTCCGCAATACAACGTGGGTTACGGCCGCCTGCGCACTTTGATGACGGAGATCGAACAAACCGCGCCGGGGCTGTGGCTGGCCGGCAGCTATCGCGACGGGATTTCCTTGGGCGACTCGATTGTGGCCGGCGGCCGGGCGGCGGAACGGGTGCTGGGGACGGGGAAATGACTCCCTCTGATTCCTGTTTAATTTCAAAGAATAAACGGTATCATTTTCCCGCATGAGCAAAGCTGTGTTGCTGGTCAACTTGGGGTCGCCCGATTCGCCGTCCGTCGGGGATGTGCGCCGGTATCTGAACGAATTTCTGATGGACGGACGGGTCATTGACCAGCCGTGGCTTCTGCGCCGGTTCATCGTCGGCATGATTCTCATCAACCGGCCCAAGGAATCGGCCCATGCCTACGCCAAGATTTGGACGAAGGAGGGGTCGCCGCTCGTCGTCAGCAGCCGGCGGATTCAGGCGTTGTTGCAGGCGCGGCTCCCGGTGCCGGTGGAGCTGGCGATGCGGTATCAAAACCCTTCCATAACCCACGCCGTCAAAACGCTGGCCGCCCGAGGGGTGACGGAGGTGCTGCTGATCCCGCTGTTTCCGCACTACGCAATGTCCAGCTACGAGACCGCCGTGGTCCGGGTGCGGGAGGTGGCGGCTCAAATGTGCCCGCCGCTCCAAGTGGTGGTGCAGCCGCCCTATTATGCGGACCCGGATTATCTCGCCGCCCTGGTGGCCGCCGCGGAACCGCACCTGCAGGGGGGCTATGACCACCTGCTCTTCAGTTTTCATGGCATCCCGGAACGGCATCTGCACAAGTCCGATCCCACCGGCGGCACCTGCCTGCGGGTGTCGCAATGCTGCGAGCTGCCCGGCCCGGCCCGGGCGACCTGCTATCGGGCGCAGTGCTTTCAAACGGTGGCCGGGTTTGTGCAGCGGACGGGGATTCCGCCGGCGAAATACTCCGTGTCCTTCCAGTCGCGGCTGGGGGAAGACCCGTGGCTGAAGCCCTACACGGATTTTGAATTGCAGGTGCTGCCCCGGCGAGGGGTGAAAAAGCTCCTGGTGATTTGTCCGGCCTTCGTCTCCGACTGCCTGGAGACGCTGGAGGAAATTGGCATCCGGGGCCGGGAAACGTTCCAGGCGGCGGGCGGCGGAGAGTTCGCGCAAATCCCGTGCCTGAACGAGCATCCCCGGTGGATTGAGACGTTGAAAAATATGAGCGACCGGTTTTTGGCGGCCAGGTGAGCTTCCGTCCGGCTTATTTTTTGGTCTTCTCGTGCGCGTGGCCGAATTTCAACTTGACCGTTTCCTGGAGAAAGCCCAGGAACCCGCGTTTCTTGGCCGGGGGCGCCACGGTGATCCGTTCACATTTGTGGCTGCACAGGTTGCAGAGAAACAGCGGGGCGCCGCCCTGCCGCTTCATCACATGGATGCAGCTTGGACACATGACCGACCCGCAATGGGTGCAGCGGAACACCGCCGGCGTTTCCGGATGGCGGGGACAACCGAGCGTGCCGTCGGGCAGGATCGTCGGAGCCGTGGGGGCCGGCGCCGGACGTTCGTATTGCGGGATGGCGATGCTCACCTCGGTGGATTCCACCCACAATTCGACATCGCCAAACCGGACCTCCTGGCCGGCCTGGAGCCAAGCCTCGGTGACGGGTTCGCCATTGATAAAGGAACCGTTGGTCGAATCGCAGTCACGCAGGTAAACGCCGTCGTTGGTGACGACCAGTTCGCAGTGCAATGAGGACACGGTGGAGTGTGGAATCTGGAAATCGGTGTCCGGGGCGCGCCCAATGCGGTTCACCCCCAAACGCAACTCCAGCGTCCGATTCTTCAAGCCCTCGGTTCTGATTAGCAATCTCGCCATACGACACCCCTGAGACAATCTTAGCTGATAATCGCCGGGTGTCCAGCGGTAATTTAAGCCAACGGATGTTGGACAAATGCGAACTCCGCCACGATCCGGCCGCCGATCAGATGTTCCTGGATGATGCGCTCCAACACCTCGGGCCGGCAGGAGTGATACCAGACCCCCTCTGGATAAACCACCGCAATCGGACCGTTGGCGCATATCCGCAGGCAATCCGCCTTGGTACGGTAAACCTGGGGCTCGGTCAGGTTCAATTCCTTGAGCCGTTGCTTTAAAAACTGCCAGGCCGCCTGGCCGTTTGACCGGTCACAACACTTGGCTTCTGTGGCCAACGCACAGATGAAAATGTGGCGCACAAAGCCAATCTGCCAACCTGGCGGCATTGTGCAATGAAAATTAGGCGCAAAAGCTCGGGGATGGCAATTACAGGCGGGCTGGGACCATGAATTTGAGCAATATGCCACAGCAACACAGTGCATCCACGAATTCTTCTTTGCGTCAACATGATACCGCCTCTGTTCGCGAAGAACAGGTGAGGAAAGCGGAAATCGAATTGACACCCGGTTTCATTTTGTGCCATGATTTTGGAATGCAAACAAGCAAGGGCGGCTTATGGCATCCAGCAGCGGGTTCGAGGTCTGCTTGGCGTAGCCCGCTTATTCGGTTCACATCAAATGGAGTTAAAAATGAAGACAATTAAGCTCTTTTGGGCTGTTCTGCTCCTTTCAATCGCCTGGCCACCGGCCCTCACGCACGCGCAAAGCTCTCTAACCAACGGCCTCGTCGCCTATTACCCCTTCAACGGCAATCCGTATGATGCCAGCGGCAATGGTTTTAATCCCGTCACAGTTGAAGCCACGTTATGCACGAACCGCTTTGGCGACTCCGACCAAGCATATTCATTCGATGGTTCTGACAGTTACATCGGCTTTTCCGCAACCCCGTTAACGCGCATGGCCAACTGGACTTTGGCCGCCTGGATAATGCCGGCCACCATCAACCAACTGGGTTACGTGATGAACATGGGGGCGGATAATGGCGCCAATATTTCGGACGGATATGGATTATGCATCAATGCGGGGCAATTAAACGGCGTTTTTGGCGGAATCGGATATTTTTCCAGCGGCTATACATTTCCAGTTAACGACCAATGGTATCATGTTGTGATGCTGAACAATTCTGGATTGATCACCTTCTATGTAAACGGAATCTTAACGCCGAGCAGTTATTCCGGCACCCCGCTGACACCGACTGCTTTCACAATTGGTTCAGCGACCGGCATTCGGTTTTTTGACGGAATCATTGACGATGTTTGCGTTTACAACCGCGCCTTGTCCCCAACGGAGATTGAGCAACTTTACGTTGATGGCATAACGCTTAATGACATCGTCATCGTCAATCAGCCGGGCTCCGTCACAACCAATCAGAATGCCGTGGTCAATTTTTCGGTCGCCGCTGAATCCAACACCCCGCTCAGCTTCCAGTGGCAGTTTGACGGTTTCAACCTGGCGGGGGCCACCAACCGCACTTTGACCGTGACCAACGTCCAGTTTGCTGATACCGGCATCTACGACGTGGTGGTGTCAAACAGCTCGAATTCTGTCCCCAGCGCCGCAGTTTATCTTGCCATCGCCATCCCAGGGGCTCCAGCAATTTACGTCAATTCCAATTTGGTGACCGTTTCCGCCACCGCCGAGGGCAGTGCCACCATCACGATGACCTCTGGATTTACCAACGGTCTTATTTTATACACCGTGACCGGAGGCGTTTTTGAAAACGGCAATCCCATCGTTTACACCGGCCCCTTCACCGTAACCAACTCAGTTTATATCACGGCTGTGGATTATAGTTCTGATTTTTCCCAATCGGCGGAGATGCAACCGCTGGCGCTTCAAGTCTTCCCATTTTATAAGCTGACCACCTCTGTTGTTGGCAGCGGTGGAATCAGTCTCGATCCCAACACCAATTCCTTTGCCAGTAACAGCGTTGTTGCCTTGGAGGCCGTTGCCAATCCGGGTTGGGCATTTGATCATTGGCAAGGGAGCACGACCCACACCAACAATCCACTAACGGTCCTGGTAAACAGCAACCTGTATCTCCAGGCCGTCTTCATTTCCACTCCCTTTGCGCTAACCCTGACCACCGCCGGCGGAGGGACAGTGCAGGCCAGCGGGCAAACAAGCGACGGAATCAGTTTTCCAATCAACGGCATCATTACCCTGACCGCTTCCAATTACCCGGGCTGGACCTTTCTGGATTGGCAAGGTGGGGTTAATAGCACGGGCAATCCTTGCATACTGATTATCACCCAAAGCTGTAACGTCCAAGCCGTGTTTGGCACTTCAGTCATGACCAACGCGACGGGTGAGGGCCAAATCTTGTTGGGCACCAGCAATCTGATACCCTATGGCGGCAATGTGACAGCATCAGCCGTGCCGGATAATGGTGAGTATTTTGTCGCCTGGGGTGGGGCGGCCGGTGGCACCAATAGTCCATTGGAGGCAACCATCACAAATTCCAACACGACGTTTGACGCCTTGTTTTTACCGTTGCCCCGCAACAAATTGTCGTTAAGCGTGGCCATCTTAGGAAATGGCACGGTGGACATCAGCCCGCAACAAAGTTATTACAATCCGGGGGATTCTGTCACCTTGACCGCCGTTCAGAATGATCCGAATGGAAAGTTCTATGGCTGGATGGGGGATGTCAATCGAACCAATCCCGTAACCACCGTGACGCTGTACACAAATTTGATCCTTTATGCCAATTTTAGCGGTTGGCCGCCACCCTCTCCCGCCTCGGCCATTGCAATCATCAGCACCGGCTCCTGCGCGTCTGTAATCATCACCAGCGGAGGTTATGGCTACACCAATATCCCGGAGGTCACAATTCTGGGTGGTGGCGGCGATGGGGCCGCTGCGACCGCTGTGGTTCAAAATGGCTTGGTGGTGGCTGTGAACATCACCAATCCTGGTAACGGCTATACGAATGCCCCCGTTGTTTTGATCCAACCACCTGTGATTCTGCAACCACAAGTCAACATCGCACTGGCGTCACAGCTCACCTTCAGCAATCTGACCGTTTCAGACACATATCTATTGCAACGGTGTGTGAATCAAAACTGGGAAAATCCGCCCAGTGGTTTCATCGCCACCAACGTCGTCCTGAGTCAGTGGGTAAACGGCATCGCCACGGCAAATAGTTACCGGGTTGTGGCCGCACCGCTGCCAACCACGGCCGCAGCCGCAGCCTTAACCAGCTATGGCTTTGTGGTATCGGCCACGATCACCAGCGGAGGATCCGGTTACACCGTCCGACCGGCCGTTACCATTCTGGGCGGCGGGGGCAGTGGAGCGTCCGCCACCGCCACGATAAGCAACGGTGTGGTCACGGGAATAATAATTGAAAGTGCCGGGAGCGGTTATACCAACACTCCCACTATTACGATCGCCGCTCCCCCTCTGACCTCTGGTTTTGCTGAAATTCAACCAGGCATCCTCTTGGAAATGAACAGCCTGATGACCAATCAGATCTATCGATTGCAATACTCCACGCAGCTTAATGGTGTATGGGAATCACTGGGCGGTGGCGATTTCATCACCGCCACCAATAATTTAAGCGAATACTTCTTGATGACCAATATGGCCGGCTATTATCGGTTGCAATATCTTCCTTGAACACCCGTGCCGCCGGGCGGCCGCCGGTTCACAGTTTGGCGGCGATGAACTGTTCCAGTTTGCGGGCGTCCGCGTTGAACAGGCGGATGCCTTCGGCCGTTTTTTCGGTGGCCATGGCGTTTTCGTTCATCTGCCAGCGAAATTGATTCTCATTCAGGGAGATTTTCTCCAGAGCGCCGGCCCGCGCGACTTCCGGGCTTAATTTCCGGGCCACCGGAGCCGTGCTGGACTTCAGCTCGGCCAATAGCGCCGGGCTGATGGTCAGCAAATCGCAGCCGGCCAGCTCCAGGATTTCCCCGGTGTTGCGGAAGCTGGCGCCCATGATCTCCGTCCCATAAGCAAACTGCTTGTAATAGGCGTAAATCTCGCAGACCGATTTCACCCCGGGATCTTCGGCCGGCGCAAACTCTTTTTTCTCCTTGGCCTTGTACCAGTCCATGATGCGGCCGACAAACGGGGAAATCAGTTTCATCCCGGCTTCGGCGCAGGCGACGGCCTGGGCGAAAGAAAACAGCAGGGTCAGATTGCAGTTGATGCCCTCCCGCTGGAGCAACTCCGCCGCCCGGATGCCCTCCCAGGTGGAGGCGATTTTGATGAGGATGCGTTCCCGCGCCACCCCCCGCCCTTCGTAAAGGGCGATCAGATGGCGGCCCTTGGCCACCAGCGCGGCGGCGTCAAAGGCCAGGTTCGCGTCGGTCTCGGTGGAGACCCGGCCGGGCACGATTTTCAAAATTTCCAGGCCGAAGCCGATCAGGACGTCATCCAGCACCCGGTCGAGCAACTGCCGGCCGGCGGCTTTGGGCCGGTTGTCGGCGATGGCCTTTGCCACAATGAACTCGTATTCCGGCATCAGCGCGGCCTTGAGGATCAGGGAGGGGTTGGTGGTGGCATCGCGCGGGG
>Ga0182012_10000902_pt1 | contig 32749 bp, 34 predicted proteins | sample 612S2SmetaG_FD_120486 | JGI IMG/M metagenome (GOLD analysis project Ga0182012, IMG submission 120486) | Permafrost microbial communities from Stordalen Mire, Sweden - 612S2S metaG | ecosystem: Environmental > Terrestrial > Soil > Wetlands > Permafrost | place: Sweden: Stordalen | collected...
GGCCTCAAGAAGTCGCAGATCGAGGAATACCTCGACGCCTATCGCGGCGCAGGCGTGCAGCACGTCGCGATCGCGACCGACGACATCGTTGCGGCGGTGCGCGCCCTGCGCGCCAACGGCGTGCAGTTCCTCGACACGCCGGGCTCCTATTACGACGCCCTCGAAGCGCGCGTAGGCCACATCGACGAAGAGATCGAGGTGCTGCGCGAGCTGAGCATCCTGGTCGACCGCGACGACTTGGGCTACATGCTCCAGATCTTCACCAAGCCGCTGCAAGACCGGCCGACGCTCTTCTTCGAAATCATCCAGCGCCGCGGCAGCCTCTCGTTCGGCAAAGGCAACTTCAAGGCGCTGTTCGTGTCGATCGAAGAGGAACAAGGCCGTCGCGGCAACCTGTGACGCCGGTCATCTGATACCTTAATTCCTGCAAAGCGGGCCCGGTGTGAGCGTCCTCGCATCGTGGCCCGTTTTGCTAGCAGACGCGCGGCGCGCGCCAAAGCGTCGCGCATCATGCTACAGGCGTTCGCTTTTGCAATCGCCCTCTATGCGGGCACGGATCGCTCCGCCGACGCTCGCGCCATGTGGCGCGACCTCAATGCCGTACGCGTCTCGGCGGGCTTGACGCCGCTCGCCTTCGAGCCCCGCTTGTGCGAGATCGCACGGGCGCACGCGCACGACATGGTGGCGCGGCATTACTTCGATCACCAGTCACCCGACGGCGTGGGGCCGTTCGACCGAATGGCGCGCGCGGGCTGGCATTTCGGCTATGCCGGCGAGAATCTCGCGATGGACACCGACGAACGAGGCGCCGAGGCGCACCTCCTGTCCTCGCCCGAGCACCGTCAAAACATGCTCGAGCCGCATTACGCGCACGTCGGGATCGCGGCGGTCGAGACCGACTCGCGCGAGTATTTCGTCGAAGTCTTTAGCGACTGACCGCGTCGACGGCGAGCACGCCGACATCCTCGGCACCGTGACCTCGTTCGATCAGTGCGTCGATGCGGGCAGCGATCGTGGGCAACACGTGCAGCGTGCCGCCGCCTTCGGCGATCGTCTCTTCGATCAAGCGCGCATCCTTCCGGGCCATCGTCAACTCGAAGGCCGGTGAGAAGTCGCCGTGCGCCATCTTCTTGCCGCGTACGTTGAGCACCGCGGTCAGTTGGAAGTGCTCGAAGAGTTCGTGCGCCTCCGGCGCCTTTATGCCCACGCTCTCCGCGAGCGAATAACTATCGGCCAGCGCGGCCGTCACCGACACGATCAGGTTGTTGCCCACGAGCTTGAGCGTGGCCGCTTTGTTGGGACGGTCGCCCACGTACCACAAATCGCCGGTCATCGGCTGTAGCGCGGGCTCGACCTCGTCGAACACGGCTTGCGAACCGGCGACGAGCATGATGCCGTGGCCGTCGCGGCAACCCTGCGGCGACATGAACACCGGCGCGTGCAGAAACTTCAGGCCCCGCGCGGCGGCGCGGGCGAAGCGCGCGGCCGTCGGAAACGGCGCGACCGTCGTGTGATCGATGACCACCGTCTCCGGCGCGATCGCGCCGTCGAGTTGCTCCAGCAACGCATCGACGGCTTTATCGTCGGAGAGGATGATGTGGGCGCGCTCGGCGCCCTGCGCGGCTTCGCGCGGATCGCGCACGGCCCGCGCGCCGAATCGCTCGAGGGCCTGGGCTTTTTCGAAGCTCCGGTTCCAGACGACGACCTCGTCGCCTCTGCGCCGCAGCGCCTCCACGAAACCGCTGCCCATCATGCCCGCGCCGTACCATGCTATTTTCGCCACGGGTCGGTCAACACGATGGGCGTGCGGCGCGGTTGCGGGATGCCCGTGACCGTCGGGCGCGGCGTGGGCACGGGCGTCGGCGTGAAGGTGGGAAGCGGCCCCGGCGGCGGCGAGTAACCCGCAAACGGCGTCAGCGTCGCCACCGGAGCGGGCGGCGGGCTCTGAATGGAAAGCGTATGCGAGGCGGCGTCGTATCGTACGAGGTCGCCCAGTCCGCGCGCGGCCGCGCCGAGCGGCACGAACGCGTCTTCACCCGGAGGTAGGCCCATCGTAACGCTTCTGCCCTCGCGCTCGAAGGTGATCGACCCGGCCGACGGGTCGACCGTGATGCGCTGGGCCAGGGCGAAGCCGAAGGGCGCGAGGGGCGCCAACACGGTCCCGTCCACGAGCCGGGCCGGCACGGCCGCGTACACCGGACGCCCGTCGACGACGACCGTAACCGGCGGCGCGCTCACGGGTAGCAACGGCGCGTGTCCAAGCTGATCGCGATCTTCCGCGCCGCGGGCAAGCGGTTCTCGGAAGACGGCTGCGCGTTCATGGCCCAGGCGATCGCCTTCAACGCGATGTTCGCCGTCTTTCCGCTGTTGATGCTGGCCTTCGCGGCATTCGGGTTCATCTACGGCGGTGCCCAAGGCGAGCAGCGCATCCAGGATCTGGTCAAGCATCTGGCGCCCGCGGTGCAGCCGTTGATCTTCGAGAACGCCCAGCACATCGTCGCCTTCCGCAGCATCTCGGGCGTGACGGCCGTCGTCGGGCTCATCTGGTCGGGTAAGAACCTCTTCCAGACCCTGGCGTTCTCGCTCGACCGGGCGCTCGGCGTGACCCAGGGCCGGTCGCTGGTCTTCGACATCCTCGTCGCCTTGGTTGCCCTGCCGGTTTTCGGCGTGATCTTGCTGGGCGCGACGGCCGTGCCGGTCGGGATTTCGTACGTGGTGACGCTGGGCGGCTTCGCGCACGCCGCTTTCCTCACGCAGGCGGCGGGATACGCGGCGGGCATTCTGCTCGTTTTCGTCGTAACGATGCTCCTCTACGCGTATCTTCCCAATCGCCGCGTCTCGCCGTGGTTCGGCGTGCCGGGGGCGATCGTCACGACGATCGCTTGGGAAGTTTCGCAGATCGCGTTTGCGATCTACTCCACGCACGTGGATTTCCGCCACGTGTACGGCGCGCTCGCAACGGTCGCCGTCCTCCTGCTTTGGTTCTACTACATGGCATTCATCTTCTTGTTCGGCGCGGAGGTCAGCGCCCAGACCCTGGCTTACGACAGCGCGGCAAAGCCCGTCAGGCGGTCGGCGTGAGGCGTTCCCTCAACGCGCGGCGGCTGCTCGGCGTGCTGGCGCTGGCGTTCTTCGGGTTCGTGCCGTTCATGGGCGCGTACACCTCGGCGCCGCCGGTCGTGATCGTCTATCCGCTGACGGTGGGCTCGGGCGCAAACCCGGAATCGGGCAGCAACATCGCCGTCCTGATCGCGCAAGGGCTCGCCCAGCACGGCGTAACGGTCAAGCCCGCGCCGCCCGGCACGCAGCGCGCCGACTATCTCACCGTCGCGCAAGCCGCCGGCGCCGACTACTACGTCACCGGCTTCCTGACCGCGCTCGGCGATGAGGTGTCGATGGTGTTGCAGGCGGTCAGCACCAGCAGCGGCAGCATCATCAACAGCACCACGACCGTCGTGAAAACGTACGCCGAGGCCGCCGGTCAGGCGCCGTCGCTAGCCGATGCGATCCTGCGCCATTCCGGCCGCGCGCTCGCCCAACTCGACGAACCCAAAGCCGTCGACAGCGCCACGCCGCAACCGAGTCGCAGCGACAAAGGCAACGAGGCCAACCTCAACGGCTTGGGCGGCATCTTCCACCACAAGCCCAAGGCAGCGCCCTCACCCGGGCCGGGTACGCTGGCGCTCGCGGAGCGGCGCGTGCTGATCTCGCAAGTCGGCGGCGACGCCGGCTCGGAACTTGCGCAACGCGCTTCGCGCGCGGTGACCGCGGCAGCAGGCCATGGCGGCGTCGCAACGCAGGCGTTGCCCGTGTCGGCGGCCGAGGTCGAGGCGCACGGCGCGGATTTCTGCAAGAACAACGCGGGCACGCAGATGCTCTACGCCACCACGGTCACGCTGCAAAAGAATGCCGCGGGCCAGCCGACCGGCGTCGGCGTCGACGTGGTCACCTTCGATTGTGCGGGTAACGCCGTCGCGCGGCATCACGGCGAAGCGCCGGCCTCGGGCCGCGGCGGCCTCGATGCGGCGCTCGATCGCGCGGTAGCCGCGGCCCTCGCCGCCGCGGCGCCGAAGCCGGGCTAACGCCGGCGCGCCGTTATTTCAGCGAGCGCAGATAGGCGACGATCGCCGTCGCGTCGGCCTGGTTGAAGCGATAACCCGGCATCGGCGCCTTCGCTTTGCTCCCATCCGGCAGGGCGCCGGTTCGCAGGAACGTCAGCGCATCGGCGTCGGTCGCGAACATCTTCAGGCCGCGCAGCGAGGGCACGGTGTCGGCCCACGGCACGCCGGGCCTGGGTTTGACTTTATTGGGGCCACCCTGCAACTGCGCGTTATGGCAATCGGCGCACTGGCCCGCGTCACCGGTGAGATACTCGCCGCGTGCGAGCAGATCGGCCGGCGCGGCGGTCTGCGCCAGCGCCCGGCTCGCCGAATGCCCTACCGCCAGGGCGACGAGGAAACCCGCCGCCACGGTCGACAGCAGCATTTGGGCACCGCGCTTCGTCGCGAACGGATTTTTCATGCGCCGCGTATACGACGGCAGCTAGAGCAGGCCTTCGGGCAAATCTCCGACCGCAATCGTGCGCGCTTCGAGGTCGATGGCGCCGATGAAGGCTTTGACCATCGGCACGAGTGCGCGCTGCGGCCCGACGACCAAACAGTCTTGGGCCGGAAAGTGTTCGATGCCGACCACTTCGCCCAGCAGCTTTCCCGAGGCGTCGATCAAGCGTAGCCCGATCAGGTCGGCGTCGAGATACTCGCCCGGCTCGAGATGCACGGCGGCGCGCTCGGCGTAGAGTTCGCAGCCGACGAACGGCTGCGCGGCCTCGACCGTGTGCACGCCTGCGAGCGCGATCACGTAGCGCGACTTGTGGCGCCGGATCGATTCGAGCGAGACCCGCTGTGCGCTGGGCCGCGCACTCAGAGCGTATTCCGAACCCGCATGTAACGCGCTCTCGCCTGCCGACGTCGGGTCGCACTTCAACTCGCCGCGCACGCCGAAGATGCCCGTCAAGCGGGCAATGGGCACGAGCGCTGCGGCATCGCTCACGCGGCGGCGGTTTCCCGAGCGGGCGGCGTGCGCAGCGAGGCGATCGCCATCAAGACCAGTCCCACCGTGATGCACGCGTCGGCACCGTTGAAGATGTAGAACCAGCGGGGCGCGATGAAGTCGATCACGTAGTGGTGCAGCACGCGATCGATCACGTTACCGAACGCGCCCCCAAGCACCAAGCCGAAGCCGATCTGCGCGAGCGGCGATTCGCGGATGAGATCGCGCAGCATCAGCGTCAAGCCGGCCACCACCACGAAGGCGAGTACGATCAGCAGCCACGAGCGGTCGCCGAAGAGACCCATCGCTCCGTGGGTATTTTGCGCGTAGGTAAAGTCGAGCACGCCGGGCACGATCGTCCGGCGTTGGCCGGGTACGAACGATGCCGCGATCGCGCGTTTGGTCAGGAGATCGAAAATGCCCGCGAACGCGAGTGCGAGGGCGATCCGATTGAACGTAGGTTACGACTCGGTTTCGACGTCGGTCGCCGGCGTATCGTCGACTTCTTCTTCGTCGTCGTCTTCATCGTCGACGTCGATGATGTCGATCGTGACCCGGCCTTCGGCACCCGCGCGTACCAGCGTGCGCAGGGCCTGCGCGACGCGACCGCCCCGGCCGATCACTTTGCCCAGATCCTCGGGATCCACTTCGAGTTCGAGCCGCGCGCCGCGGGAATCGGGCACGGTCTCGATGCGGATCGCATCGGGGTTGGACACCAGGCGCTTGGCCAGGAACGTCAGCAGCTCGACGGCGCGCGGCAGCGCGACCTCGTCGGGAATCGGATCGCGTTTTACCGCCTCGCGACGGCGCGGCACGAAACTGCCGCCGGGCTTCGCCTCGAACGTCCCGTTGCCGCCCGACGGACCGCGACGGCGCGGCCGGATCGATTCGTCTTCGGGTTCGATCTCGTCGATGATCGTTTCGCTGGTGTTGATCCGGCGCGCGCCGAGGGTGGAGCGGCGCTCGTCGTCGGCCGCCTCGCCTTCTTCGCCGAAGAGTCCGAACTCGTCGTCGAATGCGCTCACGGCTTACCCCTTCTTCGCTTTGGGCTCGCGCTTCGTCGTCGGCACGAAGCCGCGCTCGACGAGACCCTTCTCCGCCAGGAGACGCCGCACCGGATCCGAGGGCTGTGCGCCCTTGGCGAGCCATTCCTTGATCTTCTCGTCGTTGACGACGACGGTCTTCGGCTCGGTGCGAGGGTTGTAATGGCCCACGATTTCGATGAAGCGGCCGTCGCGCGGCGAGCGCGCGTCGGTCACGACGAAACGGTACGTGGGTTGTTTCTTGGCGCCCATGCGCCGGAGACGGATCTTAACCATGGAATTCCTACGTCACTTTCGGGTGGTAAATCGGCTCGCCCGTTACCGGCCGAGACCAAAGGGAAGGCGCGGCCGTTTCCCGCCGCCCAACTGTTTCATCATCTGACGCGAAGCCTCGAACTGTTTGACCAGCCGGTTGACTTCGGCGACCTGCGTCCCGCTGCCGAGCGCGATGCGTTTGCGTCGCGAGGCGTTGAGGATGTCGGGCCGGCGGCGCTCCTGACGGGTCATCGAGCAGATGATCGCCTCGACCCGTCCGACGTCTTTCTCGTCGATCTCCAGATCCTTGGGCATCATCTTCTGCATGCCCGGGATCATCTTGACGATCTCGGCCATCGAGCCCATCTTGCGCACTTGACGCAATTGATCGAGGAAGTCGTCGAGGGTGAAGTCGTTCTTGCGCAGCTTCTGTTCGAGCGCTTTGGCCTGCTCGATCGAATAGACCGATTGCGTCTTCTCGATCAGCGTCAGCACGTCGCCCATGCCCAGGATGCGCGAGGCCAAGCGATCCGGATAGAACGTCTCGAGCGCCGACAACTTTTCGCCGACGCCCACGAACTTGATCGGCGCGCCGGTCATCGCGAAAATCGAGAGCGCCGCGCCACCGCGCGCGTCGCCGTCCATCTTGGTCAGGATGACGCCCGTGATCGTGAGTTGCGCGTTAAAGCCCTTGGCGACGTTGGTCGCTTCTTGGCCCGTCATCGCGTCCGCGACGAACAAGATCTCCTTGGGCTTGACCGCGGCCTTGATCTTTTCGAGTTCGACCATCAGCGCTTCGTCGATCTGCAGCCGTCCGGCCGTATCCACGATGACGATCGGGATGCCCAGCCGCTGGGCTTCGGCGACGCCGTGCTTGGCGATATCGACCGGGTTCGCGCGCTCCTCGGAGTACACGGGCAAATCGAGTTGGCGGCCGAGCGTCTTGAGCTGTTCCACAGCGGCCGGGCGGTAGATGTCGGCCGCGACCAACAGCGAACGGCGACCCTGCTCCTTGAGCCGCAGCGCCAATTTGCCTGCGTGGGTCGTCTTGCCCGAGCCTTGCAAGCCGACGAGCATGATCACCGTCGGCGGTGCGTCGGAGAATTGCAGCCGCGACTGCGCCCCGCCCATCAGCGCCACCAGCTCGTCGTGCACGATCTTGATGACCGATTGGGCAGGCGTCAGCGACGCCAAAACGTCGGCGCCGACCGCCTTCTCCTTGACTTTCGCGACGAAGTCTTTGGCGACGGAGAGGTTGACGTCGGCTTCGAGCAAAGCGACGCGCACTTCGCGCGCGACGTCGTTGACGTCGGCTTCGGTCAGCCGTCCGCGACTCGTCAGACGCTGAAAGATCGCCCCCAGGCGATCGGAGAGCGCTTCTAGCATCGCAGGCCGGAGCTACGCCCCATGGCGCAACTCAGCCCTTCGGGGCGGTCTCGTCGATCTTGCGTACGGCATCGCCGACGGTTTTGATCTTTTCCGCCTCTTCATCTGGAATGTCGATATTGAACTCGGTTTCGAACGCCATCACCAATTCGACTTGATCGAGTGAGTCCGCGCCGAGGTCGTCGGTGATCGATGCTTCCATCGTCACCTCCGCCTCGTCGACGCCCAATTGCTCGACGATGATCTTCTTAACCTTATCGAAGGTGGTCTGAGTATCCGCCATGGTCTCCTGTCCTAGGGGCGCCGAGCGCCGATTTACATGAAAAAGCCGCCGTCGACGACGATCGTTTGACCGGTCACGTAGCGGGCGGCATCGGAGCAGAGGAACGTAACGACCCCACTGACGTCTTCCGGCGTTCCCGATCGGCCGAGGGGGATCGTTGCGAGGAAGTGTGCTCGGGCCTGATCCGGCAGCGATTCCGTCATCGCCGTTTCGATGAGACCGGGCGCGACGGCATTGACTCTTACGTTCCGCGACCCCAATTCCTTCGCTACGGACTTGGCCAGGCCCAAGAGGCCTGCCTTGGCGGCCGCATAGCCGGCCTGCCCGGCGTTGCCGGTGAGGCCCACGATCGAGGAAACGAGCACGATCGCGCCCGAGCGCTGGCGCATCATGGGCTTGGCCACCGCGCCGCAGAGGTAGAACGCCGACTTGAGGTTGACCGCCAGCACCTGCTCGAGGTCGGCCGGTTTGAGGCGCACGAGCAGGTTGTCGAGGCTCTGCCCGGCATTGGCCACCGCGATGTCGACCCGGCCGAGCTCCGCGATCGTCCGGGCGACGGCCGCCTCGACGGCGGCGGCGTCGGTCACGTCGGCTGCGATCTCCAGGGTGCGAGCCTCCGGGCGGGCCGCGCGGACGGCTGCGGCCGACTCGGCCAGCGCCTCCGTGTCCCGGCCCACCAGCGCGACGTCCGCGCCGGCCCGCGCCAGGTCGACGGCGATGGCGCGTCCGATGCCCCGGCTCGCGCCGGTCACGATCGCGACCTGCCCGGCGCTCAGGCGGGCGCCCCCGCCGAAAGCGATGCGCGCAGCTTTTCGATGCCGGCCTCGTCGCCCACGAACTTGGCGGGCGGCGCCCCGGGCACGCGCTTCATCATCGGCGCCAGAACCGCAGACCCGCCGAACTCGACGATTGCGTCGAGATTCTCGGCAACCAGCCGCAGCGCCGCATCGTGCCAGAGCACTTCGCCCGTGACCGAACGAACCAGATTCTCGCGAATGGTTTCGACCGACGTGTAGGGCTTCGCGTCGACGTTGGAAACGACGGTGAACCGGGGCAACCTGATCTGCGCCCTCGCGACGAAGGGTGCGAACCGTTCGCGTGCGGGCGCCATCAGGTCGCTGTGCCACGCACCCGACACGTTGAGCGGCACGACGCGCTTCGCGCCCGCCGCGAGCGCGAGATCGCCCGCAAGCGCCACGGCATCGCGGTCGCCGCTGATGACGATCTGCCCGGGCGCATTGAAGTTGGCCAATTGCACCACGCCCGACGTCTCGGCGCGCGCCTGCGCGCACGCGTCGCGCAGCGGCTGCTCGTCGAGGCCGAGCACGGCCGACATCGCGCCGGGCGCGAGATTGGCCGCGTCTTGCATCGCTAAACCACGCTGCGCCACGAGGCCCAGCGCTTCGTCGAAGTCGAGGGCACCCGCAAGCGTGAGACTGCAGAATTCGGCGAACGAATGGCCGGCACTTGCGACCACCTCGAGCGCGGGGCCGGCCGCGACGGCCAGCGCATAATTGACGACGTAGATCGCGGGCTGGCTGTAGCGCGTCTCGCGCAGCGTATCGTCCGGCCCGTCGCGCACGATCGCGAGCAAGTCGTAGCCGAGCACGCGCTCGGCGCGCGCGAAGAGATCGCGCACGTCGCTAAACGTTTGCGCGAGCGCACCGCCCATGCCCACCGCTTGCGAACCCTGACCCGGAAAGACGACCCCGTACCGCACGAAACCTCTCCTATGCGTCCCATCGCCAGGCGACCGAACCCCACGAGAGGCCGCCGCCGAAGCCCGTAAACAAAATGATGTCGCCCTTGCGCAGTACGCCCGCTTCGATCGTTTCCGAGAGCGCGATCGGAATCGACGCCGACGACGTGTTGCCGTATTTCTCGATGTTGACCACGATGCGCTCGCGGGGGATGTTCAGCCGTTTCGCCGCCGCTTCCATGATGCGCAGGTTGGCCTGATGCGGGATCATCCAGGTGACGTCGTCGGTCGTGAGGTGCGCGCGCTCGAGCACCTGCAGCGACGTCTCGACCATCTTGGTCACCGCGTACTTGAAGACTTCGCGACCGGCCATGTGAACCTTATCGCGTTTGTCGGCAATGCCGGTTTGCGTCAGAGGTTCCCGCGAGCCGCCCGCGGGCAAATAGAGCATCTCGGGCGCGTTGCCGTCGGCGCCGAGTTCCGATGAGAGGAAGCCGTCGCGGCTCGCCTCGACGCGCTCGACGATCGCCGCGCCCGCGCCGTCGCCGAAGAGAATGGCCGTCGAGCGATCCTCCATGTTGAGGATACGCGAAAGCGTTTCGACGCCGATGATCATCACGCGCCGGAAGACGCCGGCACGCACGAAGCTCGCGGCCATCGGCAATTCATAGATGAAGCCGCTGCAGGCGATCTCGATGTCGAAGGCGGCCTTGCCCACCACGCCGAGATTGGAGGCGACGATGCAAGCCGTCGCCGGAAAATGATAGTCGGGCGTGACGGTGGCGACGATGAAGCAATCGATGTCGGCCGGCTCGAGGCCCGCCCGTTCGAGGGCGTGCCGCGCCGCGCGCGTGGCGAGATCGCTCGAGGCCATCTCGGGCGGCGCATAGCGCCGCTCCTTCATGCCCGTGCGGGTGACGATCCACTCGTCGGAGGTGTTGAGGATCTTTTCGAAGTCGGCGTTCGACATCACGCGCTCGGGCACGTAATGGCCGACGCCCGCAATGCGGGCGCCGTAGGAACCAAACGCGATCGGGCCGGAGCCGTTGTTAGCCGTGATCGTGGCCGGCGTGCGGGTCCTTCACCTGGACGACCTGACGGCCGTCGTAGAAGCCGCAGAACTGACAGACGAAGTGAGGCCGCTTGGCCTGCTTGCACTGCGGACAGTCGACGGTGGTGACCGGGTTCAGTTTCCAGTTGGCGGCACGCCGGCTCCGCGTCTTGGAGCGGGGTGTCTTCCATTTCAGATTGGCCATCGTTTACTCCGTGGTTTGGGGGCAGCGGCACGCGCCGTTGCGTTGATTGCCGCAGGCCGGGCAGAGCCCGCCGCAGTCGTCGGTGCAGTGCAGCACGAGTGGGAGCGCCGAGTCGATCAATTGCCGGACCAGATCGCCCACGTCCAGTTCGTCGCCCACCAGGACGTTGTTCTCGCCGAGCGGATCGTCCCGGTCGCGACCGGGTTCGAGGCTCTCGTCGATCTCCAGGTGGAGCGGAAGGCGCACGTCGTCGAGGCAGCGGGCACATTGGCCGGAGGCCGTGACGTCGGCGGTTCCCTCGATTTCGAGCCCGCGCCCGAGGCGCCGCACGGAGAGCGCGACGTCGGCCGGGGATGAAAACGAGTACGACCCAAAGTCGGGGATGGAGACGGTTTGGCGCACGTCGAGCTCTCGACCCGCACCCAGGACCACGCCTACGTCAATTTTCTGCTGAACGGACACGTCGGCTCTCCAGCCCCAAGACAACCCTCCAATAATAAGGACCCCCCAACTCCTTGTCAACGCGACCGGGAAGTTTTGGGCCGCCCCCTAGACAAAAGGCGCAGCCGCCGGGATAGGACCTCCGGCCGAAGGCACGGCGGGGAGGACGACTTGATCGGTTTAGGCGGCATCAGTTTCGGGCGGGAGATCGCGACGGCGGCGCTGCGCCACGGTCTCGACGCCAGGCTCCTGGCGGCGGTGGCCGCTCAGGAGAGCGGCGGTCCGGGCAGCGATTCCGGTCGGAACGTCGTCGGCGACGGCGGTCACGGGCACGGGCTTTTCCAAATCGACGACCGCTGGCACGAGTTCGCCTCGACGCCTGCCGCCGCCGATCCGGCGGCTAACGCCGATTACGCCGCGGGCATGCTGTCGGGTCTGTTGCGCCGCTTCGGCGGCGACGTCCGCGCGGCGCTCTCGGCCTACAATGCCGGTTCACCGACGGCGCAAGGCACGACCACGACCTGGCCCGACGGAAGCCGGCTCGGCTACGCCGACTCCGTCCTGCGGCATCTCGGGCGCCTCGGAGGCATACTCACCGGACGCCGCGAGGGCGCCGCTCCCTCGATGCTCGCCGAGGCACCGATCCAACAGCCGCCGCTGCAACCGTTCCGGCCCTTCACGACCGAGATGCAGGCAGCCGGGGCGGCCTGCGAGGACGCCGACCGGCGGATGGCGGCACTCATCGACCCGAGCCAAGCATAGTCCGAACCGCGGAACACTGGAGGAAGCAATGGGACTCAACATCGGCGGAGCGATTGCCGGCGGCCTGACCGGCTTGGCCGAGGGCCTCAACCCGATCTCGGGCATCGCCGGCGCGATCGAGGGCGCGCTCTCGGGCAAGGGCCCGAGCGGCGCGGGCAACATCGAGGCCAACAAAGACGCCTCCCTCGCGGCCATGCAAAACGCCGACAAGGCCTACGAATGGGCGCAACTCGGCCTCAACGTCGAGAACATGCGCCACAACCTCGACCTTCAGTGGCAGTCGACGATGTTCAACGAGGTCGAAGACGAGAAGTCCGAGCAGTTGCGCGAACTCAACGTCCTGCGCGACGTCGCGATGAAGCAACGCGAGGCGGATGTCGCGATCCTCAAAGAGTTCATCCGCTCGATCAAGGACTAGGCGGTGACGCCCGTGCGCGCCGCGGCAGGGCCCGCCGCCTCAGCGCGCCCCGTCGAAGCGGGCCCCGAGAACCGCATCCCGCTCGACGTGACGACGGAGACGGCCTCCGACGGTGCGGCCGACGTTACCGGCCGTGCCGCGCGGCGTACCGAGCTGATGGCCGTCACCCGGCGGCTCAAGGATCAAGACCGCCAGGCCGATATCGACCGCATACACGCCGATTTCGACGCGAACGCGGCCGAGCGCGCGGAGTACCTGCGTCAGATGAACGTACTCCGCGACATGGCCATGGAGCAGCAAAAACACGACGACGAGATCCTCAAGAAATGGATCTCGCTCATCTGAAGGGCCGCGGGGTCCAGGCACGGAATCCGGCGAGTCGCGGCTTTGTAGCGCTGCGGGCCATTAGCTCAGTTGGTTAGAGCGCATGCTTGATAAGCATGAGGTCCATGGTTCGAATCCATGATGGCCCACCACGTAAGAGCCGACGTTTCGACAACCACCGGGTGTGTCGTCGCCCGTTCTGAAGATCGCGGTGGATATGGACGAACGCACTTCGGAGGGCGCTTCGCTCGGCCTCGTGATCTACGCGGCGTCGGTCGCCGCTTGCGGCGGTCTGCTCTTCGGCTACGACAGCGCCGTCATCAATGGGGCTGTCGGCGCGATCGGGCAGGAATTCCATGCGAATCCGGCCTCACTCGGGCTGGCCGTTTCGGCGGCCTTGGTCGGGGCGGCTGCCGGAGCGCTCGCCACGGGTCGCGTCGCCGACCGTTACGGACGTCTCGTGCCCATGCGCGTCGCAGCGGTGCTCCTCATCGTGAGCGCGCTCGGCGCGGGGTTTGCCGGGTCGCTACTTTCCCTCTCGCTCTTTCGAGTCGTGGGCGGTCTGGGCGTCGGCGTCGCGTCGGTGATTGCGCCGACGTACATTGCCGAGGTCGTGCCCGCCAAGATACGCGGCCGCCTCGGCTCGTTGCAGCAACTGGCGATCGTCGTCGGCATCTTCCTGTCGCTGTTGATCGATTACGCGATCGCTTCGGCCGCGGGCGGTTCGACCTCGGCGTGGCTGTTAGGTCTCGAAGCCTGGCGCTGGATGTTCGTCGTGATGGTGGTGCCGGCGCTCCTTTATGCGCTGCTCTCGTTCACGATTCCGGAGTCGCCGCGGTATCTCGTCGCGGGGTCGCGCATCGAAGAAGCGCGCGTCATCCTGGCGCGTCTGCTCGGCTCGGAGTTCGTCGCTGCGAAGATCGAACAGATTCGCCATTCGCTGAGTAGCGAGCGCGTGGCGACCTGGCGCGATCTGCAGGGACCTGCGCTCGGCCTCTTACCAGTTGTGTGGGTGGGGATCGCCCTCTCCGTCTTCCAACAGTTCGTCGGCATCAACGTGATCTTTTACTATTCGACCGCACTGTGGCACGCGGTCGGTTTCTCCGAGAACGATTCGCTGCTCATCACGGTCATCACGAGCGTGGTCAACATCGTCTCGACGCTCGTGGCCATCGCCCTGATCGACAGGATCGGACGCCGCGCGCTCTTGCTCTTCGGCTCGGCCGGCATGGCAATCACGCTCGGAGTGCTCGCCGTCGTCTTCGGGAACGCTCCCCTCGACGCGCAGCACCAGCCCTTTCTCGACCACGGTGCCGGGCTCGTCGCGTTGTGGGCTGCGAATTTGTTCGTCGTCGCATTCGCCGTGTCGTGGGGCCCGGCGGTTTGGGTACTGCTCGGCGAGTTGTTCCCCAATCACATTCGCGCGGCCGCGTTGTCAGTCGCCGCCGCAGCGCAGTGGGTCGCGAATTGGGCTATCACGGTCACGTTTCCGACGCTGCAACATCTCGGTCTGGGCATCGCGTACGGCCTCTACACGGGTTTCGCCGTGCTCTCGCTCGTCTTCGTGCTGCGCTTCGTACGCGAGACTAACGGAACCGAACTCGAGGACGTCCCCGCCTGAGGTAGCGGACGACACACGTTTCGTCGAACGTTATCGCCCCGAACTGCGACGCACGCCGTTGGGTCCCCGGGCGGCGTCGCTCGCATCCAGCTCGCTACCGCGGATAGCTCGACGAGTCCAGGAGCGGCCTCGCTCGCGTTCGGCTCCCTACCTAGGAGCGGGCGAACATAGCCGACGAAGCCCGCGGGGTGATACAGCGTTTAACGATTTGCGCGGCCCTGGTTTTTGCTTCCGCCGGGGCTGCGAGCGCGCAACCCGTACCCGCGCACCTCGTGCACACCTACGGTTCCGTTTCGATTTCACCCGACGGCACGCGCGTCGTTTCGGTGGATAGCGACGATCCGGGGCCCAACGCCACCAAGCTGCCGCCCGCGCTGATCGTGATCCGTACGCTCGCGACGGGCGCGGCGACTTCGGTCGCCTGCCCGACGGGCGTCGAGTGCCGGCTCAGCGCGCCGGTTTGGTCGCCCGACGGCACCCGCATCGCGTTTCTCGAGCGCGTGCCGAAATCGAGCGAGACCTCGATCTGGACGGTCAATGCCGACGGCACCGACCCGAAGCCGTGGGTCAACGGCTTCAAGGGCGTGATCGGTTCGCCGCGCTGGTCGCCCGACGGCACCTCGATCGCCGTCTTGGCCACGGCCAACGCGCTCAAGGAAACCGGCGCCACGCAAGCCGGGGCCGCGCTCGTCGGCGACATCTCCGCCGTGAAGACCAACGACGTCCAACGCATCGCCGTGGTCAAAGCCGACGGCGCGCTCCACTTCGCGTCGCCGGCCGACCTCTTCGTCTACGAGTACGACTGGACGCCGGACGGCCGCGGCTTTGCGGCCACCGGCGCGCACGGAAACGGCGACGACAATTGGTGGGTCGCGAAACTCTACACGATCGACGCCGCGAGCAAGGTCGCTACCGCCATCTACGCTCCTCCGCTGCAAATCAACGCACCCAAGGTCTCGCCCGACGGCAAGTCCGTCGCGTTCATCTCGGGCATCATGAGCGACTTCGGTTCGGTCGGCGGCGACATCTACACGATTCCGATCGACGGCGGCGCGCCGACCGACGTGACGCCCGACATCGCAGCCTCGCCCAACGCGATCTCGTGGCAGGGCCACAACGACAGCATCACCTTCACCGCGCTGGCCGGCGCCGCAAACGCGCTCGAAACGGTCGATCTCGCTTCGAAACGCTCGACCGTCCTCTGGTCGGCGCCGGAAAGTGTCGGCGGCGATCAGAACCTGCGCATCTCGCTCTCGCGCGACGGCGCGATGAGCGCCGCGACGGTGCAAACCTTCGAGAAGCCGCCGGAGATCTATGCCGGACCGCTCGGCAAGTGGAGCGCCGTGACGAGTACGAACGCAGCGCTCGGTGCAAACGGCCGCGCCCAAAGCGTCGAGTGGACCAACGACGGTTATCACGTCCAAGGTTGGCTCGTGGCGCCGCGGACGCTCGTTCCGGGCACGACGTATCCGATGGTCGTCGAGATCCACGGCGGCCCGTCGGCTGCTGCGGGCCCGCGCTACATCTCGCGCGGCACCGACAAAGACTTGCTCGACCGCGGCTATTTCTTGTTCTATCCGAACCCGCGCGGCAGCTACGGACAAGGCGAGCGCTTTACCGCGGCCAACGTTCGCGACTTCGGCTATGGCGATCTCCGCGACATCCTTGCCGGGGTCGACGCGGTCGAAAAGATTGCGCCGGTCGACGACAAGCGCTTGGCCGTCGGCGGATTCAGTTACGGCGGCTACATGACCATGTGGACCGTCACCCAAACGCATCGCTTCAAAGCGGCCTTTGCCGGCGCGGGCATTGCCAATTGGCAATCGTACTACGGCCAAAACGGCATCGACAAATGGATGCTGCCGTTCTTCGGCGCGAGCGTCTACGACGATCCGGCGGTCTACGCGCGGAGTTCGCCGATCTCGTTCATCAAGAACGTCACCACGCCCACGTTCATCTTCGTAGGCGAGCGCGACGTCGAGTGCCCGATGGCGCAGTCGCTGGAGTTCTGGCACGCGCTCGACACGCTCGGCGTTCCAACGTCGCTCGTGGTGTATGAAGGCGAAGGGCACGGCATCCGGCTACCGGCGCACACGAACGACATCACGAAGCGGATCCTCGCCTGGCTCGATCGCTACATCGGCCTCGCGAGCATCCCGTCGATACGAGTGCACTGAGGCGACCGCAAAGGCAAAAAGAAGCCCGCTTCATGCGGGCTTCTCTCTGCGTGGGCCACTGGGGCGAGGCCGGGAAGCCTGTAGGGTCCTAGTTGATCGTCACCGTCACGGGAGCGGAGGCGATACCGTTTGCGACGACCACGATCGTGCTCGTGCCCTTGTCGATGCTGCTAGGCACATCGAAGTTGGTGGACACGATGGTGGAACCGGTCGCGACGCCCATCGTGCTGTGTCCGTGCGTCTTCGCATAAAACACGTGACCGCTGGAGTTATTGGTGATGCGCACCAGCGGGTAGTTCGTCGCGTTTTGATATTCGTCGCCGAAGGCTTGCGCCATCGAGAGACCGTTGAACTGCGTACCCTTGATCGTGTAGGTGGTACCGTGCGTCAACGTGGTCGCAACCGAGGTGATCGTGGGCGCCCACGACTGCTGCGGCGAACCCGCCCCCGTGTACAGCGACACCGTGTTGCCGACGATGAGCACCTGTCCCGTGGGAAGCAGCAACGGCGATCCACCATAGCTACCCGTCTGGGAAAACGTCGAGCCGTTGAACTCGTAGAGCGTACCGGTCACACCGAAAACGAGAACGTTCCCGCTGGGCAACAGCACCGAGAACGAATCGCCGGCATTGTCGTCGTTGGGAAAGTCGGGCCCCTGCACCCACGTGCCGGCCTTCGACCCGGTCGAGTAGTAGATCGCCGTGTGGCCGGCACCATATCCTTCGGGTCCCGAACCGGAACCGGTGAAGAACACGCTGCCGTCGGGACGCAGCATCTGCGGGCCGATCTCGCCGGGGGGCAGGTAGCAATCCTTCTTCTTCGGGCCGTACTGGAGGCACGACTTATATGGGCTCGGCGAGTGCAGGTCGACGATCGTCGTACCGGCGCTGCTCCACGTTCCCGTCGCCGGATTGTAGATTTCGGCGTTGGGCGCATCCTTGACGTCGGCGGTGATGATCGTGCCGTTTTGGAGAAGCGTCCAACCCTCTTCGGAGTTGAAATCGGACTTGCCGGCGGTGCCGACCTTGGTCCACTTCAACGTCGCCGGATCGAGGTACGCGGCCTCTTGGGTTAACTTCTGACCGACGAGAAACTGGCCGCCGGGAAGCACGCTGTTCGGCGAGTCGCCGATGAATTGCCAACCCTCCGGATGTCCGATCTTCGTCCAGGTGTTCTTCACCGGATCGTAGATCGCTCCGAGGTTCGTCAATTGCAATTGATACGGGCTGCCGTCGTTATTGTACTCGCCGCCGCTGATAACGAGTCGACCGTCGGCGAGAACCGCCGAGGAAAACGCGCTCGGTGAATAGCCGTTCGGGAGCGATGCCAACTGCTTCCACGTGCCGTCGGAGTAGTTCCCATTGGCATCCGGGGTGTAACGGTACCAAGAAGTATTGTCGCCGCCTTGGCCGATGACCGAACCGTCGGTCGCGAGCCAAGCGAGTTGGATGCCTTGCGGCGGCTGCGATGCGAGCATCTGCATGCGCAGCGGCGGCTGATGACCGCCGTGCGCTAATGAAAACGCAAAGGCGGTGGCAGCTACAGTCTTAATCACTGGGGGGGTTCCTTTCCGAGCAAACGTGCCTCGGGGACCGGCCTGCGGGAACTCGATGGGCGAGACCATACGCTGGGGAACGCAAGGAACCGCCTAGGTTGGCATGCATTCACCGCACGGCTGCGGATACCTAGAGGTCCGTCCTCTAGTAGGGGGGACTACCAGGCACCGCTCGCCGAACACACATCATCGCCGCGGGGACGTAGCTCAGTTGGTAGAGCGCCTGCTTTGCAAGCAGGATGTCAGGAGTTCGAATCTCCTCGTCTCCATTTCTTTTTCGCGGCTCGCTTACCAGTGCGGCGTGCATGTAATCGCAATATTCCGAAAATTCCGCAGTAGCGCAGCCGCGACTGCATCGGCGGCGCGCAGCTACTTCGCCGCCGGTTTCGGATACGTGCCCGGAGCGAGCGCATCTGCCAACGCTTTGACGATTGCGCTACTCGGTGTCGGGTAGTTGCCTTTGTCGTCGAAGGCTTCGGGCAAGAGCGTGGTCGCGACGGAGATCGCGATGCGCTTCGAGGGCAGGTATGCGGCGGTGGCTCCTGCGCCCGCGAAGTTTTTCGTTTGCGTGATCCACGGGCCGAGGTTGACGACGCCGAGACCGTAATTACCGGCCGCCGTGAGCTTGTTGCACGCCGGGCACTTCGCGTCTTTATGCCCGAAGCCGGCGAGCAGCGGATCGATCTGCGCGTGATACGACTGCGTCGAGAGCAGGACGCCCCGGCCCACCGCCTCCATGCTGCGATTCATATCGTCGATAGTCGTCGTCTCGACCGCGCCGGCGGCGGTCGTCCACGAAGGGTTCCAGAACGTCGACTCCTCCGAGAACGGCACGCCCGGTTTGATGCCGAGATCGCCGCGACGCTCCGAACTGAAGGAGTGCAGCACCGGTTCGGGAACGAACGGCGTCGAGTAGCCGTCGGTCTCGTACATTCTTAGCGGACGGAACACGTACCGGCGCAGCGCTACGTCGAGCGACGTACCCGTGACCTTCTCCAACACGCGCCCGAGGATCACGTAATTCGTGTGCGAGTAGCCCCAGTTCGTGCCTGGCACAAATTGTATCGGTTTGGAGACGCCGATGTGGATCAGTTCTTCCGGCGTCCATTGCCGGAATGGGTTACGCGAGTACGCCTGCAAGAGTTCGGGCTGATAGACGTAATCCGCATAACCCGACGTCATGTCGGCGAGATTCTTGAGCGTGATTTCCTTCGCGTGGGGCAACGCAGGGAAGAACGTCGATAGCTTATCCTCGAGATGCACTCGCTTCCGGTCGACCAATTCCAGCAGCAGCGTCGACATGTACGTGAAGGCCATCGCGCCGTTGCGAAAGTGCATCGCCGTGGTCGCGGGTACGCCCGACATCGATTCCCCGAACGCCCGCGAATAGACGGTGCGTCCGTCGACGCGCACCTGCACGAGCATCGATTTGAGATGATCCGCAGACATCGCCGGCTCGACGATGCTATCGATCGTGGTCGCCGCCTTTTGCCCTCCCGGCGGCGCCGCGACGGTGCGGCCGGCGAGCGAGAGCATCGCGGCAAGCATGGCAAGACTCAAGAGCGCCGCACGCATCGGGTCGTGATCCTTTCGCCGACACGGTGAGCCGCGACTTCGGACACACCGCAAAGCGCCATGATTCAAGCGAGCGAACGCTGTTGCCTGGGCGACCGGTGGGCAGAGGGCTCGCCGTTCGCTAACCCGTCCGGGGCGTTGGGGCCGCGGGGGATGGCGCTGTACCAGCCGTAATCGCGGCATAGTTGGCGCGCACGTCCTCGGTCAGCGCGCGGATCGCGGGCACGGGAATGTCGTGATGCTCGGCGTGACGGATGACGACGCCGGCGATCGCGTCGAGTTCGGGTTCGCGCCCCGCCTCGACGTCGCGTAACATCGAACTCTTCAGATCCGCCGGCGCGCCGAACACGAGCATCCGCGCATCCGCTTCACCCAGATCGGCACCGGCCGCTCTGGCCACCGCAACCACCTCCGCGATCGCCGCATCGATGCGCGGCCGCCAGCGCGGATGATCGCGCAGCGGACCGATCGGACTCAACGCCGCCGACGTGGTCAAGGCGAGCACCGACAGTCCGACGAGCTTCTTCCACATCATCGAGTTCTCGTCGGCGTGGAAGACGACCCCAACGCGCGCGCGTTCCAAGACGCCGGCGGCGGCGCCGAGCGGCGCACGGCCGCGCTCGGAAACCATGAGCGCAGCAAAGACGCTGGTTTTACGGAAGCGGCCCGGCGCGAGTTTCTCGGCCCCGACGGCGATCGTCGCCGGGATGACCGCTTCGCCGAAGGTCTCACGCAAGGTCGCGAGGTGATCGACCCCGTTGAGCAACGGCACGACCGCGCGTGGCCGCGCCGACGCGACGGCCGTCAACGCATCGCGCAGTTGGGTGGCCTTAGGCGTCACCCAGAGGACGTCGATGACATCGTCCGGGCCGAGTGCGCTCGCAATCGTGACGCTTGCCCGCACGGTTCCGTCTGCGCGTTCCAGCTCGTATTCGCGAGGCTCGGTCGCGGCCGCGGCAGCGCGCACGACGGCCGTCACGTCGTCGCCGCCGGCGCTGAGAATGGTGGCGATGAGGCCGCCGATGCCGCCCGCGCCGAGAATCGCATGACGCACGAACTTCCCTTCCGGCAAGGAAGCCCCCGAGCCTTCGCTACATAAGGACTGAACGCAGTTGCCCTCTGCCCCTGCCGTCCCTCGAGGCTCCCTCATTGAAACGCTTCGGAACCGTCTGGATACTTGCCGCGCTCGTCGCCGTTACCGCGCTGCCGGCCGCGGGCTTCACGTTGATTCAGTACTTGACCAAAGCCCCCGTGCTCAAAATCAGCGTCGATACCTTCAACAACTCGTCGAGCCAACATGCAACGGAAGTCGAGCCGAGCATCTACTCCAACGGCGACACGATCGTAGCGCTGGCGCAGGAAGGCCGCTTCTACGACGGCGGCGCGTCCGACATCACCTACGCGACCTCGACCGACGGCGGCACGAAGTGGAAGTACGGCTCCCTGCCCGGGATCACGAACGTGCAGAATCCGAGCAACCCCTGGGACCGGGTCAGCGATCCCGCCATCACCTACGACGCCAAGCACGGACTCTGGCTCGCGGCCACGCTGCCTCTGAGCGACACGACGGGACAGATGCCCCTGGTCAGTTCGTCGTCCGACGGATTGCACTGGAACAACCCCGTCGAGATCGGCGCCAACAACGGCGACTTCATGGACAAGGAGTGGATCGTCTGCGACGACACGAGCACGAGCCCGTACTATGGTAACTGCTACGTCGAATGGGACGATAACAGCCAGGGCGACCTGCTGATGATGACCACCTCGAGCGACGGCGGCCGGACCTGGTCCGCCGGTCAAACGATTTCCGGGAGTCAGGGTTACGGCCTGGGCGGCCAGCCCGTGGTGCAGACCAATGGCAACGTCGTCGTTCCCTACCTGCCGGAGAGCGGCACGATCAACGCCTTCTCCTCGAGCAACGGCGGCAAGTCGTGGGGTAACATCGTCGAGGTCGGAGCGCAGAACGATCATCAGCCTGCGGGCGGAATCCGCGAACTCCCCTTACCGTCGGCACGTGTGGACGCTGCGGGGAACGTCTACGTCGTCTGGGCCGACTGCTCGTTCCGTTCCAATTGCAGCGAAAATGACATCGTGCTGAGCACATCGAGCGACGGCATCCATTGGTCGGCCGTTTCGCGCGTGCCGATCGACCCGCTGGGGAGCAGCGTCGATCACTTCATTCCGGGCATCGCGATCGCGCCCGGCACCGGCGGCAGCACGGCGCACATAGGCATCGCATACTATTATTATCCCAACACGAACTGCTCGACGTCGAACTGTAAGCTCACCTTGGGGTACATCTCGTCCACCAACGGCGGCTCCACGTGGGGTTCGCCGGTGCAACTCGGCGCTCCGGCGGAACTCTCGTGGCTTGCGACGACCGACCAGGGCGTAATGGTCGGCGACTACATCGCCTCGGTCTTCACGAGCCAAGGCGTGCACGTCGCCGCAGCCGCCGCCAAGAAGCCGGGCAAGGAATACGACGAGTACATGATCACCAACAAGTCGGTGCTGAACGAAGACTCGCGGATACAATTCTCGTCACGCGGCGAACGCCCGCTGCCCGGCGCCCACTCCGACCATCCGCTGCACGTCTACCCGCCGGGAGACTAACTCCCATCGGAGCCGCTCCGCGCGTTCGCGCTGCCGTCGCGGCGATCACGCTGCTCTCGCTCCTCGTCGGCGTGTGGGCGCGCGTGCAGCACCTCGAACGCAAGGTCTTCTGGCCGGACGAAGTCTTCACGGCCTTGCGCGTGTCGGGCCACACGCTGGCCGAATTCCGCGAGCTCTTCGACGATCGCGTGCACTCTCTCGCCGAGGTCGCCGCGTACCAGGAGCGCGATCCGGCGAGCGGCGTCGGCGCCGTCGTCGCGTCGTTCGCTGCCGAGGAACCGCAACACGCGCCGCTCTTCTACGTGGCCGATCGCCTCGCCATCGATCTCTTCGGCAGTTCCATCGCGGCCTATCGATCGGTGTCGGTCCTGGCCGGCTTACTCTCGATCGGCTGCGCGTTCGCGCTGGGGCGGCTAGCCTTCGGCTCGCGTATCGGAGGCTGCGTGCTCGCGACCCTCGTGGCGGTGAGCCCGTATCACGTGCACTTTTCGCGTCAGGCGCGCGAATACGAACTCATCTCGACGATGACCCTCGGCGCGTCGGCGCTGCTGCTCTGGGCGCTGGCGCGGTCGACGCCGTTGCGCTGGTTAGCGTACGCCTCCGCCCTAGCGCTCGGCCTCTACACGGATCCGCTCTTCGCGGCCGTGCTCGCCGCGCACGGCATCACCGCCGTCGCAACCAAACGAGGACGCGCAGCCCTGCGGTTCTTCGTCGCAGCCGTGGCCGGAGCGCTGATCGTTTTCTCTCCTTGGGCCCTGGGCTTGTTACGCGAGCGCGCCTCGGCGCACGCCCAACTCGACTGGCTCGCCGGGACGTATCCGCTCAAATTCTTCGCTGAGAAGTGGCTCTTCAACGCCGGCACCGTGGCCTTCGACGCGGAGTTGCGCGACCTGCGACTGGCAGTCGTCGTCGTCGCATTCGCGCTCGTCGTGCTCGTCGCCGCGGTCCGTGCACTGCGTGCGGCTCTCAGCCCCGCGAACGAACCGGTCGCCGTCCTCGGACTATCGCTTCTCATGGTTCCGGTACTGCTCTTCGGCGCATACGATATCGTCGAGCGGGCGCATTACACGACGGTCGCGCGTTATTTCGCCGAGAGCGCCGTCGGCATCGAGCTGATCGTCGCCGGCTGGATAGCCGCGTGGCTCGCAACGCGCGGCCCGCGCTCGGTGGCGGGCCTTGCGCTCTTGGCGATCCTTGCGCTAGCGGGCATCGCTTCCGACCTTACCTCGGCCGGTGCCGTCAACTGGTGGGACAACAACACGCAGATCGACTACGCCGCAGTCGCGCGCGCAGCCGGCGCGCAGCCTTCGCTCGCGGTGAGCGATGCGGCGGCGGCGCTCGTCCTCAGCCACTATCTCCCATCCGACGCCCGCCTCGTGCTCGTCCGCGATCCGGCCCGCAGTGCGGAGCAAGTGGGACGTCTCGCCGGTTCCGTCTTCCTGGTCGCGCCGTCGCTCGAATTGCTAACCGCGTCGAGTGCAGCCGGCCTTCGGTTCGACAACGTCTCCCCGCCGAATCCGTCGCTCATGGCCAACTTTCGCGCGGGACTCCAGCGAGAGCAAGCGACCGCGGGCGCGGCCCTCGATCCACAGAGCGCGGCCAATGCGCTCTGGATCCTCAGGCGCAGCCCGGGGCAGGCGGCAGGCGCGCCCAAGGCAACGAGCCCGCCGAGTTCGAAGTGACGGGCCAGAACGGCCGCGACGCAGGCCGCCACGCCTTCATTCTCCATCCTTCTGCGTCTTGAAGAAAGAGGCTCATGAACATTCGCACGCTACTGGGAACGCTCGCGCTCGGCGCGGCCGTGATCGCTCCGACGATCTCGAGCGCCCAGCAAGTCATTATCGTCAACGGCTACCCCCATCACTACCGCGAGCGGGCCAAAGGCTACATCGCCAGCATCGACAAGACCGTCGTGACGCTGCGCAACGGCCGCCACATCTTCCTCCAGAACGGAACCGTAATCAATCCCACGGGCCGCCCGCTGCGCGTGGGACAGTACATCGACGTCTTCGGACCGCCGGGCGGCGAAGGCTCGATCAACGCCTACGAGATCGACATCCTGCACGGCGCGCACTACTGACGCGTAACCCGTACGCGAAGCCCTGCCGGCACCGCCGGCGGGGCTTTTCGTTTTTCCGGCCCGGGAGTGTGCGCCTCATTCCTTGACTGCCGTGAGGCCAGGCCCCAGACTCAAACCCATGCAGAGACGCCCCATCGTAGCCCTCGCAGCCCTGACCGCCACGCTCGCGCTCGCGGGCTGCTCGCAACGCGTCGCCGACCCGCTGCCGGCGGGCTCGACCGGCGCGCAGTCGGTCCGTTCGGCCGACGTGCCCGCAACGGCCGCCGCCACGCTCGACGTCCAGTCCGGAAAGCCCGGCGCAAAGATCGACGCGCGCATCCTCGGCGCCAACTTTGCGGGCTGGTACGACATCACCCAATCGGGCCTGGCCGCATCGCTGCAGCAGGGCGGGTTTACCGCGGTGCGATGGCCGGGAGGCTCCGCCTCCGACGAGTTCCATTGGCAAGGCAACACGCTGTGCAATGGCGGCTACTTCGATTCGAATAGCACCTTCGACAACTTTATGACCGATGTGGCGCTGCCCGCGAAAGTCGACGTGGCGGTCACGCTGAATTACGGCTCCAACATCGCCTGCAACGCGGGCGGCGATCCGACCGAGGCGGCCGGCTGGGTCAGCTATTCGAATAGCAAGAACTACGGCGTGAAATACTGGACCGTCGGCAACGAAGTGTACGGCAGTTGGGAATACGATCTGCATCAGATTCCACACGATGCGACGACGTACGCGCAGGCGGTGGCGTCGGGTTACTATCCCGATATCAAGGCCGTGGATCCCACGGCGCAAGTCGGCGTCGTCGTCGAGCCGGGCTGGACGCCGGCTTGGGATCCGATCGTGTTGAGTCAAGCCAGCTACGACTTCGTCGAGTATCATTTCTACGCGCAGACGCCGGGCCAGGAGAGCGACTCCTATTTGCTCACGCAGGCACCACAGGCGCTCACCGCCGGCGTGCAGGCGGTGCAGGCCGACCTGGCTACGGCGGGTCACCCGACCACACCGATCTACGTGGGCGAGCTGGGCTCGGTCTATTCCAACCCCGGCAAGCAGACGTCGTCGATCACGCAATCGCTCTTTGCCGGTCAAGTGCTCGGCGAGTTGATGAACGACGGCGTCTTTCGTTCGACCTGGTGGCTGGCCTACGGCGGCTGTTCGGATAAGACCGGGGGTAACTTCTCGAAGTCGTTGTATGGCTTTCAAACCTTCGGCGGCTACATGCTCTTCTCCGACGGCACGCCCGAGTACGGTTGCCCCAACGCGCCGGTCGTGCCGCGCGGCACGCCGCTGCCCACGGTGCGCGCCTATCAGGTGATGTCGCAGGTGGCCCAGAGCGGCGAACACATGCTCCCGGTCACACTTGGCGGCTCGTCGCAAAACCTGCGGGCCTACGCCATGACGCACGGCAGTGGTTACGGCGTCGTGCTCTTCAACCTGAATAAGACCGCGGCCGAGTCGGTCGCCGTCTCGATCGACGGGCTGGGCAAAGGTTCGGCACTGAACCTCACGACCTACGGTAAGGCGCAGTACGACAAATCCAAGAACAACGTATGGGACGGGCCGGTCAGCAAGAAGGCCGGGAAGTGGAACGGATCGTTCACCGTCAACCTGCCGGCGTGGAGCATGACCGCGGTCGTGGTCTCGCCCTGAGCAGGCGCGGGCCCGGCTAAACCCGGCCGAGGCCCCGGCCGACTACTGGAGAGAACTTCGCCACGCTAAGGACGACCGACAACGATGCGTTCTCTTCGTACCATGCTCGCCGCGGGCGCGCTCTCGTGTGCCCTCGCCGGCTGCTCCTCGAGCACGTTCGGCCTGACGCCGCAGCCCAACGGTGACATCGTGGTCACCAACTATCTCACCGGTCAGGTGCTCGACACGTCGCAAACCAGCCCGTTCGACGTCGATTCCGGCTCGTTCGCCATCGGGATCTACGAGAAATACTTCGGTGGCCCGTACACCGTCACGGTAACCCAGTGGACGGCGAACTTTAGCTACCCGTGCTTCGTGCCCAAGACCACGAGCACGCAACAGCAGACCAACGTCGTGACCTTCACGTCGCAAAACGGTGCGCCGGTCGGAAACCCGACGCAACCGAATCCGTGTACGGACGGCGACCAAGAGACCGCGATCATTGCGGACAGCAAAGGCCATCAGGTCAACTTCATCTACCAGTTGACGGCCGCCGTACCCAAAGAGAGCATCCTGCGCGACCTGCGTTTGCCCTAAGCTTCGAACGCGAATCGAGAACAAAAGACGAGCGCCGGCGAATCTCGCCGGCGCTCGTCTTCTTCTCTTCGAGCGTCTACTTGTGGCAGACGTTGTATTCGTTGGAACCGCCCGAGCACGACGGCGGCGTATTGTGGTTGGTGATGATGTAGATCAAACCACCCAGCAGCGGCACGCCGATGAGCCAATTGTAGTTCGGCGGTGTCGCCACGGCGGCCACCGGCGGCGCTTCGGGCGGCACGTACGGCGCGGGCGTCGGTTGCACGCTGACGACCACCGGCGGTGCGGGCGTGGCCTGTGGCGGCGGAGCGTAATGGTGATAGACGACCGGCACGCGTTTGGCGGGCTTCACCGGGAAGCGGCTCAGCGCGAGATTGCCGCAGGTTTGCGGCACGTAAACGACCGCGCCCGTCGAGAGGGTCACCTTCCAGCCCATGACCGGATTGGGCATGTACGCGTTCTTGACGGCGTAGATGTTGCCGCCCCGGTCGCCGGCCATCGCGTCCATGTGCTTGGGCAGCCGGACGTACACGACTTTGCCGTCGAGGAGATCGTTGCGGAATTCTTCGTACTCGGCAGGTGTCAAGCCGATGCGACGCGCGGCCTCTTTGAAGGCGCGCGGATGCTCCTTGGTGGCGTTCCACACTTCTTCGGCCGATGACGGTGGGGTCGTCATCAAGTGATCGACGTACAGATTTACGATCATGCCTTATCCTTGGCCCCGTCGGGCGACCCGATGCACCATGCGCCAGTTATAACGCACTATCGGCCACTTCTCATGAGGCTGCCGCCGAGTTCCGCCGGTACAAAGGTCCCACTTTTCTCGGAAAACGAGGCAGGCGAGGGCTCGCTGCCGATCAAGCACGCCGCCGCAGCCAGAACCCCCCCGACGCGCCTGCTCAAGGAGCGCAAGCCGAGCCGGCCCGCAGCTTTGCGCCGGTAGTCGGGCCAAGCGAGCCGCGCCGGGATTTCCACCAAAGGTTGTTTACCCGCAAGCATCACCGCCACCGCCCACGCATTGAATTCCGCGTCGCCCCGTCGCGCGAGCAGTTCGCAGAGCAGCCGCGCATCGTAGGCGCGCACCATGCCGGTGAGGGTCTTCACCCGGCCCCGGGCGCACCACGAGAGCAACCGATTCGCCACGACGCTCGCAGCGAGCCGGCTGAAGGGCACGTTCGCGACTTCGCCGCCGGGCATGTAGGGTGAGGCCAGCGCGCAGGTCGCGCCCGTCTCGCGATAAGCGGAGACGAGCGCCCCGATCGTTTCGGGCGCGTAGCTGAGGTCTGCATCGATCACCACCACGATCGGCTTCAATGCGGCCGCAGCGCCGGTTTCGAGCGCGGCCGTCAGGCCCAGGTTGACCGGATGCTGGAGCAGGCGGATGCGGCGTGGATCTGCGGCGCGAGCGCGCTCCACGATCGCTGCAGTTCCGTCGGTGCTCCCATCGTCGACGACGATCAGTTCCCAATCCCCGCCCGGCGCGAACGCGCGCAGAAAGACGAGCAGGCGCTCGAGACTCGAGGCCAAGCCCGAAGCTTCCTGATACGCGGGCAGAACGACGCTGAAACCATCCATAGCCCCGCAAGCATAGCCCCAGCACGACGCCGCCGACACAGCCCAGGGGGTGTCCGGACCGGGACCTATTACCTAGTCCGTCCGCACACAACGACGACGAATGGGCCTCACCGCGAGCGCGCGGAACTGCTACGCTCTTCAGCGTCATGGTGACCACTCAGCCGAACGGAGTCGACGAGTCGCTCGGGATCACGCTCCCGCGCGTCAAACCGCGACCGAATCCGCAACAATACGCCGGCTGGCACAGCGGCTTACTCCTCGCGTCCGACGTGACGGTGTTCGTTGCGGCCGGCCTTGCCAGCCTCGCGCTTACCCACACCGATCCGACGGCCTTCACGCAGCGCGCCGACGTGGTGCTGGCGCTCGTTTTCGCGGCCGCCGTAGTCCTCATGATCTACGACCGCCTCGGACTCTACAAGCGTTCCTTCGGTTCGTCGCCCCGGGACGAACTCTACGCATCGTTCGCAGGCTCGCTGCTGGGACTGATTCCGCCGGCGCTGCTGCTCGTCTTACTGCCCGGCCTCGCGCCCTACCGCCATCAATTGGCCATCGCGGTGGGCTTCTCGGCAGTCGGACTCTCCTTATCGCGCGTCGGTCTCACGCTGTTGCGCGACCGCATCGCCCCTCCGCGCCCACGCCGGATCGTCGTTGCCGGTACGCCCGAACGCGTCGACGCGTTGCCGGGCCAACTCTCCTTACGCGGCCGCGACGCGATCCTGCGCATGCCGCTAGCCCGCTTCGACGAGGAACTCGACGAGGTGGGCGTGCACGGCGACGTGTCGCGACTTTCGTGGATCGAACACGCGAGCGCGTGGAACTGCGACACGCTGCTGCTCACCGAGGCACTGCCGCCCGAGTTGATGCCGGCCATCCTGCGCGTCTGCGAAGCCAACGGCATGCGCTTGGCCTTCGCGCAAATGCGTCTACGCCCGCACGCATACGATCTCGAAGTGCGCCGCGACGGCGGCGTCGCGTTGCTCTATCCGCAGCACCTGGCCGTCTGCACGCCCGGCGCGGATCTGATCCGGCGCACCTTCGACTTGGCCCTGACCGTGCCGGCGCTCCTCTTGCTCTCTCCGTTGCTGCTCGTCGTGGGGCTCGGCATCGCGATCGATTCCGGCCGCCCGATCTTCTTCCGCCAAACGCGCGTCGGGCGCTTCGGAAAAACGTTCGAGATCTTGAAGTTTCGCACGATGAGGGTCGACGCGGAAGCCGAGAGCGGTCCGACCTGGGCCAAGCAAGGCGAGTCGCGCGTGACCCGCTTCGGACGCTGGTTGCGCCGCACCAGCATCGACGAACTCCCGCAACTGCTCAACGTGTTGCGCGGCGAGATGTCGCTGATCGGTCCGCGACCGGAACGGCCTTTCTACGTCGAGCAATTCCGCGCGCGCGTCCCGCGTTACGACGAACGGCATCTCGTACGCCCGGGCATCACCGGCTGGGCGCAGGTGAACATGCGCCGCATCCTCGATCCGTCGGCGGCCACCGAGAAGCTCGCCTACGACCTCTTCTATCTGGAGCATTGGTCGCTGTTCCTCGACGCGACGATCTTGTTGAAGACGGCGGCGGAGTTTCTCTTCCACGACGCGGCGTGAGGTGAGCGCCCAGGCGACGGCGCTCCCGCAGCGGCGCAGCCTGACCCGGCTGACGCTCCACACTTTCACCAACCTGGCCTTCGGGCTGGGGCTGCAGATTGCCGCGGGCATCGCGGTGGCGCGCCTGCTCGGGCCTGCGGCCAAAGGCCAGATCGCCTACGCCGGGTACATCGTCGCGCTAGCGGTGACGCTCTCCGAAGGCGTGCGCGCCGCGGTCGCCCACGACATGGGCCCGCGCGGCATCGCGCGCACGTCGGTGTGGGCCACCGCGCTACGTTTGATCGCGGGCCTCGGACTCGCCGGCACCGCGCTCGCGCTGGCTCTTGCGGCCGGCGACCGCGCGCACGCGATCGCCTACATGGCGGCGTCGATCGTTATCCCGTTCGCGGTGTACCAGCAGGTCGTCAACGTCGTCTACCAGCTCTCACATCGCGTCGAGCGCATCAATTTCATCAACACGCTGACGATCGGCGGCGGGGCTTCGCTCGCGATCCTCATCGCCGTCTTCGCGTTCCATGCGGGCGTGCCGGCGGTGCTCGGTATTTGGGCGCTGAGTTATTTGGTCGCCGCGCTCTGGAGCCGAGCGGGAATGCCCGCGCTGATCGGCGGAACGCCCCGCTTCGACCGGCCCGACTTGGTGCGCGGCGCGGTGCTCTTCGGCGGGAAAGCTTCGCTCGCCGCGGCGGTCGCGTTCTTGGCGCTGCGGGTCGACGTCTTCATCGTTGCCGCCACGCTGGCGCCCGCAGTGCTCGGCATCTACACGCTGGCGCTGTCGTCGGGCGAATTGATTTGGCTCGCGAGCCGCTCGCTGACGTGGTCGGCCACCGGCACGATCGCCACGCTCGCCGGGGAACGCGACGCCGCCGCATTGACCGCGAAGATCGTGCGCGGCACGCTCTACGCCGGGCTGGCCGTCGCCGTGCCGCTCTTCATACTCGGGCCGTGGGCGATCGCGCTCGTCTACGGCGAGCGCTTCGGGGCGAGTGGCGCGATCCTGCGCGTGGTGCTGCCCGGGCTCGTGCTGTACGGTGCCGACGGCGTGCTCTCGTTCTACCTCGCGGCTCGCGCGGGAAGGCCGGGCACGCTGCTCGCGCTCGAATCGATCTCGCTCGCGGTCTGCGCCGCGTGTACCTACGCGGGCGTCGTTCGCTACGGCGCGATCGGCGCCGCGGCGGCGAATACCCTGACATACGCGCTCGCGATCGTCTTGAAGGGCGCCTTCTTCTGCCGCACCGCGGGCATCTCGCCCGCGGCTATGTTGCTGCCGCGACTGGGCGACCTGCCCGCATTCTTGCGCGGCAGGCCGGCAGCCAGTTCCACGACCTCGGTCTCATAGAAGTCGGTCACGCGGGCGCGCGGAAAGCGCGCGCGCAGCGCCGCGAGGATATTCGCACAGCCGTAGTTGTCCGAATCAGGTTCGCAGCGCCCGTAGAGCACGAGCCAGAGCCGCCGCCTGGCCGTCAGGGCGCGTAGCGCGGTCTCGGCCTCCGCGGCCGTGCCGACGCGATAGAGCGACGTGTCGTACCGTTCGGGATCGGGCTCGCGAGGAAACGCGACCACCGGCGCGACGCCCGTGTAGAAGCGGCGAAACGCGGGCTCGGCATCGGGTGCGAACACCGCAACGACATCCCCGGCCGCCGCCTGCGCCGAAACGAAAGCGCCGACCCGGCGCATGTCGCCGGCCTTGCTCAGCGAACCGTAGTTGGCCCATAACGTCAGTCCGCAGAATGCGACGTACGCGACGGCGGCGACCCACGGCGCGCTGCGCAGATGCCGGTTCGAGAACGAGCCGGCGAGCACGTACGCAGCCGCCGCGAGCGGCACGAAGAGCGTGACGTAATGCCGCGGCACCTCGAAACGCACGTGCACGAACAGATACGCGAGCGGATAGGCGAGCCAAACGACGGCGGCGAGCGCAATCAGGCCCGCATCGCGGCGGTTCGGGCGCGGCAACGCGGCCAGCAGCGCGAGCGCCACGACGATTACGATCGGCTTATAGACGTGTAGGAGCGACGCGAGCGGCGCGATCTCGCTCCACCGGTACGACGTCGGCAACGCGAAGAGCAGTATCGGCTCGAGGAACCCGCGCAGCGACACGTGTGCGACGGGCGGCAAAGCCGCGCGCACGTCGGCAAACGTCGCCGCGATGGCTAGCAGTGCGGGAATCGAAGCGACCACGAGTCCCGCCGCGACGACGGCAAACGCGCGCAGCGCGGCGAGACGTCGCGCGATCAGCAGCGCCGCCGCATAGCCGGCCAAGGCGAACGCCAAGTAGTAAAACGTGTAGATCGACACGAGCGCGAGCAGCCCGAAGCGCAACCGTGCGCCCCGCGTTTCGCCCGCAAAGTAGCCGTCGTAGAAGGCGATCCACGTCAACGCGCCGAGCAACAGGGCGAACGCATAGACGCGCACGTCGAGCGCGGCGTAGATGAAAAACGGGTTGAGCACGACCAACGCCGTGAAGGGCAGCGGATCGCCGGCCGGCCGCACGCGCAGCGCGATCGAACGCAGCGCGAAGCACGTTGCGGCGGCGCACAGGATCGAGAAGAGTCGAGCGAAGCCGACCGACTCGTCGATGCTTCGCCAAAGCGCCACGAGCCCGAACCAGACCGGTGCCTGCAACTCGTAGAAGATCGCGCGGTGCAGAGCGTAGGCCAAGCCGTGCGCGGTGGAGGCGAGCGCGTATTCCTCGTCCGGATCGGTGCCGGCGAACAGTCCGAAGAATCCGAGCACGACGCAGAGCCCGAGCGCGAGTGCTGCGAACCGCCAATCGATTCGCCGCGTCGCGCGGGTCATCGCGCCAGGGTGCGTTTCATCGACCTCA